>Ga0209396_1001098_pt1 | contig 30700 bp, 21 predicted proteins | sample GOMGulsemesocosm_6_FD_184638 | JGI IMG/M metagenome (GOLD analysis project Ga0209396, IMG submission 184638) | Methane-oxidizing microbial communities from mesocosms in the Gulf of Mexico - GOM8C Gulf of Mexico (SPAdes) (version 2) | ecosystem: Environmental > Aquatic > Marine > Cold seeps... | reverse complement strand
TGAAAGCGCCTTCATTTAGCATGAGTCGAATATTGGCAAACTGATAGTCGTAATCGACTTCTTCTTCAAAATCATCAGGACTGGATGAGGTGGAGTAGAGTAGAAAATATTGCGCAATTAAATCGTTGTCGGCAGGGATAACATACTGCTCAGGCTTTCCTTCGTTTAACGCACGGTTCATTTGCTTTAAATAATCAACGATGGATATCGAGTCTTGTACTGGGCTTAAGCTTTCTGCATAGGTTTGCAGGGCTTCAATTTTTGTTAGAACAGACGTTGAGAATAAACCTTCGACAGCAGGGGTCTCAATAACAATATCCAAATAGTTAGTGCCGTCAAAACGACTATTAATAGCATGGTCGGCTTGGTATAAAATTTCATCAGGGTGAAATGTATTTATTCTATCTTCGTCGACTTGCACATAGGTTGTTGCCAGTACGCCTAATGAAATGATGAGCGCGCTGATAGTAACAACGGTTTTTGAATAATTCTGACTGATCTTGCCTAGCATGATCATTAGTTTGGCAAAGTTATCTTGTTCGCTCGATTTAATCTTAGCGGCTAACTTAGGATGCACTTCAGTTTTTAATAGGCTCATCATTGCTGGCAGCATCGTGAGTGAATATAACCAAGCGGCACCCACACCAATCGCCGTGAATAAACCGAACGCTTTAAACGGAGGCATATAGGCGGAAGCATACAAGCCTAAGAATCCGGCAGCGGTAGTCAGTGTCGTCAACGTAATCGGGCGCCACATTTCGGTTAATGCATAGACGACGGAATCAGCCGCGGGCTCTTGCGGGTGGAATGTCCTACGTTCAAAGTATTCGCTGTAGATATGAATACTGTCGGCCACGGCGATGCCAATTAAAATAACCGGTAACGCATTGGTAATAACATAAAATGGAACACCCAGCGCGGCCATGGAGCCAAAGGTTAAAACCGCAGATGCGAGAATAATAAGGTTTGCCATTAACGTAGTGGGAATGCGTAAAAAAGCGATAAAGATAATGAGGGTAATGATCAAACCGGCCAATGGATTTAACCGTTTGGCATCTGCATCAATGTAACTTCCCATATATCCCGCGACCGCACCTTCACCGGCAACATGAATTTCTAACTCGTCGCTGATATCCAGCTGTTCGATCATCGCAAGAATATCGAGATAGGTTTGTTCGACCTGAGCATCATCTAAAATTTCAGCAACGATTAAGCTTGCGCTTTCATCGCGGGCAACCAAGCTGCCTTGATAAAGAGGGAACTGGCGAATGGCATCACGTACCGTATTGGCCTGTGCTTGCTGGCTAATTTTGTCTTGATAAAAAGGCTCAACGTCTAAGCCATCAGAGCTGCCAACGATATTGTTTTCGCTGTATAAACTGGTAATGCCATCGGGGTCGACATTATTAAATTTTGCGACTGACTCGGTGATCAGAGCAATCGCATTCAAACCCTGTGGAGTGAAGATGGAATCTTTAGCGACGACCGCGATCGCCATAGGGTCGCTTAAACCAAATAGCTGCTTCACTTTTTCGCGATAAACTAGAGCAGGGTTGTCGGCTGCTAAAAAGGCATCGGCGCGGGTATCTTTGGTGAGCTGGGGTAAAAACCCGGCCATCACGATGATCAGCAGAAAGCCTGCAGCGATAATGCGTTTAGGGTGATCAACCACCCAGCGGAAGAAGTTTTGAGCGTTCATAGGGTAATCCTCTCTCTTTGTCTTTTTCTTTTAATAATTAGTATGTATATGCATGTATTTGGACGTACTTAATTATCTAATGCATATGCATGCATGTGGTTAAATAAATCCTGAATTCAAGTTAGTTGAATTTCAGGTGCGTTTCATATCAGTAATTTTACGACTTAATTCGACCAGTTGAGCGGTGCTTTCATCACCTAAGCGATTTTTTAATTCAGCTTGGGCTTTCGACCACTCGGTTTTGGCTTGCTGGTAAATCTTCTTACCCGCTGTGGTTAGGCTTAAGGCCTTCTCGCGGCGGTTAGAACCTTCTCTTACCTCAATGTAGCCATCACGTATCAAAGGCTTGAGTGCACGGGAGACGGTAGTTTGCTCCATCACCAGGTGATCCTGGATCTGGCGGGCAGTGGTCGTCTCTGATAGTGCAATAACCCGCAGTACCGCATATTGGGTCGAGCGCAGCCCAATACCTGCTAAGTACTCAGTATAAAACTGACTGATAACGCGGTCTGCACTACGCAGAGAATGGGCTAGACATACTTCAAAATAATCGTTCATTCTTTTAATCTACATGCATACGCATCTAAAGGCAAGTATCGCTGATTTATATAAGTTTGAAAGGGGATATTAAAGGTATGAATTCCGCTCTATTCCTAGGGCTTATTCTACTTACTAACCGTATCTATTAAGCGCTGGTCTTTCTTTATATTAATGATAATGTGAATGAAAAATAATTCTAAAGAGTCGTTATGTTTAAGATTAAAGTGGAACGAATTGTGAAGGCGCCTATTGAAAATGTGTTCGAGGCGATTAGTGATCATGCAAACTATGCATTATATCCTTCCGTTGGCATTGCAAAGTTACTCAGCGAAGGCGATGAAGAGCGTAACGGCAAAGGCGCTTTACGCACAGTAGAAACCGGTGCCTTTAAAGTTTGGGAGCGCATAACTGCGTTTGAACGGCCAGTGCATATGCAATATCAAATTGAGCAAGCGAAGCCCATTAAAATGGATCACTATAAAGGTATTATTGATCTAAAAGACTTGGGTGACGGAACAACTCATGTCACCTGGGTTTCAGAAGGTCACATGGCGGTTCCATTGATCGGGCGATTTTTCGATTCTAAGATGCAGAAGCAAGGCACTTCGGTTTTTCACAGCATGTTAAAATCGATTGAATCACGCTAATCTTTTGTTATGGCTGAAATTAACAGCCATTAACTAATAAACTGAAAGCGGGCGATCACCTCGCCTCCTATTTCTACAGTTTCAGAAAACATATCCGCAGGGCGAACCCAAGTAGAGGGCGCTTCATCCGCGTAGCGAGTTTCGTAAACAACAAGCCACTCTTCGGTTTCGCTATGACGAGCAACATCAATAACTTGATACTCGGCGCCTTTATAATGGCGATAAAGACCTTTTTCAATTTCAGGTTTTTTATTTAAACTATTAATCTGGTTCACGACTTCGTTCCTTCGCTAGCATCTTTTTTAGCCGCTTCTATTTCGTTAAAACGTGCTAGCTGTTCTGGAGTGGCTTTCTGTTGATGCTTTTCTTTCCACTCAGAATACGGCATGCCATACACTAATTCACGTGCATCTTCGTATTCAACTTCGATGCCTTTTTCTTCAGCGGCAGCTTTATACCATTTTGATAAGCAGTTGCGGCAAAAGCCCGCTAAATTCATTAAATCAATATTTTGTGCGTCTTTGCGTTCATCTAAATGCGCTAATAAACGGCGAAACGCAGCAGCTTCTAATTCTATGTTGGATTCTAATTTGGCCATGATCGGTTTCCTATTGTTTGTTTTTTTATGACAGGGTGTTCATTACAAATTATTAAAAATAACGACTAAAAATGTTGATAGCCCAGTGCCTTATTCTGCACGGACTGGCCGTCTAATAAAACCCATCCTGCTTGCGCACTGGTCTGATTTTCTCGCGCTTTCTTTTCTATAGTGAGCTTTTCCACTTGCCCAACGTGATAGCAGCCTAGTATCTCTAATTCGTTTTGAACGTGCGCTGGCGCTGTGAATAATAACTGATAGTCATCGCCACCGCTTAAGGCAAACTGTAAAGCTTGCGATTGACCAAATTGTGAGATGGCCAATTCACTGATGGGGATGTTAGCCGCGCAGAAATTTAAACAACAGTTCGAGGCTTTGGCAATGTGACTTGCGTCTTGTAATAAACCGTCGGAAATATCCATGGCGCTATGAGCTAGCCCAGTCAATTTTTGCCCTAATGTGATCTGAGCTTGTGGATAATAATAGGCCGCAGTTAAGTCAGAATTATTATCAACGAACGTTTCTGGATTGGCTAATATATCGGCTAGAGCCGCGGCTGACTTACCGATTTCTCCACTTAACCAAATGCTATCGCCGACCAGGGCTTTGTCACGGGTTAATGCTTTACCCGAAGCAACTAAGCCTTGAACTTGAAGGGTAATTACTAGGGTTGGGCTTGAGGTTGTATCGCCACCAATTAGGGGGATATCATACTCGTTCGCGCATGCACGCAAGCCTGAGCTAAAAGACTCTAGCCAAGTTTGAGAAATATTTTTGGGTAAGCTTAATGCAAGATGAAATGCTTGAGGTTTAGCGCCCATGGCGGCTAAATCACTAATGGCACAACGCAAGGCGCGCTGTGCTATTAATTGCGCCGGAGCGGTCGCGGGAAAATGAACATCGGCAACTTGAGTATCAATACTCTGTACCAGTTCATAACCGCTAGGCACTTGAATGATGGAGGCGTCGTCACCCACCGCGCAAATAATGTTGTCATTATTTTGCGGCCAGTTAAAACAGTGTTTAATTAATTCAAACTCTGTCAGCACGATCGTCTACCTAAAACTTAAAATAAAATGAATCGTATAAAAGGGATTAAGACTTTTTAATCGAAAGTGTATTCTTACTTTCGGTAGCCTTACCGCCTTTTGCTCTGATTTTTGCCGAAGGTACTTTAAATACTGGCTTCGTTGTTTTTTTGCTAATATTTTTAGGCTTAGCATTGGCATTAGGTTGTTTAACTTCAACCGTGCGCACTAGCTGAGCAATTTTATCAACAACGCCGTTAACGTATTTATGACCGTCAGTCGCACCAAAAGACTTGGCAAGTTCAACGGCTTCGTTGATCACAACCTTGTAAGGTACGTCGATGCGGTGAATCATTTCATAGGTCGCTAGACGAAGAATAGAAAGCTCTACTGGCGTCATATCTTCGGTATTACGATCTAGCAAAGGCGAGATAACTTTATCTAACGCTGCTAATTCGCTTGGCACTCCATGCAGTATTTCGTGGAAGTATTCCATATCCACTTTGCTCATGTCGTTGTCTGCGCGGAATTCAGCTTCAATTTTAGCTAAATCTGCACCGGCCATGTGCCATTGGTAAATGGCTTGCAAGGCAAAGCTACGTGCTTTGCGACGAGCCGCTGGGCTGGCTTTTTGAGTGCCTGGTGAACGAGACATAGTTTATGCCTCTAATGCATTAAGTAGGTTGACCATTTCAAAAGCAGACATTGCCGCTTCTTCGCCTTTGTTTCCAGCTTTAGTGCCAGAACGTTCAATTGCTTGTTCGATAGAATCAACGGTTAATACACCGAAAGAAACTGGAATACCGAACTGCATAGCAACTTGGCCAAGGCCTTTAGTGCATTCAGACGATACATATTCGAAGTGTGGAGTACCACCACGGATAACGGCGCCTAACGTGATGATTGCATCGTACTTACCGCTTTGTGCAACTTTCTGTGCAACCAATGGAATTTCCATGGCGCCAGGGCAACGAATAGCGGTGATGTTTTCAGGCGGAACGCCATGGCGAGTTAATGAATCAACCGCGCCTTCTAATAGGCTTTCAACAACAAATGCATTCCAGCGGCCAACAACAATGGCATACTTACCATCGTTAGGGGTTAAGTCGCCTTCGATAATTTCTATAGTCATTTTCTTTTCTCTTCTGTTTAATCTAATTTCTTTTTTACTTTGTCAACGCCGTGGCGCTGAGGTCGTATATCGTTCTGCATTAGGTAGTTCCTTTCTGGGGACGCAGCGAGTACCAGCTGTTGCAGGTCTTCACAGCGCTAACGCTCCCTGTATGCTCTCCACAGCTCCTGCTGCGGGAAGCCCCAGAAACGAACCACCTAATACATCACCACGAATGGCGTTTTAAATTCGAAAGCATTAACTTCGCTAGAACTTAACGACTTATCTATTTATTCAATGTTCTTTTCTATCTTTTTCACAACAATAAATTTGGATATTCAAATTTTATTGCTGCTAGCTCTGCGCGATCGGTATTAGGTGTGTCGTTTAAGGGCTCACGTGACCGAAGCGAAGCTTCGCAGCTCAGTGAGCGACTAGCCATGGATGGCTAGGCAGGAAAGCACTCCACGGATGGAAAATGTGATTGCTGTCCACTTTTAAACACGACATACCTAATATCGATAGCAAGCGCAGTGCGGTTTTAAAACCAAAACCGTATCTGCTTTTGCTTTTATCTTTTGCTCGAAAGAATTAACCCTCGAACGGAATATACTCAACCACTTCTAAATCAAACCCAGAAATACCCGCATACTTAACCGGTGAACTCAGCAAACGCATTTTCTGCACGCCAATCTCACGCAAAATTTGAGAGCCCGTGCCAATCGTTAAGAATGCACCAGAGCTATCCGTATTGGGGCTCTTAGCAGGCTTAGCGTTACCAAGATAAACATCTAAGTTAGACGCAACATCTTCAGCAATACCCGCCGATAAAAGAACCAATGCGCCAGTGCCTTCTTCAGCAATTTTCTTCAACGCGGCTTGGCTAGACCAAGATTGATTTTTAGGCTTTTTCGCGCCTAAAATATCACGTAAGAAATCACCGGTTTGAACACGAACGATACACGGTACGTCGCCTTTGATATTACCCTTAGTCAGAGCAATATGAGTTTCGCCCTGAATGGTATCGACAAACTTATGCAGCTGGAACTCACCAAATTCAGTATTGATGGTTTCGCCAGCGACTTGGTCGATGGTCTTTTCATTCGCCATGCGATAGTGAATCAAATCAGCAATGGTACCGATTTTTAGATCATGCTTTTCGGCAAAGATTTCTAAATCTGGACGACGTGCCATGGTGCCATCGGCGTTCATGATTTCGACAATCGCAGAAGATGCACTCAAACCCGCAAGACGCGCCAAATCACAACCGGCTTCGGTATGACCTGCACGGCTTAAAACACCACCAGGGCGAGCACGTAATGGGAAAATGTGACCCGGCTGAACAATGTCTTCCGCTTTAGAGTTAGTGTCTACCGCAACACGAATCGTCTTCGCACGGTCGGCAGCAGAAATACCTGTGGTAACACCTTCAGCCGCTTCGATCGATACCGTAAACGGTGTTTCAAACTTAGCACCGTTACCTTCAACCATGGATGGCAAACCTAAGAAATCACAGCGCTCACCGGTTAAGGTTAAGCAGATTAGGCCACGGGCTTCCGTCGCCATAAAGTTGATGATTTCAGGGGTTACTTTTTCAGCAGCAACAATGATATCGCCTTCATTTTCACGGTCTTCGTCATCCATAAGGATAACCATTTTTCCGCGACGCATATCATCAATGATTTCTTCGATCTTATTTAAAGCCATTACCAATAATTCCTAAATTTTGTCTAACTTAATTTATTATTTCCAAAAACCGTTTTGTGCCAGAAACGCTTGGCTAATACCGGATTTTGGTTGGTCATTTGTTTGCTGCATCATACGCTCTAAGTAGCGTGCGATAACATCGACTTCCAAGTGAACCGTGTGTCCCACTTGATAGCCTTTAATGACTGTTTCTTGCACGGTATGAGGCACGATATTCAAATCAAAAATCGTAGCGCCTGCCGTTGCATCTTCAATCGCATTCACCGTTAGGCTGACACCGTCGACAGTTATTGAGCCTTTAGCGGCAATGTACTTTGATAACTCAGCGGTTGCTTTAACTTTAAAGCGTACCGAGCGAGCATCGTCATTGCGGCTCAAAATTGTTCCTAAACCATCTACGTGGCCAGTCACCATATGGCCGCCTAAGCGAGTCGCTAACGTCAGCGCTTGCTCAAGGTTTACCAGTTTTCCACTTTTCCAATCGGTAATATTGGTATGAGCGATGGATTCTTTTGATACATCAGCCCAAAAGCCATCACCGGGTAATTCAACCACGGTTAAACAAACACCATTGGTGGCGATACTATCGCCTAGCTTTACATCGCTAAGATCAAGCTTGCCAGTATTAATACGTAAGCGGATATCACCTTGCTTGCTCTGGCTCGCGGTGACCTGACCTACCGCTTCAATAATTCCTGTGAACATTAATGCTGTCTCTTTAATATTAATTTTAGGTCATTTCCCACCATTCGCACGTCTTGCCAAGACCAGCGAATTTGCTGATCCATTTTGGCAAACGGCAGCTTGAATGCAGGGCGGGCGTCACTGCCTAATAATGTCGGTGCGGTAAACATCACCAGCTCATCGACTAAATCTTGTTGTATAAAAGCACCGGCGAGTGTAGCCCCCGTTTCTACCAAAACTTCATTGATGCCTTGGCTGGCTAACTGCTCTAACAGGAACGTTAAATCGATCTGCTGGCTCTGGCTGGCGGAGCTTTGAAGGTAACTGACTTCACAAAACTCGCTGCTAATTCTATGATCTGGCTCAATGGGGCTGACAATCATCACCTTGCCGGCCAGAGTAAATATTTTCGCAGCGGACTTCACACGATGCTGGCTATCAATAATGACTCTTAACGGCTGACGAATCTCTTGTGATTCGTGATCGGCTACGTCTGAGCGAATCCGAACATTCATCGATGGATCATCAATTAATACCGAATCAGCACCGCAAATAATGGCGCAGCTTTGAGCGCGAATCTTCTGCACCTCAGCGCGAGCTTCTGGCCCGGTAATCCACTGACTTTCACCGCTTTGCATCGCCGTGCGGCCATCTAGGCTAGTCGCCATTTTTAAACGCACATAGGGCACTGGTTTGTTTTCAGAGCTGGTTTTAGTGCCAGCCATGCTCATGCGTTTAATAAAACCTGGATTCAGCTTGGCAGATTCTCCAGCCAAGCAGTTATCCACAACTTCAATGCCTGCAGCGCGTAGCATGTTAAAACCATTACCCGCGACTTCAGGGTTCGGGTCGGTCATTGCGCCGACAACGCGTGCGACTTGGGCATCAACCAAGCCTTGCGCACAAGGCGGAGTGCGACCAAAGTGACTGCACGGTTCTAAGGTTACATAGGCCGTTGCACCTTTAGTCTCATTACCACGTTGCTTAGCGTCGGCAATGGCATTCACTTCTGCGTGACCTTCGCCTGCTTTTATATGAAAGCCTTGGCCAATGATTTCGTCGTCTTTAACCAGTACGCAACCCACTCGTGGGTTTGGGCTCGTGGTGTATAGGCCTTGTTTAGCGAGTTGAATGGCTAATGCCATAAATTCTTGATCGCGAGCCATTATTCTTCTACTTGAGTTTGTTCTGCCACTTGAGTCGAAATACGCTCAATCTCTTGGCGGAACTCATCAACATCTTGAAAGCTGCGGTAAACAGACGCAAAACGGACGTAAGCGACTTTGTCGAGCTGTCTTAATTCATCCATCACGTATTCGCCAATCACGAGGCTTTTTACTTCACGTTCGCCAAGGGTACGTAACTTATGGGTAATTTGGTTTACAGATTGTTCGACCTTTTCGATACTAACAGGTCGTTTTTCGAGTGCTCGGTGAATACCGGCAATAAGCTTGTCTTCATTAAAAGGTTCACGAGTACCGTCTTGTTTGACGATTCGTGGCATCACCAGTTCAGCACTTTCGAAGGTGGTGAAACGTTCACCACAGGCCTGACATTCGCGGCGACGGCGGGTTTGTTGGCCGTCAGCGACAAGGCGAGAATCGATAACTTTGGTATCGTGTTCACTGCAGAATGGACAATGCATAGTAAAGAGCGCGCTTTTAAGTGTAAAAGTCGCGCGATTTTACTAGAAATAGCTTCTAAATACTAGCCTCAGCCAATTTATGCAAAACGAATTATGGAAGGCCTATCTTAAAACACATTTTGTTATGGGAGTGCATAAGCCTGTTGGCATATACGAACTGTTAATATTATTGGAGCCTCCAAAGACACCTGCACGTTGAGAAACCTTTGCAATATTCCAGTTGTGTATATCCTGATTAAATGCCGTTGCAGCATAAAACATTCTGGTCATGTTCAATACCTCACTGGTGTTCCATTGGCCTATAGGTCGATTAAAAGCGCTGGCACCATCAAACATTCTACCCATGTTAGTTATCTTGCTGGTATCCCATTGACCGATCTCTTGATTAAAAGCATATGCATCAAAAAACATAGAAGGCATCTTGGTTACCTTGCTTATATTCCAATGACCTATCTCTTGATTAAACGCTTTTGCATAATTAAACATGAATGACATATCGGTAACTTCGCTTGTATCCCATGAGCCGATAATTTGATTAAAAGACCATGCACCCTGAAACATATAGGCCATATCTGTTACCTTGCTGGTATCCCATTGGCTGATATCATAGTTAAAGTCACTGGCGACCAAAAACATGGAGTTCATGTCGGTGACCTTGCTGGTATCCCATTGGCCAATGTTTTTATTAAAACGCTTCGCTTTCTCAAACATTGAGCTCATGTTGGTGACCTTGCTGGTATCCCATTGGCCGATATCCTGATTGAAAGCAGTTGCTCCCTTAAATGCGGAGCGCATGTTAGTGACGTTACTGATATCCCATGAGCTGATATCTTGGTTAAAAGCGCTTGCACCTGAAAATATTCCACTAATGTTGGTGACCTTGCTGATATCCCACAGGCCAATTGGCTGATCAAACCTCAGTGCATTCTCAAACATATAGTTCATGTCGGTTACCTTGCTAGTATCCCATCTACTGATATCTTTATTGAAAGAGGCTGCATTATAAAACATTGTGTTCATATTGGTTACGCTACTGGTATCCCATGAGCCGATATCCTGATTAAACGCAGTGACATTAGGAACGAAATTAGCAAACATATAATTCATGTCGGAGACCTTGCTAGTATCCCATTGGCCGATATCTTGATTAAAAATTTGTGCTCCATCAAACATGTGGTTCATATCAGTGACCTTGCTCGTACTCCATTTGCTGATGTCTTGATTAAATGCGATTGCGCTGCGAAACATAGATGACGTGTCAGTAACGTTGCTGATATCCCATTGGCTGATATCTTGGTTAAAAGCCCGCGCGCTGAGAAACATAAAGTTCATATTTATGACCTTTCTGGTATCCCATTGGCCAATATTTTGATTAAAAGTGCTTGCCCAATAAAACATGGAAGACATGTCAGTGACTTTGCTGGTATTCCAGCTGCTGATATCTTGATTAAAGGTCTTTTTGTCACGGAGTAAAGAAGACATGTCAGTTATCTGGCCTGTGTATACGTTAGAAACATTGTTGTCGGCGTTAATCATTGCTAGCAACAAGTCCCTGTCGACTACCAGCTTGCTGACACTGTTTTCATTGCATTGCTCATTAACATTCCAGATTTTATAGTTACAAGCATTCTCATCAATATCTGTCAGGGTAATCGCTACGGCTAAACTGGATTCATTATCACTGGTATCACTCACACCGACAGTAATCGCATAGCTGGATTTAGTTTCATAATCACCATTAACTTTCGAGCGGATTAATCCGGTTCCTGTGTTAATCATGAAGTAGCTTGCATCAGCACCGGATAGGGTAAAAGAGATTGGCTTAATGCCGATATTGTCCGTTGCAGTGATTTGATAATTAATCGCCAGATTTTCATTCAGGCTGATTGTATTTACCGAAGTGATTACAGGGTTGCTGTCATCTAAATTATTTAAGGTAATAGTGACCGCTAAACTGGATTCATTATCACTGGTATCACTCACACCGACAGTAATCGCATAGCTGGATTTAGTTTCATAATCACCATTAACTTTCGAGCGGATTAATCCGGTTCCTGTGTTAATCATGAAGTAACTGGCATCAGCACCGGATAGGGTAAAAGAGTTTGGCTTAATGCCGATATTGTCCGTTGCAGTGATTTGATAATTAATCGCCAGATTTTCATTCAGGCTGATTGTATTTACCGAAGTGATTACAGGGTTGCTGTCATCTAAATTATTTAAGGTAATGGTGACCGCTAAGCTGGATTCATTATCATTGGTATCACTCACACCGACGGTGATCGCATAGCTGGATTTAGTTTCATAGTCGCCATTGACTTTAGAGCCGATTAACCCTGTCCCAGTGTTAATCGTGAAATAACTGGCATCAGCACCGAATAAGGTAAAAGAGTTTGGTTTAATGCCGATATTGTCTGTCGCGGTGATCTGATAATTAATCGCCAGATTTTCATTTAGGGCCATTGTATTTTCAGAAGTGATAAGAGGGTTACTTTCATCTACATTAATCAATGTAATTGCAATTGCTAAACTGGATTCATTATCACTGGTATCACTCACCCCGAGAGTAATCGCATAGCTGGATTTAGTTTCATAGTCGCCAGTGACTTTAGAGCTGATCAACCCTGTTTCTGTGTTAATCGTGAAATAACTGACATCAGCGCCGGATAGAGAAAAAGAATTTGGCTTAATGCCGATATTGTCCGTCGCCGTGATCTGATAATTAATCGGCAGATTTTCATTTAGACTAATTGTATTTGCTGAAGTTATTACAGGACTACTGTCATCTAAATTATTTAAGGTAATGGTAACCGCTAAGCTGGATTCATTATCATTGGTATCACTCACACCGACGGTGATCGCATAGCTGGATTTAGTTTCATAGTCGCCATTGACTTTAGAGCTGATTAACCCTGTTTCAATGTTAATCGTGAAATAACTGGCATCAGCACCGAATAAGGTAAAAGAGTTTGGTTTAATGCCGATATTGTCTGTCGCGGTGATCTGATAATTAATCGCCAGATTTTCATTTAGGGCCATTGTATTTTCAGAAGTGATAAGAGGGTTACTTTCATCTACATTAATCAATGTAATTGCAATTGCTAGACTGGATGCGTTATCACTGGTATCACTCACACCGACGGTGATTGCATAGCTGGATTTAGTTTCATAGTCGCCCTTAATTTTGGAGCTAACGAATCCTGTTCTTGTATCAATAGTGAAGTAACTGGCATCAGCACCAGATAGGGTAAAAGAGTTTGGTTTAATACCGACATTGTCCGTCGCGGTGATCTGGTAATTGATTATTTTGTTTTCATTAAGTACTAATAAATCTTCAGAAGTAATCAGCGGATTAATGTCGTCTAAATTAATTAATGTGATAGTGAGCGCCAAACTGACTTTATTGTCACTGGTATCGATTACCCCCACAGAAATTGAATAGTGGGCTTTAGTTTCAAAATCTCCCTTAACTTTTGAGCTAACCAATCCTGTTTCTGTATTGAGAACGAAGTAACTAGCATCAGTACCGGATAGGGTAAAAGAATTTGGCTTAATGCCGATATTGTCCGTCGCCGTGATCTGATAATTAATCGGCAGATTTTCATTTAGACTAATTGTATTTGCCGAAGTTATTACAGGACTACTGTCATCTAAATTATTTAAGGTAATGGTAACCGCTAAGCTGGATTCATTATCATTGGTATCACTCACACCGACGGTGATCGCATATCTGGATTTAGTTTCATAGTCGCCATTGACTTTAGAGCTGATTAACCCTGTTTCAATGTTAATCGTGAAATAACTGGCATCAGCACCGAATAAGGTAAAAGAGTTGGGTTTAATGCCGATATTGTCTGTCGCGGTGATCTGATAATTAATCGCCAGATTTTCATTTAGGGCCATTGTATTTTCAGAAGTGATAAGAGGGTTACTTTCATCTACATTAATCAATGTAATTGCAATTGCTAGACTGGATGCGTTATCACTGGTATCACTCACACCGACGGTAATTGCATAGTTGGATTTAGTTTCATAGTCGCCCTTAATTTTGGAGCTAACGAATCCTGTTCTTGTATCAATAGTGAAGTAACTGGCATCAGCACCAGATAGAGTAAAAGAGTTTGGTTTAATACTAATATTGTCGGTAGCGCTTATTTGATAATTAATAGTTAGATTTTCATTTAGACTTAGTGAGTTTGCCGAAGAGAATATAGGGCTGCTGTCATCCAAATTATTTAAGGTAATGGTGACCGCTAAAGTGGATTTGATATCACTGGTATCACTCACACCGACAGTGATCGCATAAATTGATTTGGTTTCGTAGTCGCCATTTTCTTTAGAATTGATTAGGCCAGTCTTATTGTTAACTGCAAAGTAGCTTGCATCAGCGCCGGATAGGGTAAAAGAGTTTGGCTTAATACTGATATTGTCGGTTGCAGTGATTTGATAATAAATGGTCCGATTCTCATCCAGATTTACTGTGTTTACTGAAGTAATTCGTGGGTTTTCTTCGTCTGTAATATTTTTCAAAATAATAGAAACATCTAGACTGGTTTCGTTATCACTAGTATCACTAACACTTACAGTAAATGTGTAGCTAGCTTTGGTCTCGTAGTCACCTTTAACTATAGAGCTAATTAACCCGGTGTTAGAGTTGATTGTGAAGTAATTTGAATCAGTGCCAGACAAAGTATAAGAGTTCGCTTTAATACTGACATTGTCGGTTGCGGTCATCTGATAATAAATTGTCCGATTTTCATACAGTGTTATTGCGTTTGCAGAAGTGATCACAGGGTTTATGTCATCTAAATTCTTCAAAGTGATTGAGATTGCTAAACTAATCTCATTATCACTGCGATCCCTAACACTCACAGTAATTTCATAAGTGGGCTTGGATTCATAATCACCACTGGCTTTAGATGTGATTAATCCAGTTTCGCTATTGATGGTGAAGTAACTGGCATCGGTTCCAGATAGGGAATAAGAGTTTGGCTTAATGCTGACATTATCGGTTGTTGAAATTTGGTAACTAATGACTTGATTTTCATTCAGGGTAATACTGGCGCTAGAGGTTATCGTTGGTTTACTTTCAGCACCTGATGAGTTATCTGTGCCTGACGAACTTCCAGCGCTTGATGAATTTCCACCTGAGCTTCCCCCACAGCCTATTAAAAAAATGACAAGTAGTCCCAGTACAAAAATACGCATAATTAATCCTTTAATGTGTGTATATAGAGCAGGCAGGCATTCTAGCCGATTAGAGTAGCAAGCTGCAAGTCAGGGAAATCGCCTTTCTAGTGAAATTTATCCTGTGGTTCGCTGTTTAATTAACCACTTCTTCAACCCAAAGTTTGAGTGCTGTAAAGGCATCAGGGCGGGCAAAGCTCATGTGGGCTAAAAGGTTATCCATTAAACCGTTGGTCGGTAATAACGGCTTATTTTGCACTAGGCCAAAACCGTCTTCGTAATCTGCACTGGTTCGAAGGTGAGCTATGTCGAGTAAGCTGGGTACGATTAATGGCAGATCAACGATTTCAGCTAAAGCCTCTGTGGCGGGGTTATAGACCACTTCATCCCCTAGACCGTATTGTAAAACTAGTTTTCTAGGGCTGCGGCCATGGATCGGGTGCTTGATGTAATGCGCAAAGTTAATGGCATCGCCTTTATCAAACTCTTGCTGCAATAATTGAATAAATAATGCCGCTTCGCCAGCACTGGCATTAGCAGGAATTAGATTCTCAAAACCGAAAGTCTCAAACAAAATAGAATGCGTCAGAATGTTACTAATGCCGACCCCTGAAACTTGTAGGAAGGCACTCTGCAAATCTTTAGCGCTGGCGATAAAACTAGTACCCAAGACACCGCCCATGGACGTGCCTTGATAATGAATGCGCTTAATGTCGATATCAGGCGTATCGATACCGCCGGAATACCACAGTTTATGCCACCAAGCTTTACCGGAAGGTGCAACATCTAACTCTGCCAGAGATGTTTGAATGGCAATTAATACGGATGTCATGTCCAGTGGTGACTGCGATACCATGCCTGATAGACGAGTAAATTTTTCCGGCGTTAATATTGTGAAAACATTGCCGCCATCTTGCTGCGAACGAGAGCCATGATTGGGTTGGTCGATGGCAATACTGGCGATGCCTTTTTGCGCATTCGTAAAGGCAACGGTTAATAGCATGGTTTCTTTGATTACCCCAACGCCGTGGCCGTAAATCGCAATCGGCGATTTACCGTGCTTTGAACTCATTGGTAGCATCATCAAAAAATTGACCCACTGTTCATTGCTCTGCGCATCGGCAGAGAAATCTACCTGGCCACTGGCTAGGCGAAAATCACTCAACCGAACTTGGCCAGTAACAGACGCGGCGTAAGGCCAGATATTAATCTGTGTGGTATTTAAATTACGCACAGGATGTTCTTGCTGGTTCACTTTATCGAGCAAATTAAATAACGGTTCGTTATTGGTTTTCTCATCACCGACGGTGAATTCAACAAAGCTCACAACTTGATCTTGTGTGATACCAAACTGCTCGAGCTGTTGCAAAGCCGTTTGCATTGCAATAGCGCCATCCCAGTTTGCTGTTTGGTTAATTAACGAACTCATCGCCGGTATTGCGGATACGGATTCGCCGTTTAAATCTAACAAATTTATGGTAACCACCGCAGTGTAGCGATGGCCAAATTCAAAGCGAGCGCGTGGAAATATTTCAATAATATGCGCGGCTTGATCAAAACGATTATTTTCGGCGTAATGATATTTTTTAGTACGAATAGGCAACGCTAGTCCGCTATCTTGATCGAATACAAAAACCGCATTACCGCCATCGATAGGTAAGCTATTTTCATCAAAGTCGTCCGCGAGCTCGAACATGATAGGACCTGCAGCTGAAAATCCGCTGGCGTCTTTATAAGCAAGAGTCGAAGAGAAATTCGATATTTCATCTTCAATACTTTGCGTTAATAAACTGCCTTTTAAATCAACTGTTTTGCCCGTGTCTGAATTGGGATCATCTTGAGTATAAAAGTTACTGGGGAACGGTAGGGCGCAGGTAGATATGGAGAGAGGGTTACAGGTTTGCGCAGCATGACTACTCAGCGTAAATAGCAAGGGGAGTAATAAGCCGAATACGTTAAACCGCTTGGAGATATCCATAAATAACCTTTTATTAAATCCTGAAGAGAACAAGGTTATTAAAAAGCATTTACAGACTAAAACATAGAATTTTAGTAACTATTCAGCAGGTTTTATAAATCGATCCATGATTGGGTATTTATTCCACAAAACGGCGTAAATACTTACTCGATACATCCATGTATCTCACCCTACGGGCAGCAAGCTGTTCAAAACCTGCTCCTGCGGTTTTGTCCCTGTAGCCTTAGTTCGGCTCCTGCCTCGCATATTTGTTCCACAAACACCCAATAATGGATCTTATTCTGTCTTAATTTGAACTACCTGAATAGTTACGAATTTTATAACGGTTGAAGTAATGGAGGTTACAAACGAGCCTAACTGCGGATGCAGTTAGGCTGTCACATACCTTAGCTGTTTTCAGCTTCGGTAAACATTTCTTGTATCTCTTTATTTGGCGCTGGCGTTAGCAAACTAACTGCAATAATTGAGATGGTGGCTAGAATAAAGCCGGGTACGATTTCGTAAACATCGAACAAACCACCCGTTAGCTGCTTCCAAATTACCACGGTAATACCACCGACTAAGATACCAGCTAAGCAACCTTGGCGATTCATGCGTGCCCAGAAAAGAGACAAGATAATTGCAGGGCCAAAGGCCGCGCCAAAACCTGCCCAAGCATAAGATACCAAGCCTAAAACTGAACTCTCAGGATCAAGCGCTAATAACCACGCGACAATCGCAATACCGACAACCGAAAAACGACCAATTTTCACCAATGATTCAGGCGCCGCATTTTTATTAAATAACGATTTATAAAAATCTTCAGTAAGCGCGGCAGAAGAAACCAATAACTGAGAATCTGCTGTCGACATAATAGCCGCTAAGATAGCCGCTAATAAAATACCGGCAACCAGAGGGTGGAACAATGCTTGAACCAAGCTAATGAAAACCGTTTCAGAATCGGCTAATGGCGTTTCGAAATAACCAATACCGGCGATACCGACGAAGAAAGCACCGATTAGGCCAATTAACGTCCAAGTCACGGCAATGCGACGCGCGGCTTTAATATCATCTTTACTCTTAATCGCTTTGAAGCGTGCAAGAATATGCGGTTGGCCAAAATAACCCAAACCCCAGGCTAATAAAGAAACAATGCTAATCCAGCCCAGTGCTTCACCCGATGCTTTAGTGAAAGGATCTAATAGCTCAACATTACTGGCGGCTAAAATGGCAGAGGGCATTTCACCTAAATGCATGAAAGCTGCAACCGGGACTAGAATAAGCGCCGCAGCCATCAACAAACCTTGCACTAAATCGGTCCAAGAGACCGCTAAGAAACCGCCGAAGAAAGTATAGGAAACGACAGCGATGGTGCCGACAGTTACCGCGATGGTGTAGTCCAAACCAAATACGGTTTCGAATAACTTCCCACCGGCCACTAAACCCGAGCTGGTATAGAACAAGAAGAATAATAAAATAAAGAACGCTGAAATTACGCGTATCGCAATTTTATCTTCAAAGCGATTACTGAAATATTGCGGCAGAGTTAGGCTATCTCCGGCCAGCTGTGAATAAACACGTAAGCGTGGCGCTACGATCAACCAGTTTAAGTAAGTGCCCAGTAGTAAGCCTAAGCCTAACCAAGACGCTTCCCAGCCGGCAACATACGCATAGCCCGGCATCCCCAATAATAACCAACCCGACATATCGGAAGCCCCCGCAGAAAGTGCAGAAGGCCACGGCCCTAAAGAACGCCCACCCAGAATATAATCGGAAAGGTTGTTGGTTTTTTTATACGCCCATAAACCAATCCAGAGCATCAGCCCTAGATAGAGGAAGAAGGTAATGGCGACGGAAATTGATGCACTCATAAAGGTGATCCTTTTGTAATTGTTATTGTATTCATCAAACTAGGCATTAAATGCCTAGTGTACTGTGCGAGTTGTATTCGTTATATATTTAAAGAGAAAGCAGACTAGCGTTGCCTCCTACGGCGGTTGTATTAATGGTGCGCACACGTTCCGTTGCAAAGCGCTTGAGATAATTTGGACCGCCCGCTTTCGGGCCAGTACCCGATAAGCCACGACCACCAAAAGGTTGAACGCCGACCACCGCGCCGATTTGATTACGATTAATGTAGCAGTTGCCCACGCGAACCCGAGATTCAATATAAGCCGCAGTGACTTGGTTGCGACTGTGAATCCCTAGCGTTAAGCCATAACCCGTTTGGTTAATATCAGCAATTACCTGATCAAGCTGGGAGGCTTGAAAGCGATGAATGTGCAACACAGGGCCAAACTGCTCACGGCCTAGATCGTTAATCGAATCAATGGCAATCGCCACCGGTAAAACGAAATAGCCTTTATTTAATTCACCATGATGACGCGCTTCCGTAATCACCTTGCCTTGCTTGCGCCATTGCTCAATATATTGCTGTAAGCCTTGCTGAGCTTTGACATCAATTACTGGACCGCAGTCAGTGGCATACAGCTCAGGATTGCCTAATTCAAAACGCTGCAGCGCACCGTCAATTAACTCAATCACACGATCAGCAATATCGTCTTGCACACATAAGATACGCAGTGCAGAACAGCGTTGACCTGCACTAGAAAAAGCGGAGGCCATTACATCGGCAACAACTTGCTCAGGTAATGAGGTGGAATCGACCAGCATGGCATTTTGACCACCGGTTTCTGCGATGAAGGTCGCAATGGCGCCTTCACGCTGGGCCAGCGTGCGGTTAATCAAATGAGCGGTTTCGGTAGAGCCGGTAAACGCAATGCCAACTAAGCGCGAATCACTTAATAGCGCATTGCCAATGGTCGCCCCGGCACCCGGTAAGAACTGTAAGACCGAACTAGGAATGCCCGCTTGGTGTAATAATTCAATCGCTCGTGCCGCAATTAATGACGTTTGTTCGGCAGGTTTTGCCAGCACACAGTTACCCGCAACAAGGGCGGCACTGACTTGGCCAAGGAAAATCGCTAACGGAAAATTCCATGGGCTAATGCATAAAAAGACGCCACGCCCCGCGTAATAATGTTCATTACTTTCACCGGTAGGTCCCGGTAATAGGGTTAGCTGCAAACCTGTGCGCGCTTGTTCAGCATAATAACGACAGAAATCGACAGCTTCGCGTATTTCATCAATACCATCTTGTATGGTCTTGCCGGCTTCCCGAGTACACAGCGCAATTAATTCGGCAGTATGTTGCTCCATTAAATCGGCCATACGATCTAAGCAGGCGGCGCGTTCAACAATCGGCGTTTTATCCCAATCAAACCAAGCGTCATCAGCACTGCTTAACGCTTGCTGCGCTTGCTCGGCAGACGCCCAGTTAACTTGACCGACAATGGCTTGGTTATCATAAGGGCTGCGAATGGTTAATTGCTCAGTGCCTATTTCTTTTTGACCGTTAATCAGTGGCGAAGCCAGCCATTCTTTCTCATCGAAAACCCGCACATCAGCCAATAGCGGCTCACGTTCAAAGGCGACGGAAAGATTATAACCTTGAGAATTGCGACGATTGCCTTTACTTGGCTCGGCAAATAATTCACCCGGGCGAGGTATTTTTGGATTGCGATAAAGGCCGTTACGCTGAGCTTGCGCAACCGGAGAATTGATCAACTCGGTGACCGGCGTATTAGCATCGACCAAACGGTGAACGAAAGAAGAGTTCGCACCGTTTTCTAATAAGCGACGCACCAGGTAAGGCAGTAAATCTTTATGCGCACCCACCGGTGCGTAAATACGCACATTAACCGTTTTATGTTCAGTAGCCATGTCTTCTAACAAGGTATCGTAGAGTGCATCACCCATACCGTGTAAGCGTTGAAATTCAAACGCACGGCTAGAATTGTCTTCTGCCATTTGCAGTACAACCGCAACGGTATGCGCGTTATGGCTAGCAAATTGTGGATAAATACAGTGATCGGTGGCGCTGCTTAATAAATAGCGCACGCAGGCCATGTAAGAAACGTCGGTATTTTCTTTACGAGTAAAGACTGGGTAATCCGCTAAGCCGAGTTGCTGGGCGTGTTTAATTTCGCTATCCCAATACGCACCTTTCACTAAGCGCACAGGAATTTCATCGCCTTGTTCACGCGCTAAGCTGGCGAGAAAACCTAAAACAGGTAAAGCGCGTTTTGAATAAGCTTGTACCACTAAGCCAAATTGTCCCCAGCCTTGCGCTTCAGGGCTTTGATACAACTGTTGGAATAAACGTAACGACAGTTCTAAGCGATCAGCTTCTTCAGCATCAATGGTCAGTGCCACATTTAAGCTGCGTGCTTCTTTGATAAGCGTGATGACTCGATTGAAAAGCTCATCCATCACCCAAGCATCATGAGATTCTTCATAACGTGGAAAAAGGGCGGAGAGCTTGATCGAAATACTGGGCTGCGGGCGATCACTGCGCCACTCTTTATTGCCTTTTTTTACGCTGCTCGCCAGCGCTTGAATGGCTTGCGAATACGACTGGAAATAGAACTCAGCATCTTGATCGGTAAACGCCGCTTCGCCGAGCATATCAAAAGAATAGGTATACCCTTTGGTACGATAGCTTTTACTGTTTTTAATCGCTTCATTAATATCGCGACCCAATACAAACTGCTTGCCCATAATGCGCATGGCTTGATTCATCGCATTACGTATTACAGGTTCACCCGCGCGCTTAACTAAGCGTGATAGTAAATTACCTGCGCTTTGAGTTTCGCCGCCGAGATTCACCACCTTACCGGTAAGCATCAACCCCCAAGTAGAGGCATTAACTAATAGTGATTCAGACTGGCCTAAATGTTCGTTCCATTCAGCCCCTGATAACTTATCGCGGATCAACGCATCGGCGGTATCGGCGTCAGGAATACGCATCAACGCTTCGGCTAAGCACATTAGAATCACACCTTCTTCGTTATCCAAGCTGTACTCTTGTAATAACTTATCCACCGCGTGGGCAATGTCACCTTGCGCGCGGATTTTATCGATTAAACGACGGGCGCGATTTTCGGTTTTATGGCGTACTTCATGATCAGCTTCTGCCAAGGTCACCAGTTCGGCCATATAGTCATCTTCATCGACCGCGTAATGGTTAACGATGCGCTCAAACCATTGCTCACTGGTAATCGCTTGTTCTTGGGTAGATAAAATTTGGCTGGCGTCGAAAGCGCTCATAGCTGCGCTCCTAAAAAATAGACTTCGAGAGTCGAGGAAAATGGATGGTTCAAATATTTGAACAATTATTATTATGATTAAATCATCTAGTCATTTTCACTATAGAGAGCTTAACGACATAATAATTGTGAGAAGGTCTGCTATTTTTGTTAAAAACTCTGAATAGAGGATTTATGACGGTCTTTCCTGACTTGTCCTGGGGAAGTATTGAGCTTTGCCTTAACCACATGATTAAGCGCACTCTGATTGGTAAAGCCCGTATCCGCCGCAATTTGAGCAATGGTTAAACCAGAATTGCGTAATAACCAGATCGCTCTTTCCGTGCGCTGCTGCAATAGATATTGATGCGGTGTAATACCGGTATGCTGGCGAAAACGTAAATGAAACTGGCTACTACTCATATGACAGAAGCGGGCGAGCTCATCAATACTGATTTTCTCGGCTAAGTTTTCCATAATAAAATGGTTTAAACCTTCTATGTTTAAGCGCGAATTCATATCACTGGAGGGTTTGTCGTGCACCACGTTCGCTTGCTGTAATCGGTGCTGCAGGCTCAATAAAATCAACGAAATGAAGTGAGGTTGAATAGCACTAGTTTTAGTTGAAGAGCGGCTTTGCAGCGACAACTCATCACTGAGCGCCGAGATTAATTTCACCAACTGACTATCAAGCAATAAAAACTTCGGCTGATAAAACAAGCTGCTTAAAACCATCGCATCAATACGAACATCAGAAGGGTCAATATCAATCACCAAAACACGGTTATTTTCTTCCCCGTGAAAGGCATGCCAGCATTCGCTAGGAATTAAACACGCGTGCTGGCGCTCAAAGGTAATGATCTTTTGATCGGCCAACTGCAACTGTATTTGCCCAGTTAAGCCCAAGACCAGCTGGTGGTGAGTATGCTTATGCTGATTCCATTCGCTATTGAGCTCTTGAATACGAGTATCGGTAGAATCAGACATAGATATTGCGGCTCTAACTTATTAAGAGTGTATTAACTATAATAGCGATATTGAACGCAGAGTCATCCTTATTGTTAATGAGAAATACTACCTTGACCCTGCTTATCTAGACGATTAAAGTGCAAGCGTTCAATAAAATCACGGAAGAACACCAACCCCGCAGGAGCGACTTCGGTTGAATACATCATCATGGCAGAACTAGTACATGCAAAATTTCTAGCGTGGCGCCACCTCCATCTATTAGAAAGCCCATTTTTTGCCAAAGCAGATGTTGAGAGCGCAGTAAATATCCACAAATCTCGTGGCATGGCGCGCAATCGCGGTATTTCAAACTTCCAAGCCTGGCTCGATCGCACCAGTATGCCGTTAGGTGAATTAACTTATGAAGTGATGGATAGCTTAAAAAATGGCACCAGCTATTATGTGCACCGCCATACAGAAAAGCCTCGACGACCTTTGCTGTATTGGAACTCAAGCGATGAAAAAAGCGATAGCTTCTTTGGTATCAACGGTGGTTGGGAAGTGCACGAGTATGTCGCTCCCGCGCTGCGTAACAAGCTAAGAATCATGCTGAAGCGGATAGACCCGCCTAAACCCGTCATCGTACGTAAAATCCCCAATACCGCTGCGGCACAAACCAATAATCAGTCGACTCAAGATGTCACCGAAAAACACATGTTTGTGCTGGATGTAAAACAAGCCAGTGGCAGTACTTTGCCTAAACAAGCCAAAATCACCCTTGTTGGCTTTAATACCACCCAAGATACCCGACCAGTACAAGAACAAAGCGACGTTATTCTCGATACAGAAAGCCGAATATTCCGCGCCAAGCCGGGTGATGTGTTTGAAGTCTTTGCTATTCCAGATCGCATGAAGGTGATTAGAAAAGACCTAATCGATAATAAGAACTTAAACGCCTCCATCGCCAACAACCTAATCACAGCCCTGCAAGAGACAAATACCTACAATCGCCCAGATGGAACCATTGTTCACGAGATGGAATACCTAATCACCAACCGATATTTAGATATCGAGCTATTGGATGAAGATGATATTCCAGAGGCCTTTGCCCAATATCAGGTATTCGATGCTCAAGATGAGTTATATGCCGAAGGTGAACTGGATGAGCAAGGTTGTGCTCGAGTTGAAGGGATTGATCAAGAGGATGCGCTTGTGCATTTCCCAGAGTTTGATCAGCCTGCAGTAGTAACAAGTTAAGGATAAAACATGGAACGTACCTACACAGTTAAAGCGGGAGATACTCTTTCGCAAATCGCGTTAAAATTTGGTTTAGGCCCAGACGGTTATGCTCAGATTACTGCACATGCTGAGAATCAACCATTGTTTGGTGATAACTCAAGAAATGAATTTAGAATAAATCCCGGTGATAAATTAGTTATCCCAGCCATTGCAGCATCTCAGCACAGCGTAGAGACTAATAAAAAAATCACCTTTAAAACACAATCGAGAAAAGGTTTTATAAGCCTCAAACCATTGGATGTGCATGGCGAACCATTAGACACATTTCGTTATGAAATAATCATAGGTGATTTAGAAGAAGAAGGTGATGAATCGACAAATAGTGGTTTAATTCAAGTGGCTTTACCATCAAGGCTTGATAAACCGCTTACCAAATCTGAGAATAAAGACGCTAAAAGTGAAGGGCGAATTGTTAAATATTGGCCTAATAATCTTACTGATAGCGAACGTGATTCCAAATCACCAGAAGAACTAAAAGAACATAGCAAAGGAATCGTGAAACTTTTTGCCAACCCTAAAGACGATGATGAGTTTCAAATACTTAATATCAATGTGGGGTTTGAGTCGAAAAATGACGTAATAGGTAAGAAAAAACAACTTGCTAATGAGCTAAAATATTTCGGCTCAGTCAATAGTGATACAGGTGCTCAAAGTTGTAAAATAGAGGATGAAGTAGTTCACCAGATGATGAGTGATGAAGTAGATCATGTCGCTTCACTCCCTCCTATGACATCAACAGTCAATTTACGTCCTGATTATTATCCTCTAGTTTGGGAATTCTTACGTTATGGGCGAATTCTAGAGATAGCAAAAAGTAAATATGAAGAGCTTGACGAAGAGCTAACGGAAGCGAAAGAGAATAATGACAGCTTCAGTATTATGGAGCTCTTTAGCGATAAAGAAGAAAACGAAGCTTATGATGCTTTGGCCATTCGAACAGAAAAGGCCCGTATGGATGTGGCCTATTATCAGTATTGCTTTATACGTTGGTTGAAAGAATTTGAACTGGTTTGGGGAGCGCATCAGCCAAGTTTTAATCCAGTAGAAGTTATATTGCAAAGCCGACAGCATGGTGCAATGGAGGAAAGCTTACAGCAGTTGGTAGAAGATTGGAGTGATGACTTCTCTAGTATTGATGATATTAAACCGCTTCTTGATTTAAAATTTGAAGCAGTACCGTATCCCCCTCAAGAATACGATGTGTATTCCCCGATTTATAATACCCAACATGTAAAAGATCAATTATCGACGCATACGGTATCGGTACCAATGACGTCACGGGTTCGTTTTTGTTATAAAGGCGAGACTGACCAAGTGATTGCTAACAGCTATGTTATTTATTGGCGTTATGATAAATCGGGTAACGACATAGAAAAAGGCCGAGAGGCATATTATGAAAAAGCATCAATCATGATGCCTGTGGGTATTGGGAAAACAGATGGTGAAGGATACCTAGTACAGAGTATTCCCTTCAGTGATTTGTATCACAATGGCTTTATGCATGTAAAAGATAATAAGTTCGCGATGCAGTCAGGTTGGGGTTTTAAAGATGGAAAAATTGACGATAGCTTTGTTCCTAGTGATGAAGACTATACCGGCCTTGTTGACCTGCAAGATGAAGTAAAATCGTTAACAATCCCCGAAGGACCATGGGATGAAATGGTTGCACGAGTTAATAAAAATTTTCCCGAATATAGTGAAGGTGGAGATTTTGATTGGCGACATATTTCGATCGGATCTTCAATGCATACTAATGCGGTAGAGAGTTCTGAAAACTATGCAGAATTACATGAGAGTTTAGAGGAATTAAGAAAAGAATTTCCCAATCATTATCGTGAATTAAGAACGACTTCCAGTAATCACCTGTTTAATCACTACAGCTCAGGTCAGCAAGATACTTATGGCTTTATGGTTTACCCGCCAGATGGAGGCTTATTCCAAACAGCCGATCTTGCAAATCTAGGCACAGACGGACAGTTTGCCTACAAAGGCCCTGTGAATGCACCTAATGATCAAAAAAATCCAATAGAACTACATTGCACCTTGCAAGAATGGGAACGACGATTAAGAGTGCTCAATGTTGGAATTAAAAAAGACATTGAAAGCTATTCGATAAGTACTTCTTCACATCGTGAAAATATCGTGAATGTTGATCGTATGGGAAGCTTGCTTGATATCCATAATCGCTACCCTTATGAGAAAGTAAGCCCAGGAGCAATGGGCGAAAAAAATAAATTAGCAGACTCAGTAAAAAAATTAAACGAAGGTATTAGAGATAGATTACTTAATCCTGATGCTAAAAGCGATGAAGATGCCTACGCAGCATTGTCGTCAATGAGAATCTATTCAGACAAGATTGTTAAGATATTTTTAAGCGAAAAATTTAAAGAAGAGTACATTCTTCATCGTGATGCTGTAATTAATGAAAGTGCATCGCCAAGCCCTTATATGCAGGTTAATGAAACATGGAGGAGTATTTATAGCACCATTGCGGATTCATTGGAGTTATTAGGTGCGACTCCTTGGGCAGATGAGATATGTGATGACGTAGTGAATCATCCTTTCGATGCGATGGCTAGGACTCCAGGTATTACAAAAATGATGGAAGGCTGGGAAAGTATTTTCCCTGATGAAGATGCCTCTGATGCCATTATTGTTGACAACGCCGGTAATGATTTCAATGAGACAAAGATTTTTTTTGAGGAAAGATATGAAGAGAAGTTAAAAATAAAAGATGAAGAACCAAAAACTATTCTTGCAGAAATATTAGCCAATGAAGAATACCAAACGGCAAAATTTGTTAAGAAAAATCTTGATGCCTTGGTGAATAAGAATCCGGGGCCAAGTTCCGTATTAATGGTTGTATTAGATACGTACGGTGCATTTCTGCATAAGAAAATGATAGCAGATAAAGATGTGGCAGGTTTTCATATCAGAATATTAATCGCGACGTACCGTAGCTTCGGACTCTTTTCTGGTGAAAAATCACTAGATAAAGTTACGCTATTAAAAATATTAAGAACGAATAAAACATTGCGTGGTGAAGCAAGAAGAAGGGTTTCAAGCAAATTATTAGCTGACTTTAGCGATCCACTTAAAAAATGGAAGCATTCTGCTAGAGTGAATCGTAGAGCTCAGGTAAGATTTTTGGAAGCCAAAGAAAAAGCGAAGAGAATGGGCAATAGAAAATCCCTCGCTCGTTTAAAGCGTGAGGAAGAGGCTTTATCAGGCGAGGTTTATACTGAGGCAAAAGGCAGAGCGGCAAATGTATACAAAACTGCATTGCATTTGATGAGCATTGTGCAGCTTGCGGAAGATATACAAAAAGCCAGCAGAATTAGCCAGCAGCAGCATGTTGATCCTGACATTGTATTTATGTATTGGGCCAAAACGGGAACAGACTCGATCGTCATTAGTGCCAATACGATGTTATTGGCGAATCGCTGGATCGAAGGTATGCGTCAAAGCGGTGGTTTTTTAGATGACGCCGGAAAATTTAGCAGCAAAATGATAGGACGCATTGCTAATAAAGTTGCAATTTTTGGTGGGATCATCAGTTTATATATTACAGCCAGAGAAACGGCCAGTTTATGGGGGCACAAAAATGATCTAGAAAAATTTGATGCCTGCATTGGGATGTTAAGCGAGAGCCTATTATTAGTAGGGGCCTTTGCAACAACAGAGTTTGGGGCTGCATTTTTGGGGCGTTTTGCTCTATTAGCGTTCATTCCGGGTCTTGCACCTTTTCTGATGATAGCGGGAGCAGTACTTGTGCTTGTGCAGATTGGGGTAGGTGCTTATCAATATTATGAAACGAAAAATTATCTTGAAACACATCCGGTGGGATTTTATTTTTGGCAAGAATTTAAAGAGTTACAAGATAGTGGGCAGGCATATTACGATAAAAAGTATATTAGGTCTGGTAGTCAAGAAGCAAAAGGGTATGAAGAAATTTTAGCATTTCAGAATAATTTTCATGAATATCTAGGGCAAGAACAACCTGGTTGGGGGCATTTATCATGGCGTGCGGCGGTCCCTTTATTTAATAAGTGGCGAAAGCGCAAGGCAAGTGATGAAAAGTTAATAGAATCGATTGCCCAGATGATAGAAGTGCCTCACGAGCATGCAGAAACAAAGCAAACGAGTGTTAATATCATGGTAAAAGCCGAAGATGTGACGCATTTATTATCCGCTGAAAGCTTTATTCGATTTTATAATTATATTGAAAGTATAATTATGAGTGATTCAAAAAGCGTGCCTGTCTTTAAATGCAGTAATAAAGCCTACCATACCATTATGAGTGAGTTAGAAAATGGAAAGTATGTACCGCAAGGGGAAACCGATGAAGTTATTGAGGTATTTAAACAATTGGAAATTCGTGGTTGTGCCGAGTTTGATAAAGATGATTGGCTGAATTTTTTACCCAAAAGCACAGAAATTACAAGTCTGTATACGCATTGGGATCACCCGCACTTTAGATTACCCGCATCAGGCAAAGGTTTGGTTACAATTTAGCAGTGGCGGTGAAGTGAGATGAGGTGAGGAGTGAGTAAGGCATGAGTTTAATATTTAATAAGGTGTATTAATATGAGATTTTTAACCCGTTTATCATTATTTTTTTTATCATTGATAAGCTTTTCACTAATAGCAGCGCCAATCAATAAAACCGATTTAGCCGTTGTCGAAAAAATGTACAAGGACATTGGCTTATCGATAGCGGATATTGATACAACAAGGCGAGTTGAAAAAATTGAAATCAAACTATCGTCGATAGTTGATATTGATATTTATGATAAGGCTGGAAAGAAGTTATCTCTCTATAACTTTTTATTTAATGAGCAAGGACGTATTGTTTATTTGAATATTCCTAAAGGCGTCGATGGTAAGAAGCTAACAAGCTTGTCAGGCGTAGAAAAACTTGAGTATTTAGAAATATTGGATACATATAATCATGAAATATCAGATTTGACTCCATTATCAAAATTAAAAAAAATTAAGGGATTGGATTTAGCAAAGAATAATATAGTAGATGCTTCATATTTACATGGTTTGTCAAACTTAGAATTTTTAGATTTGAGTTATAACTCAGTAAAGAAAACACAGTTTTTCAAGGGCTTGAAAAGCTTAAAGAAGTTGGAGTGTTATGCTTGCAATATCAGATCATTAAAAGGTATAGAGGTGATGAAATCTTTGCAGTTTATTCGTATAGATGCTAAAGAAGTTACCTCCATCGAAGCGCTTAGAGGCCTTAATGAGCTACGCAGGTTGAGTATAGCTGTGGGCACAGTGATTGATTTTTCTCCGTTAGCTGGGAAATTGAATTTGAGGCGTTTACGTGTTGAAGGAGGGGGGCGAGGGAGTTTAAACTTCTTAAGTTCACTTATTAATCTTGAAGAGTTTCATTTAAGGTCGAATAAATTTAATAGTATTCCTGATCTTTCGAAATTATCTAAAATTAAAACGATAGAACTTAGCAGGACAGCGATTAAAAAAATAACTGGCTTAGAAAATTTGTCGAGCCTTGAAAATCTAATATTGAATTATAATAAAAGCTTAACAAAGATTGAAGGTTTGGATGGTTTGATTAGTCTAAGGGATCTTGATCTGAACGGCTCCTCAATAAAAAAAATGGAAAACCTAAATCTCCCAAAATTAGAAAGCCTAGATCTTTCTAAAACGGATATTACGAAAATGGAAAATATGAGCGGAATGCCAGAGCTGTATGATCTTGCTATACATGATACAAAAATTAAGAAGATTGAAGGGTATCGGGAAGCACCCAAGTTGACCGATATTGGAATCGAATATACTCCAGAATTTTCTAATAATAATAGCAAGGCAATAGATTTCTTAGATAAGCGGAAAAAAGACACTTACAGCTTCTTGTTGGATTAAAGCATGAAAAAAGAAACAACAAACTCAATTTTAAAAGTGCTTTTGCCTTTGGCTGCAATATCTATAGTGGCTATGGCGTTTATGAAAGAATCTTGGATGCAGTTACTTATGCTGCCTATTATATTGCTGGCTTGGTACGACAGCTGTAAGCCAATTAAAAATGATGTAGAAGAATACAAAGGCTTATAAATACCTTCTCTTCAAATTAGCTAAGGAGAGATTTATGGGCTCAGCCTGATTGGGGGCATTTATCATGGCGTGCGGCGGTGCCTCTATATAATATGTGGCGAAAGCGAGATGCAAGTGATAAGAATCTGTCTGAATCAATTGGCCATATGATAAAAACACCACACGAGCATGCAGAAACTGAGCTGGTGAGTAAGAATATTCTTGTGACTTCCGAAGATGTAACTCACTTGTTATCGGGTGAAAGTTTCATTCGTTTTTACACCTATATCGAAGCCATTATTATTAGTGAGCCCAATAAAAGACATGTATTTAAATGGGTCTTCCCCAGTTAGTGTGGGTGCGGTTTTAGATCCAGCCCTCCGAGGTGAAATAATATAGCTACTTTAAAACGCTCTACTGATCTAAAGCCTTTAGCTCTG
>Ga0209396_1001092_pt1 | contig 30744 bp, 27 predicted proteins | sample GOMGulsemesocosm_6_FD_184638 | JGI IMG/M metagenome (GOLD analysis project Ga0209396, IMG submission 184638) | Methane-oxidizing microbial communities from mesocosms in the Gulf of Mexico - GOM8C Gulf of Mexico (SPAdes) (version 2) | ecosystem: Environmental > Aquatic > Marine > Cold seeps... | reverse complement strand
CTACTGCTAATCCGCCAGTTAAATCCGCTACTATCGTTGTTAAATCAAAATATCCAAAAGTGTCATTATCAGTATCACAATACGTTAATGGATTTGTAAATGGAAATGCTTGAGGAGCTGTAACAACTTCTAAAGTTATTTCCAATGTATTAACACATCCTGTAATTGCATCTACAATACGAACACCAATAATTTGATTTACAGGAGTAATATTAACATACTCACCAGCTGCATTCAAAATAAGGTTTGTATTTGCCTGAGCAAACGCTAGAGTTTCATGATATGTAACTGAATAGTTATTATTACCAACTATCAAAGCAGTTTGATTATCAAACTCATCAAATGTTGTAATTCCGTCAATAATATCAGTATCGCACTCTTTATACACTAAAGCTAAAGGGTTCGTTGGTAATACTGGTAAAGGATTAATTATCACTTCAGTAGTTACAGGAACAGCAATACAACCTGCACTCGCAGGTGCGGTATATGTTACTGTATAAGTTCCAGTAGTACTTGTATTCGGATTTATTTCTCCTGAATTGGCGTCTAATATTAAACCAGCAGTAGAACTATAAATCCCCCCCGTAAATGCTCCAGTACCAGTTATAGTAACTAAACCTGATGTTGAAGATACACAGAAAGGTGAATCAATATAAGATATAATTGATGTTGGTATTTCTGTAATTATAACAGTTGTTGTAGCAGTTACTACAGCACAACCTCCACTAGCTGGAGTATTATAGGTAACTGTATATGTCCCAGCAGTACTTGTACTTGGTACAATTGCTCCGGTATTTATATCTAGTGTTAAACCAGCTGTAGAACTATATGTCCCTCCTGTAAATGCAGCAGTTCCTGTTAAAGTAATTGCTTCAGAGTTTGTTATAGACGTACAATATGGTGTAGCTCCATAAACAATGTTTGCCGTAGGTAATTCGGTAACAACTACTGTAGTTGTTACTGGTACAGCAGCACAACCAGCACTTGCAGGTGCAGTATATGTTACTACATATGTTCCAGCAGTACTTGTACTTGGTACAATTGCTCCGGTATTCACATCTAATATTAAACCAGCCGTAGAACTATATGTCCCTCCTGTGAATGCTCCAGTACCAGTTATAGTAACCGTTTCTGAAGTTGTAATAGTATCACAGAAAGGTGTGTTTGCATATGATATTGTTGCTGTTGGTAATTCTGTAATCACAACACTTGTTGTAGCAGTTACTACAGCACATCCTCCACTTGCTGGTGTACTATAAGTAACTGTATATGTTCCAGCAGTACTTGTACTTGGTACAATTGCTCCAGTATTTACATCTAGTGTTAAACCAGCTGTAGAACTATATGTCCCTCCTGTAAATGCAGCAGTTCCTGTTAAAGTAATTGCTTCAGAATTTGTTATAGATGTACAATATGGTGTAGCTCCATAAACAATGTTTGCCGTAGGTAATTCGGTAACAACTACAGTAGTTGTTACTGGTACAGCAGCACAACCAGCACTTGCAGGTGCAGTGTATGTTACCACATATGTTCCAGCAGTACTTGTACTTGGTACAATTGCTCCGGTATTCACATCTAATGTTAAACCAGCCGTAGAACTATATGTTCCTCCTGTGAATGCTCCAGTACCAGTTATAGTAACCGCTTCTGAAGTTGTAATAGTATCACAGAAAGGTGTGTTTGCATATGATATTGTTGCTGTTGGTAATTCTGTAATCACAACACTTGTTGTAGCAGTTACTACAGCACAACCTCCAGTTGTTGGTGTACTATAAGTAACTGTATAAGTTCCAGCAGTACTTGTACTTGGAGTAATTGCTCCAGTATTCGCATCTAATGTTAAACCAGCTGTAGAACTATATGTTCCAGCAGTAAAACCACCAGTTCCTGTTAAAGTAACAGCTTCTGCACTTGTAATAGAAGTACAATAAGGTGTAGCTCCATAAACAATGTTTGCTGTTGGTAATTCGGTAACAACTACAGTAGTTGTTACTGGTACAGCAGCACAACCAGCACTTGCAGGTGCAGTGTATGTTACTACATATGTTCCAGCAGTACTTGTACTTGGTACAATTGCTCCGGTATTTATATCTAGTGTTAAGCCAACAGTTGAACTATATACCCCACCTGTAAATGCTCCACTACCAGCTAAAGTAACTGCTTCAGCTGTAACTATAGAATCACAAAAAGGTGTATTAGCATATACTATAGTTGCAGTTGGAAGCTCAGTTATATCAACAGTCGTTGTTGTTATTACCTGAGGACAACCTCCAGCAGCAGCCAAAGTATAGGTAACAGTATAAGCTCCTGCAGTACTTGTACTAGGAGTTATAGCTCCAGTATTAACATCTAGTGTTAATCCTGCAGTTGAACTATATGTTCCTCCTGTAAATATAGCAGTTCCTGTTAAAGTAATTGCTTCTGCACTTGTAATAGAAGTACAATAAGGTGTAGCTCCGTAAACAATATTTGCTGTTGGTAATTCGGTAACTATAATAGTACCTTGTTGTGTTACCACAACAGCACCTAAACAACCTACAGTAGAAACAGTGTAGTTAAATGTTCCTGTAATTCCTGGGTTTGGAGTCCCTGTAATTGTAAATGTACTTGATGCAGCATCATAACTACCAGTTACACCTGCAGGTAAACCTGCATCTACTGTAACATCTGTAACTTCATTTCCTGCTAAATATGTAATATCTGTAATAGCTGTATTTTCACAAATTGTTTGTGCATCAGTAGCCACAACTGATGATAAATCTAAGGTACACTGTGTACAATTATCAGCTACGTTAATAATAACGTCTTGCTCATGTAAACAACCAAATTCATCAGTAACCACATAAGTGTAAGTATAACTTTGCCCTCCTGTTGTAAATGGGCCGACTGATGTAATATTATTAGCTATTTGATTCCCATCACATGTCTCTCCTGCTGGACAAACATCTGGACCCGGATCAGCTACAACAGTACTTGTTGCTGTTTGAGCAGCAAAAGCAGGTATAGTAGGTCCTGTTCCAGTATGTAACCACATACCACTTGGTGCTGCAGTTGTATTAGAAATTGTTAAATCTGGCGTTACATGCTCGATAGCACCATAACAAGCGCCTGGGAAATCTAAACTCCAACCACCAATTACACCATTATCTTGAGGTAGACCATCTGTAATTTTTAGTTTCCATACCCCATTCATTGTAGCTCCGTCAAAAGTTGTAAATGGGTTAGTTGATGTATATGTTTGTGCTATATAATAATTTGTTGCTACATTACAAGCCCCAGTATATTCAGCACAAGTCCCATTTGGACCTGATTCACTGGTTGTTACTGCTGCACCACCTAACCAACTAGCACCTCCAGTAGAAACAACAGAATATGATGCTGTACATCCTGGGTCGTGAGGTGTTGGAGGATTAGTTACTGCCGGATCATTAAGATTTACACAAGTTCCGAAATTATTACCTAATCCATGTTCATCAAAAACAATTACTGTTTCTCCAGATGGAGCAATTAATTCGATAGTTAAATCCCCAGAATAAGAATGTTCTAAATCAAAATTTAAAGTCGGATAACATCCTGGAGTAATTGTTGCACCTGACGCAAACAATCCTGTAAAATCAATTCCATCATCGTCCCCATCCCCATAACTTTGTGGATCAGCAGAAGACTCTATATCTGGCAATTGAGTTACACCCGCATTTAATGAAGGTGGAGTTTGTACATTTGTTTGTGAAGTAACCAAACCTATTAAATCTACAGATTCATTACAATCAATATTAATTGTTGTTGTTGGTGTATTTGTTCCAACAGCACTTGCTCCTGTACCTGTATAATCAGGAGATGGTAATATACGAATCAATTTAGTTACTGAAGGGCTTAAACAACCTAGTGGATTATCATTAGTATCATCTGATCTAACAGCTAAACTCATGTTGTAAATACCATCACCAGTATAAGTATGTGTAACAGTTGGTGTTGTGGTAGATTGCACATCTCCATCTCCAAATACCCATTCATAAGAAGCAATAGTTGTCCCAGTAGGACTTGTTGAATTTGATGCGTCAAATAAAACTGAGGTATTACCTGGATTTATTGAAGTAAGAGAACAAAGATCTAATACAGAGTCGTCCAATAACGCAGCAGTAGGAGGAACACAAGGTTTATAACATGAAATATTTGCAGCCCATCCAGCTAATGATAATGTAGGACTTGATGTAAATACAAATGTTATACATCCATCAGCACTAACTGATTGAATTGTAAATGGTGTTGCTATAGTATCACAATACCCTTGATCAAATACCGATGAAGCTACTGAGTTACCATGGTATGCTGTTAATAAATCCGTACAAGCAGCTGTAGGACCCTGTGTTTGAAATTCCGTGAATTCAACTCTAATTACAGAACCAGGATTTGTTGCTAAATCCGGACAGAATGTAATGGTATAATTTTCATCAGAACTATAAGTGGAAGTAGCTCCACCAGAATCATAAAAATTACCTGAGCAAGTAGTTATGGTACCAGTATCAGTACCCATAATATAATCTTGTGAAAATGTAAAACTACTTACCAGTAGTGTTACAAAAAAAAGTATTTGTTTAATTTTCATAACGTTTAGAAATAAAGTAGTTTATTTTTTAATTCTTGATCAAACATATATATATACCATAGTTCTTTTACTGTAAAAGATTTATTTACCCTATTTGATAATTTATTAAAATATGCGACTGCTTCTTGATAATACACATAATCATCCTGATAAATAGTTTCAAATTTATGAATGTCTACTTCAGAAAATTCAGCCATAAAATCTTTATTCAAAGATTGATTTCCTACCGAATTCAATTTTTCACTGTGGTCAATAAACTTGAAGAATTTCGGTCTGAATACTGCATCAGGTGGTAAATTAATTTCTTTACCTTGGTAGGTGAATTTCCCTGTTTGTTGTGCTGTAGCTGTAGCACAAACAAATAAAGTAAAAATTGCACAGCATAATTGTACAACTCTTTTACTAGTTCTGTTTTTCATGGCTTCTAAAATTTTAGAATTAGGTATTTAATTATTAATTAGGGGCATTATTAAATTAGGGGTGTTATTTTCTACAAATATATACTAACTTTTATAATTTTCATACAAAACAACACATCTGTTATAGTTATAACGCCTAAAACATTTCTCCCCCTACCCCTAAATAAGAATATATTTTAATTTATTTTTGCATATCAAATTTTATAAATGATTTCAATACATTCAAAAACCTTAGAAGATCTTGAACTTCAGCAAGTACTACAGCATGTCCATACACATGCTATAACTATTTTAGGAAAACAACAAGTGTTAGAAATCGTACCACTTTCTAATGAATCTGAATTATCCGTTAGTTTAAATCATACTAATGAGTATTTATCTTCATTTGATAATGATAACACTATACCCAATCATTATTTTGATGATATTTCTGAAGAACTCTCTTCTTTAACTATAGAAAACTATTTTCTAGAAATAGAAAGTTTTAGGAAAATCAAAACAATTTCCGAAGCTTCAAACTTATTATTAGTCTATTTTAAGAAATTTAAAGAGTACTACCCTACCTTATACCATACCTCATCAGAAATCGAATACACTAAAGCAATTACCCAAGCTATAAATGCCATAATTGATAAATTTGGAGATGTAAAAGACTCAGCATCTGCAGAATTGGGAATTATCCGAAGACAATTAAAAGGATTGCAAGGACGCATTAATCAAAGTTTTATGAGTTCATTAACTCATTTTAATGGTTTAGGTTACTTAGATGATATTAGAGAAACAGTAATAGATAATAAAAGAGTACTTGCTGTTACAGCGATGCACCGTAAAAAAGTTAAAGGATCCTTATTAGGGAACTCAAAAACTGGAAGTATTGCATACATTGAGCCTCAGGCTACACTTCAATTAAGTAGAGAGCTACAAGATTTAGAATATCGGGAGCGAAATGAAATTGTTAAAATACTAAAAACTTTAACTACTTTTATTAGAGACTATCAACCATTACTAGCACAATATCAAACATATTTAACTTTGATTGATGTTGTGGCTGCAAAAGCTGCTTATGCAAAGGAACTTAACGCCATTTTACCTGAAATAGTTTCTGATAGAGAACTGTATATTAGAGATGCTTTTCATCCATTATTATATTTAACAAATAAAGAGAAAGGATTCAAAACTTTTTCTCAAACTATAGAGCTAGACAATAGTAACAGAATTATTGTTATATCCGGTCCTAATGCAGGTGGAAAAAGTATTACTTTAAAAACTATTGGGTTATTGCAAGTCATGCTACAATCCGGCTTATTAGTACCCGTTCACGAACGTAGTAAAATGTGTTTATTTGATAATATCCTTACCGATATTGGTGACAATCAATCAATCGAAAACCAACTATCTACCTATAGTTACCGACTAAAGAACATGAATAAATTTTTAAAAAAGTGTAATTCAAAAACGCTTTTTTTAATAGATGAGTTTGGAACTGGTTCCGACCCTGAACTAGGTGGTGCACTAGCTGAAGCCTTTTTAGAAGTTTTTTATGAACGTAATGCTTTTGGAGTAATTACAACGCATTATGCAAACTTAAAAATCCTTGCAGATGAATTGCCAGAGATGACGAATGCCAATATGATGTTTGACAATAAAACATTAGAACCAACTTACCAATTGGCATTAGGACAACCTGGTAGCTCCTTTACTTTTGAAGTTGCCCAAAAAAATGGTATACCTTATAGCTTAATTAATAAGGCAAAGAAAAAGGTTGAGCGAGGTAAGGTTAGGTTTGATAAAACCATTGCAAAACTGCAAAAAGAACGTTCCAAATTAGAAAAAACAACCAAAACCTTATCTACTGAAGAGTCTAAAAAACGTATAGAAACTGAAAAGCTTGAAAAAGTAAATCAGCGCATTCAAGATAAGTTAGAAAGCTATCAGCAATTATATGATTCCAACCAAAAACTTATAGCACTTGGTGATCGAGTAGACAAAATGGCTGCCATATATTTTAATAACAGGCAAAAAAAACCACTAATTGGAGAATTTCTAAAATTGATAGAAGTTGAAAACTCAAAACGAAAAAAGCTTACTAAAAAGGAAAAGGTTGTTCAAAAGAAAAAAGTAGCCGTTATCAAAAAAGAAGTGGAGGAAAAAGTAGCTGTCATCAGAGAAAAGAAAGTAGAAGAAAAGAAAATTGCCGCTTTGCAACCACCAAAGCCTAAACATGTATTACGTGTAGGAGATCGAGTACGTTTAATTGACAGCAGATCGGTAGGTGATTTAGAAAAAATAGAGAAAAAGAAAGCTTTTGTAAACTATGGTTTTTTTACCTCTGAATGTAAATTGGACCAACTGGAATTAGTGCAACGAATGAAAAAATAGAGCGTTTAATACTCTATTTAACAAAAATAGTATTAAAAAGAGTATCTTTAACTATGCTTGATACCTTACCTAAGAATAAAAAAATAATCCTTTTTGATGGAGTTTGTAACTTATGTAATTCTTCTATTAATTATATAATAGATCATGATAAACAGGATCTGTTCCGATTTGTATCTCTTCAATCAGATTTAGGTGGAACAATTCAAGAATACTTAGACCTAGAAAACAAATCGTTAGATACCATAATATTATATATTCCAGACGAAGCATATTACATAAAATCAACTGCTGCGATAAAAATAATGAGTGAATTTTTAGGTCTCTGGAAGTTAATGCTAATCTTTTTAATACTCCCTTCGTCAATTAGAGATCTAGCTTACAACTATGTAGCCAAAAACAGGTATAAATGGTACGGAAGGCAAGAAAGTTGCAGAATACCTACTCTTGAATTAAAAGCTAAATTTCTCTAAGTTTATATCTTAAAATTTTGTTATAATTAAAAATAAGTTGGCATAATTAAAAAAAAAACAGATATTCGTACCAAATTCTCTTTATCAACAATAGCTAAAGAGTAATAATATTTTGTTAAGTCTATTATTTATAGTAACTTAATAGGAATTAAACCTTAAATATTAAAAAAAAATGTTAGCTTTACTTTGCTCTACATCTTTATTAATATTAAAAACAATAAAAATTAAGCATTAAAATGACAATAGAAAATTTAATAAAAGAAGCTGACGATTTAGTTGAAAACTATAAATCTTTCAAAAGTAGAAATGAAAAAATTATAGCTTCAAAAAGAGCAAAAGAATTAGTCTTAGGAATTAACGAAGTGTACAAAGAGACTAAAGATTCTGACTTAATGGATATGATGAAAAAAATTACTGAAGTTAAAATTAAGTTAGAAAAAAGATTAAAAGGAAGATTAACCTCTTAAGTTAAGTTCTTTTAAAATAAAAAAGGGATAGACTAGTAATAGTTTATCCCTTTTTAAATTTCAATAATTTATTAATTTAAAACTGAATCTTTAACAACCCCAATTTCTAGAGCTGCAATTTTTGTAGCTAAACAAACAATTTTCATAGCTTGCTCTATTTCAATTACAGTTGGACAAGAAGGAGCTAAACGAATATTTGAATCATTTGGATCATTTTTATACGGATAAGTTGCCCCTGCACCAGTAAGCTTCACTCCTGCTTCTGCAGCTAAAGTCACCACTCTTTTCGCACAACCATTAGGCACATTAAAACTAATAAAATAACCTCCTTTAGGCTGTGTCCAAGTAGCTAAACCTGTTCCCCTTAATTCACTTTCTAAAATAGATAAAGTCATATCAAAACGAGGTTTTAATAAAGATGCGTGCTTTTTCATATGATTATGCAAACCATCTATATTCTTGAAAAAACGATTATGTCGTACTTGATTTAACTTATCTGGACCAATAGTTGAGAAAAACAAATGTCCTCTATACCAATCCATATTTGCTACACTTCCACCAACCGCAGACACTCCTGCTCCTGCAAAAGTTATTTTAGATGTAGAACATAAAATAAATGGCCTGTTGGCATTTCCAGCTGCTTTACAAGTAGTTAATATATTTTTTAACACATCTTGATTTTCAGATATATGGTGTACTGCATAGGCATTATCCCAAAATATTCTAAAATCATTCGCTGCTGTTTTCATCGTGCTTAAACGATCTACAACTTTATCAGAACAACTTAAGCCAGTTGGATTACTATACTTAGGAACTATCCAAATACCTTTTATACTTGCATCTTTAGCTACCAATTGCTCTACCAAATCCATATCAGGACCATCGTTATTACAAGCTACAGGAATCATCTCTATTCCGAAATGCTGACAAATACTAAAGTGTCTATCATAACCTGGAACAGGACAAATGAATTTTATAGTTTCTTTCCCCCATGATTGTGCACTATCACACATTCCATGAGTCATTCCTCTAGAAACAATATCATGCATTATAGTTAAAGAAGCATTCCCCCCTATTACTACTTCTTCTACAGAAGAAACCTCTAAGAAATCCTTAAATAATTCTTTGGTTTCTGGAAGCCCATCCAAACCTCCATAGTTTCTAGTTTCAGCTCCTTGAGAACTTAAATAATTTTTAGATGTAACAATATCTAAAAGCTCATTAGACAAGTCTAACTGAGCAGCACTGGGCTTTCCTCTGGACATATCCAATGCTAATTTTTTAGCTTTTAACGCTTCAAATTGTGATTGTAACTGATCAAGTGTCATTGTTTCTTGTTTTAATATGCCGCAAATATAGGCTGAACAGTTTTAATTTCCGCCCTTTTGTTTACAAACATCGCTACTCTACTTTGTCCTATTCCTCCTCCAATTGTATATGGTAAGTCACCCCTTAACAAAGCTGAATGAAAAGGTAATTCTTTCCTTTTTTCTTCACCAGTTAGTTTTAGCTGTAATTCTAATGCTTCTTTATCAACACGAACACCCATCGAGCTAATTTCCAAACTTTTTCCCCTAATAGCATCCCAAACTAACAAATCAGCATTAATACCTGGTCTACCTTGAGAATCTTTTGTTGTCCAATCATCATAATCTGGCGCCCTCAAATCATGAGCTTCACCACAAGATAATTTATCTCCAATACCTATTAACAAAACAGCTCCAAACTCCTTAGAAATGGCATGTTCACGTTCCTTAGGTGTTAACTCAGGGTGTTTTTGATACAATTCTTCTGAATGCAGTACTTTTAAAGATTCAGGCAAACTAACAACTCTTCCTATTTTAGTTGCCATTTCTTTTTCTGTAACTTTTAGCGCCTCAAAAACTGCAGTTCCATGAGCAACTAAAGTATCTAAAGAGCGCTCTTCCTTAGCAATAACTTTTTCCCAATCCCATTGATCAACTAAGTGAGAATGTATACTTGATAGTTCTTCATCTGCTCTTATAGCTTTCATATCAGTTACAATCCCCTTGCCTTTTTCTACTTCTAACTCTCCTAAATACCAACGCTTCCATTTTGCTAAAGAATGGACAATTTCATGATCAATTCCATCTAACTGAAATGACACAGGCCTTTCTATTCCATTTAAATTATCATTAAAACCAGATCCTTTAGAAACAAAAAGTGGCGCATTTACTTTAGTTAAATTTAAACGTTGCTTTAATTGAGTTTCAAATACTTCTTTTGACTTAGTGATCAACTGCTCACTAGCTAAACTTCTTTTAAATGTTTTCATGATAATTATTATTATTTACGCAGCAAATCTATATAGTAATTAAATCAAAAAATTGATTTTAATATTTTTTTTTTATGCTTTCGTTAGTTTTGCTATCAAAAATATAGCATTAGTGAACATTAATCATATATTTGTTATTAATAGAGAACGAAATAGCTTATGAACTTTCATTTAGATAGTACCGATAAAAAAATACTAAAACACCTTATAAAAGATGCTAGAATAAAAGTAGTAGACATCGCTAGTTTTATTGGTGTTACCAGTGCTGCTATTCATCAACGTATAGGAAAAATTAAGCGAGGTGGTGTTATAAAAGAATTTACTTTGAGGCTAGATGAAAAGAAATTAGGGTACACCACTTGTGCTTTTGTTGGTGTGTTTTTAGATAAAAACAGCAATTATAGTCAAATAATTGAGAAACTAAAACATATTGAAGAAGTTGTAGAAGCACATTATACTACAGGTGAATATGGACTGTTTGTAAAACTATACACCAAAGACAACGATCATTTAATGAACGTTTTAAACGGAAAAATAAAACTCATAAAAGAAGTTACTCGTACCGAAACATTTATATCTCTAGAGGAACCTATAAACAGAAATATTGGATTTTAAACTCCATTCATGTTACTAATATTTAAATAAATTATTATAAGTTTCTTATTGTATTTAATTCCACATTATCATTAACTTCGTTTTTTAATTAAATTATATAAGCTAGTATGAGTGATTTTTCTATTGAAATGAGTGTTCGAGATTATGAGTTAGACATGCAAGGAATTGTAAATAATTCAGTTTATCAAAACTATTTAGAGCATGCAAGACATGAATTTTTACATCATCATGGTATTGATTTTGCTGATTTAACTGATCGAGGAGTAATTTTGGTTGTAAAAAGTATTGCAATGGATTTCAAAAACTCTTTGAAAAGCAAAGATAAATTTAAAGTTCAAGTAGAAACCTTTAAAGATGGTCATTTAAAACTAGTTTTTAAACAAACAATCATTCGCCTTTCTGATAATAAAGTGGCTTTATCCGCTAATGTTACTGGTGTATGTTTAGTAAATAGTAGATTAGTAAAACCTGAAACCATCCCTGAAATTAACAGCTTTCTTGACTTACAGTAAACTAATGATAGTATTAACGTCTAAGAAATAAAAAATGAGTTGGATAAAAGTAATACCATTTGAAGAAGCCACTGGTAAATTAAAAACTTTATACAATAGAATTAAAGGGCCAAACAATCAAATTGACAATGTACTTAGTATACATAGCTTAAGGCCTCATACCTTAACTGGACATATGAGTTTGTATAAAAATGTATTACATCACACAGATAATACTTTTGACAATTGGTTTCTTGAACTACTAGGAACATACACAAGCTATATTAATAAATGTGATTATTGTTTTGAACATCATTTTGAAGGAATGAAAACCTTTTTAAATAACGACGTGAAAGCTGAGCAATTAAAAATACAAATCATCAACGACAACTTTACAGAGTTAATTAGTAATAAAGAGTTAGCATTAATCAACTACACAAAAAAGCTAACACTTTCACCATATTCTTTTAAAAAAGAAGATATCAATGAATTAAAATCGCTTGGAATAAATGATGGTGAATTATTAGAAATTAATCAAGTTGTTTCTTATTTCAATTATGTAAACAGAACAGTTTTAGGGCTGGGAGTTAATACTACTAATGAAATAATTGGGCTTTCCCCAAAAAACAAAAGTTCTGACAACTCATGGTCTCATGAATAACTCATATTTATTCATGCTAAATATTTCATAAAAATTTAACAAATACTTGTAATTCTGTTTAAAAACACGAAATTTGCTTTTAAATTATGATAACACACTATACCTATAGGCAATATTTCTTTTATTCATTACTACTTATAGGTAGTACATTTAACCTCTATAGCCAGAATATTACTGGGAAGATTATTGATCAAGAAACCCTAGAACCAATACCATATGTAAGTATCGTTCTTAATGACACAAATGGGGGGATTAGTAATGAAGAAGGTGATTTTAGCATTACCATACCAATACGCACATCAAAAAACGATTCTGTCTACTTTTCTTCAATAGGTTACAAAACTAAAGCTGTTTTAATACAAAAAACAGAAAACATCACTATTACATTAGACCCCGAAGTTATGGAGTTGTCAAATGTATATATTACTGGGCAAAAACTTACTGCTGACGAAATAATTGAGCAATTAAAAAATAACATCTCCAAAAATTACAATACAAACTCTACAAAGCACAGATTCTTTATGAGAGAATCGTTCAAGCAGTACTATAAGAAGTTAAAGTTTGATTTTAAAAAATCTAGTATTAAAGAAATTTCAAAAAAACTTATTGATAGTATGGTAAGTTCCATACCCAAGCGAACTTCGTATTACAATGAAACTCTAGGTGATTATTATAGTAATTTCGAACGAAACTATAAAAAGCTTCATATTATAAAGACCTCTAAACTATATAATAATAATCAAGAAGTATCTTTTGAAGAATTACAGAATAAGTTTATGAAAGTTCTTAACGACAACGTAAAGCAAGATTCCTATTTAAAAGTTAAATCAGGTTTTTTTGGAACAAAAATTGGAGTTGATTCTATTGTAAATAGCGCTAAAAATTTTGATGAAATTGAACAAGAATATGAGCGAAAAAACTATTTCAATTCTCGTAAAAAAAGTATTGAAGATTTAACTAAAAACGTTTTTTATAATGAGGAATCAGAAATCAATGTAATTCGTTCTTCTGGAAGATATAATTTCACAAAGAAAGATTATACCTACATTGATGGAGAATTGGTATACATTATTGAATTTTCTCCTAAGCGATACAAGGATTTGACAGGAACCTTATATGTCAATACAGAAGATTTCGCCATAATGCGTTTAGATTATAATAACGCTAACCCAATTTATGATAAAATTTTTAACATGTTTGGAGTAAACTTTAATCATGTTAAATATCGCGGAACAATGATTTTTAACAAATTTGAGGGAAATACACATTACAGTTTAAAGTATTTAAGTCATGAAAATGGTAGATCACTATTATTAAACAGACCACTTACTATTATAGAAAAAAACAAACACGTTAAAGGAAGAAGAAAGCAAAACGAATTACGACTTCAAATGAATTTTGATATTATTGACAGAATAAAACGGGAGTTAATTGTTTTTACCGAAACTAATACTACTCCTGAAGAATTTATTAATATTAAAGAGAAAAAATTTGTTGATGTAAAATATTTCTCCAGCTACAATGCTGATTTCTGGAAAGGCTATAACATCATTGAACCAAATAAAGCCATTAAAGAGTTTACAGCTATTGAATAATACTTAAGAGTTATCTTGAACCTTCCCTACTATTCCTTCAAAAAATGAGTGCATAAATTTAAAATCTGCTTCAACATTATCTGTTAAAAAAAAAGGTTTAGATATAATGTGTTTTTTATTCCTATAATCAAATGCTACCATTACAATAGGTACATTAGCTAGCTTTGCTATATAATAAAACCCCGTTTTCCATTTAGAAACTTTTTTTCTTGTTCCTTCCGGCGCTATATTTAATATAAACTTAGGGTTTTTCTCAAATAAATGGGCATAAGCATCAACAGATTTTTGCCCTGGGGTTCTATCCAAAGCGAAACCCCCAACCTTACGTAAATACCATCCCAAAGGCCAAACAAACAGCTCTTTTTTTGCTACAAAATTAATTGTTGTATTAGTTACTTTCCTAAGTAATAACCCCATATGTAAATCATGCCAATGGGTATGTGGTGCCGCGATAACAATATACTGATCCAAGCCTTTTGGGAATTCCCCGAAAACTTTCCATTTTAATATTTTAGAATAAATAAATTTATACATCAGCATCTGATTTATCGCGCAAATTTACACCATTTTATTATATTATAATTACTTTTAAACTCTATTGATTTACCATGAATTTTATACAAAAAATTGTTAGCTATCTATACCCTATTAAAGTTAAGGAAATTTCCTCAGAAAGATCTGGTTCTTTAGAAGTAACTTTAGTAAATGGAAAGTTAGTTATCGATTCAGAAAACGCGAATTATAGCTATGGTCGTTTACAAGAAGTATTAAAAAAAGGATTGCTACAAATTGGCACTAAACGATTACAAAAATTAGAAAACACTCTTGTGCTTGGTGTTGCTGGCGGAAGTGTAATTCAAACACTAAGGAATGACTTTAATATTGACTCTAAGATAACAGGGGTGGAAATTGACCCTGATGTAATTGAATTAGCAAATGAGTATTTTAAATTGAATAGTATTTCAAATTTAGAATTGATAATTGCTAATGCTTTTGAATTTATAAAAACTACTAATACCACTTATGATTTAATTATCATTGATATTTTTAATGACTCCAAAATGCCAAAAGAATTATTTGAAAACCAGTTTTGGTTATCCATACACAAGTCACTAAATAATAATGGAAAATGTTTATTTAACACAATTTATACCTCAAAAAAAGATTCACAAAGAAATCAACAACTAAATTCACTATTAATAAACTTGTTTAAATCTAGCAAACAACTAAAAACACATCGAATTAACGAATTATTTATTTTAGAAAAGTAAGTACCTACAATTCTCTAAACTCCTTATTAGCTTGCACTAAGTCTTCTGGAGTATCTATACCAATTGACACATGAGTAGTTTCCACCATTTTAATAGTCTTGTTAAACTCTAAGTAACGTAACTGTTCCAGTTTTTCTGTAGCTTCAAGATATTGCATAGGCATTTGAGTAAAGTCTAACAAAGCTTGCTTCCTAAAGGCATATATTCCTTGATGCTTAAAGTATTTAGCCGTACTTTCTTCTCTAACAAAAGGTATCGGAGAACGTGAAAAATACAATGCTCTATTACTTTTATCTACAACTACCTTAACCGCATTAGGATTATTAACCTCTTCTAAATCGGTAATTTGATGCATGATAGAAGCTAAATCTATTTCTTTGTCAGTATCGTTTTTATATACCGCCAATAAATCTGTTAAAGCTTGCTGATGAACATTTGGTTCATCTCCTTGTACATTAACAACTATATCACACTCAATATTAGCGACTGCCTCAGCTATACGATCACTACCACATTCATGTTTGGCAATACTCATAATTGCTTTCCCTCCATTAACTACTACTTCTTCAAAAATAATATCAGAATCTGTAACCACATACACTTCCGAAAATAAGTTAGTTTTCACAGCATTTTGATAAGTACGGACAATAACAGATTTCCCTGCTAAATCTTTCATTAACTTTCCAGGAAAACGTGATGCTTCATAACGAGCGGGTATCATTGCAATTATTTTCATATGTATTGGCCGTGTAAACGGGTATTTTTTAGTTAGTTGGTGTACAAATAATTTATTCCTAAAGAAATAAAAACGCTATAATACATCTTTTCTTTTTATATTCTAACAAACAAAAACTGATTATACCACATTGCTAATATTGATATCAATATTAAAATGATGGTTGTATATATATATGATGCCGAAAATAATAGTTTAGCCTTTTTAACAAGCACTACTAAAGAGCAAACAAAAGCCATTGTTGAAATAGCTATTACAGCATATTGTAGTTCTGAAGTAAATTTTTCTAAATTTTTATAATAGACAAATATATAGGTTATGAAAATTGTTAAGGCACTTAAACCACAACAAATGGCGTATAATTTATTAAAATTCATAGGTTAACAATTTTTGTATTTATCATGAAGTCCTTTTCCAGCTTCAATTAATGGGCTTATTTTTTCTAAACGAGTAATCTTTGTCGTTTCTCTTTTCGCTTCAGTTATATATTCAGAATATTCGCGTTGTTTACTCAATGTAAGGGTATTGAAACAATTCCTAAACTTTTCATTAGTATTCATTTTATTTTCTATCAACTCAGGTATTTTAAAAGCCTTATTACGATCAGGTTTTATTTCTTTACCTAACTTTTGATTTTCAATAGCTTCTACTATATACGCTTTAATTAATTTATTATCAATTAATTCATTTATTTCAAAACGCCATTGACGTAACCCTTTAGTTTTGCCTTCTTGAGCATTAACTAACTTATTGTGTTCATCTTTTAAAAACACTCCCTGAAAGAACCAAATACATGCATGATGCTTAAACCCTCCTAAACCAAGTATGTTTTTTCCATTTAATGAGTATACAGGACTACTCCATTTAACAGATTCTTCAAGTTCCGTAGTCAACACTATAGCCCTTAACTCTGCTAATAATTTCGAAAAATTAGCATGTAACTCAATATACTCTTCAACACTAGTTACTTTTTTCAAACCTGTTTCTTTTTAAACTTTGAACGAATTTTCTTAAAAAATAAAAATACACCGAATAGTATTCCAACAACTAAAATAATTGCTAAAATCGGTAAAAATATTGCAACAACTGACATTGCCGTGGCACCTCCAGTTTCAACTGTAGCAACTATTGGGTTTGCTAAACCAGCTGTTGTGGTTGTTGAGGCCGCCCTTGTAGTTGCAGCACTTCCTTTTATTGCCGCAGCTGTTCCTCCCCCAGCGATAATAGCTAATGACCATGTTACTATAGGGTCCAAATTTGCAGCAGTACTAACCACTACAGCTGTTCCAGCAATTGCTGCCAAAGGAACTGCTATTGTGTCTAATAAATTATCAAATACAGGAATATAATACGCTAAAACTTCTAAGATGGTTGCAATACCTAAAGTGCAAATCGCAGTAATACTTCCTACCCATCCCCAACTTTCATTTAAAGGAATTATCCCAAAATAAGATGCTAAACTTAATGCAAATAAAGGAACGAAAACTCGAAACCCTACAGATGCAGCTAAACCAATACCTAAAAAAATACTTATTAATGTTTCTGTAGTTTCAAGCATAGTGGTACTTATTAATTATCTGTAAAAAAGTTGTCTCCAAAACCAATTAAATATAGTTTTTCTTCAGCCCTAGTAATTGCTGTATATAACCAACGCATATAATCTTTACTTACACCGTCTTTTAAATAAGGCTGCTCGACAAAAACTGTTTTCCATTGCCCTCCTTGTGATTTATGACACGTCATGGCATATGAAAACTTTACTTGCAAAGCATTAAAGTACTTATTTTGTTTAATTTTCATAAACTTCTTATACTTTGAAGTTTCATTTTCATAATCCTTTTGTACTTCTTGATATAATTTGTTTCCATCTTCATAGGACAATGCAGGTGTTTCTGCAGTAATAGTGTCTAGTAACAACACTGTTTCAAAAGGCGCCATGTTTGGGTAATCAACCATTCGAACATTTACTTCTGCGAAACGAAAACCATATAGCTCCTTAAATGAAAATATTTCCAAAACCTCAATTATATCACCATTTGCAATAAAACCAGCTTCACTATTCTCTTTTACCCAGAAGTAATTATTTTTTACAACCATTAAATAATCACCCGCATTCAAATCGTTTTCTTGAAATAGAATCCTAGAACGTATTTGTTGGTTGTATATGTTTGCTCTCTTGTTTGAACGAACTATAATGGCAGTATCTTCTTTACTTTCCTGTGAATAGGATTCATCAATGGCATTTTGTATTTCATAACCATCCTGTAATCGTACAATATCTGGAAATGTACCTAAATCAAATTCAAATGAATTAAAATAATTAGTAGCCAATTGCTCTCGCAGCAAAGTTGCATTTGTTAAAATACCAGATCCTTCTGCTTGACGTACTACTTCATCTAACTCAATAAAATCAACTTCTTTATTGTAATTTAATGCTAATTTTTGCTCATCAAGCGCTGGACTAACATCTAATTTAATTGGAGGTAACTGTGCTGTATCTCCTATAAAAACTAACTTACATTTACTCCCTGAATATACATACTGCAGTAAATCATCTAATAATGATCCATTTTCAAAAAGTTTAGAATCAGTATTTATATCAGAAATCATTGATGCTTCATCAACTATAAAAATTGTGTTTTTATGTTTATTTGGTTGTAAAACAAAACTAACCCCTCCACCACTTTGTTTTTTGGGGAAATATATTTTTTTATGAATTGTAAGTGCTTCTCTTTTTGAATATTTTGAAATAACTTTAGCCGCTCGACCAGTTGGAGCGAGTAAAACTGCACTTTTATGCGCATTCCATAAGCAATTTACTAATGTACTTATCAAAGTAGTTTTACCAGTACCCGCATACCCTTTTAACACAAATAAATTATCATCTTCATTATCTAGCACAAAGTTTGCAAGTCGCTGTAACACAACATCTTGTTTTAAAGTAAGATCAAATGGAAATTTTTCTTTTAATAAGACGTGAAACTGAGTACTGTTCATGTAATGAATCTAAAGTATAATAGTGGAATTCAAAGATAGTTAGTATTTTTTCTTTTATTACTTTACTGATTGAAAAAAAAATGTAAATTTGTGCAAAGACATTAATTAAATTTTATAAAGAAATGATAACAATAATTTTAATCGTTTTAACAATAGTAGGAATTTTTGCAATAGTAAAGTTGATTGATAAATTCGTACCACAAAATAAAAAATGGATATTTACAATCTTATTTTGGGTTGCTGCATTGTTTGTCGGTAAAGCTTTATATGATTCTATTATGGAACCTATAGAATTTAAGAAAATAAAAAAAGTACGTTACGCAAAAGTAATTGACAACCTAAAAGATGTTAGAGATGCTCAAGTTGCTCATAAAACAGTTACAGGTAAATATAATGGTGACTGGAATTCATTAGTAAAATTCATTGATACTGCTAAATATACTTTAACACAACGTAGAGATTCTACTATTATGGATATTGAATTATCAAAACAATTTGGTATTGACATGTTTAAAGATATTGTTATTATTGATACATTAGGAACTGCATCTGTTAAGGATTCTATCTTTAAAAATTCAGACCGTTATAAAACAATGATGAACATCCCAGGTGCTGATAATGCTAAATTTACTTTAAAGGCTGGAGAAATTGAAAAAGGAAAATCTATGCTTGCTGTATTTGAAGCAAAAATGGAAAAGAAACTGGTTTTAGCAGATCAACCAGCATATTTAGTATTTGAAGAATCAGAAACTGTAGCTGTTGATGGTGTAAATGGAGCAAATATTAGTGTTGGATCTATGGAAGAAATTAGTACAAATGGTAACTGGCCAAGATACTATGACGAAAAGAAGTAATATAAACTTATTATCTAATACAATATTGTCCGTTCAAGCTAGCTTGAATGGACTTTCTTTTTGTATACTAGATACAATTGAGAACAATATTCTTTTTCTAAAAGAGCTTCATTTTGACGAACAAAAAAACCCATTAGAAATAGAAAAGCTATTAGTAGCTGAATTTGAAACTACTACTCTACTTCAACAAGAATTCAAACAAGTTAATTTAATTCATCAAAATAACATCTGTACTTTTGTGCCAAAAGGACTCTATGATGAAAATAATTTAATAGATTATTTAAAGTTTAATAATAAAATTTTTGAATCGGATTATATCGTAGCTGACGAAATTGCTACAAAGGAAATCATGTCGGTATATGTGCCCTTTGTAAATATAAACAACTTCTTTTTTGATCGTTTTGGTAGTTTTGAATACCATCACGCTAGTACAATTGTGGTTAAACAATTACTACAATTAGCTACTACTAACACAAACAAGTTATACTGTAATGTTTCCCCTACATCATTTGAGTTAATACATATTAAAAACGGTGAGTTAAACATATTTAATTCTTTCGAGTTTGACACAAAAGAGGATTTTATTTATTACATCCTTTTTACAATTGAGCAATTACAATTGGATACTGAAACAATTGATTTAATTTTATTAGGTGATATTGGCTTAGACGATGAACTATATAGCATTTTGTACCAATACATTAGAAACATTTCTTTCGGTAGCAGAAACACTCAGTTTATTGCAAGAGATATAGAACAGAAACCAAAATATGGCTACAATCATTTTAGCCTATTAAACTCATTTTAAATGCGAATAATTTCCGGAAAATATAAGGGTAGACGTATCACTGCTCCAAAAAAATTACCTGTACGTCCAACTACTGACTTAGCAAAAGAATCGTTGTTTAACATCTTGAATAACGAATTTTATATTGATCAAGTAGTTCTTTTAGATTTGTTTTCAGGAACCGGAAACATTAGTTATGAGTTTGCCTCTAGAGGATGCACTAAAATTACTGCAGTTGATGCCGATTATGGGTGTGCAGATTTTATACGAAAAACTGCCGATGAATTTGAGTTTGATATAAACGTCGTTAAATCTGATGTATTTAAATACTTAGAAAGAGTAAAATTACAAGCTAAAATTATTTTCGCGGACCCTCCTTATGATTTCAGTGATGAGAAATTTGCTCAAATCCGACAATTAGTATTTGATAATGATATTTTAACTGATAATGGTTGTTTAATAATCGAACACTCTTCATATACTAAATTAGATCATTTAGAAAATTTTAGTTATTCTAAAAAATATGGAGGTTGTATGTTCAGTTTTTTCGAATATCCTCAAGTTAAATCACAAGAAGAAGAATAGTAAACAACTGGTTATAAATAGTTAAAGAATAATTACTTCATATATAACTCAATTAATTTTCGTAACTTTAAAAGACTAATTAATTCTCATGAGTTATGAAAAGAATTACGTTTTTTCTAATTGTATTAGCTACATCATTTTCACTTTTCGCGCAAGACACTTCAGAAATTTTATGGAAAATTGGTGCGTCAAACAGCGATTTAATAATAAATCAAGGAGATACAGTTATTTGGGTGTGGAGTGACAACTTAACTCATACCGTAACAAGCCTTCCTAATAGTGAAGAAGAATTTGATAGTAAAGACAAAATAGGATTAGGAGTTATTTTTAGTCATACATTCACTAAAATTGGAGATTTTCAGTACCGCTGTAGCATACATCCTGATACTATGTTCGGAACAATTCATGTTCGTGTTTTAGGAATTGAAGATGAAGAAAACAAAAAAACAAGCATATTTCCTAACCCCGTTGTTAACCAGCTAACAATATCTTCTCCTATAAAAATCGATAAAATAAATATAACCAATATTTCAGGAAAAAAAGTATTAGAAAGAAATATTCATGCTGATAAAATAAACATTGACATGTCAAATTACAGAAATGGAATGTATTTTATTCAAATTGAAAGCGATGCTAAAAAATACACCTATAGAATAATAAAAAAATAAGCAGACCATAAGCCGGATTCTGTCCTCTTAAAAAAGAGTCCTTATCATTTATCTAGTACTACAATTACTCATAGCATCGAACCGTTTACCCTCCAACATCGGGCGTACAACCCTCAAGCATTGGTTTACATAACGTTGCACCACATAGAGTTTACCTGGTTTCACTACAGCATTACCTGTACATACTTTCTGTTGCACTTGTCCGCGTCTCTCAACGGACGGGCGTTACCCGCTATATTGTACTATGGTGTCCGGACTTTCCTCTCTTCCTTTCAGAACAGCGATAAGGTAGTCTGCTTAGCGCAAAAATAGTATTAAAATGTTAATAACTCCGCTTAAAATTCTGAATTCTGAATTCAATATTCACAATTGAATATCTATATTTGTGTTGTTAATATATTTCAATGGAGCATTTTGTAGTATCGGCAAGAAAGTACAGACCAAAAACATTTACTGATGTTGTTGGGCAACAAGCTATAACCAATACTTTACTCAATGCTATTGAAAATAATCACTTGGCTCAAGCATTACTTTTTTGCGGTCCTAGAGGGGTTGGAAAAACTTCTTGTGCACGTATTTTAGCCAAGAAAATTAACCATCAAGAAGGTCATGATGATGAAAATGAAGATTTTGCTTTTAATGTATTTGAATTAGATGCAGCTTCAAATAATTCTGTTGATGATATTAGAAGTTTAATAGATCAAGTCCGTATACCTCCACAAGTTGGAACTTACAAGGTTTATATTATTGATGAGGTACATATGTTATCTCAAGCTGCATTTAATGCATTTCTAAAAACTCTTGAAGAACCACCTAAACATGCTATTTTCATATTAGCAACTACGGAAAAACACAAAATAATCCCTACTATATTATCACGTTGTCAGATCTTTGACTTTAAAAGAATTACTGTAAAAGACGCTGCAAATTACTTAGCTTACATTGCAAAAGAACAGGGGATTACCGCTGAAGATGATGCATTACACATCATTGCGCAAAAAGCAGATGGAGCTATGCGTGATGCATTATCTATATTTGATCGTGTAGTAAGTTTTTCTGGTAAAAGTTTAACAAGACAAGCTGTTACTGAAAATTTAAACGTATTAGATTATGATACTTATTTTAAAGCAACAGATTTAATATTAGAAAATAACATTCCTGAATTATTACTTTTATTTAATGAATGTTTATCAAAAGGATTCGATGGTCATCATTTCATTTCAGGGTTAGCATCACACTTTAGAGACTTGCTTGTGTGTAAAAACCCTGCTACTATTCAATTATTGGAAGTTGGTGCAAAAGCGCAAGAACAATATTTAGTACAGTCACAAAAAACAACACAAGCCTTCTTGATTCAAAGTATTGATACTGCTAATGATTGTGATTTGAAATATAAAACCAGTAAAAATCAACGATTGCTTGTTGAGTTATCATTAATGCAATTAGCTTCTATCACTTTCGGACTCACTGAGTCGGGAGAAAAAAAAAAGTCTAAACACTTTATAATTCCTGCTACTTTTTTTATTTCAACTAATACTCCTAAGGCTCCACTACAGGAAGTTATACCTAATGTAGTTAATCAAGCAAAGCCGTCATTAATTGACTCTAAAAAGGTAGTTATTGAAAAAGCAACTTTACCAAAACTAAAACCTCCTACATCATCTAAAGGAAAAGTTTCTGGTCTATCATTATCAAGTATACGTAAGAAAAAAGAGCATTTAGATGCAAAACTTGCTGAAGAAGTGCAAAACGAAGTACTTCCTACTAACAATTTCAAAGAAGAAGATTTAATTAAGCACTGGATAGAATATACACAAAAACTTGATGATGAAGGTGCAAAAATTGTTTCTTCTATTTTTGATATTAGTGATAAAGAAAAAAGAGAAAAATTAACTATCAAAGGAACCATGATTCATATTGAAGTACCAAATGCTTCTATGCAAATGGATATTCAAGGAGCTCAATATGGAATACTTTCTTATATAAGAAAAAAGCTGAGTAACTTTGATATTAACATTCAAGTTGACGTTAATGAAGAAGTCTCTAAAAAATATGTGTTCTCCGCAGCAGACAAATACGAAAAACTACTAGAAATGAATCCTGCAATTGGATTATTACGTCAAGAATTTGGTTTAGATATCAAAGATTAAATACTACAAATTTTATGCTAGGATTAAAATTACCTACAGACCCAAGATGGGTAAATATTGTTGAAAAAAACATTTCAGAAATACTTTGTGATCATGCATTTTGCGAGCAAAAAGCTACAAGTACTGCCATTTCATTAATAGTTAGTTTTCCTGAGTATACTGATTTAGTAAAAGAAATGATTTCATTAGTAAAAGAAGAGATGAGCCATTTTAAAATGGTTCATGATTTAATTTTAGATCGAGGTGAAACTTTAGGAAGGGATCGGAAAGATGATTATGTATTGCAATTACTAAAGTTCTTCCCTAAAGGTGGCAGTAGAAATACACAGTTAGTACACCGCTTATTATATGCTGCATTAATTGAAGCACGTAGTTGTGAACGATTCCGTTTATTATCAGAAGAATTGGAAGATAAAAAACTAGCTCTATTCTATAGAAAGTTAATGATTAGCGAAGCAAATCATTACACTATGTTTTTACAATTTGCCAGACAATATGGTGATGATTTAAATGAAGTTAACAAAAAGTGGGATGACTTGTTAGTTTTTGAAGCCAATATCATGAAAGATCTTGGGACAAATGAAACTGTCCATGGGTAGTTATAAATAATATCATCGATACTTTGTATTTCATGTAATAAAAGTAGTACATTTGCCGCTGATTAAAAAAACAGGTTTCATATTGCTACCTAACTCTTAATCAACAATTTAAACCTGCTTATTATGAAACGTATTAATGAATACAAGAAATTATTTAATGTTGATAAAGATACTGATCTTAAAGTACTAAAAAAATCATACAGAAATTTAGTAAAAGAATGGCATCCTGATAAATTTCAAGCAGATGATGAAAAAGCGGCTTTAGCTGATGAAATGGGTAGAAAAGTAATTGATGGATACCACTTTTTAGTAAGTATAAATCCAGACACTTTAAATGCTAACTTAGAAGAGTATACAAAAACAATTACAACTGCAGGAATAGCTGATTTTAGTCATAAAGGACAAGTATTAGAACTTGTTTTTACTGATGGTGCTACTTATGAATACTTTGGTGTTTCAAGACCTTTATTTCAAAAATTTGTAAACACTGATAAACAATTACGTTTTGCGAAACGTAATTTCTTTAACGGTTTAACTTACAGAAAATCAAAAAGAGATGCTGTAGTTGCATAGACTTTTATTTAATTTTATAAAAAAATCCCAGCTAATTATTTAACTGGGATTTTTCTTTTTACATTACAATTATTAATTATCATTATAGTACAATGTTTTTACCATCCCATCAGATAACCCTATTTTTGGAACATACATTTTCTTAGCTCCAGCCCATTTCATTGAATTTAAATAAATTCTTAGTGCGGGTATGATAACATCTGCACGATCAGGATTCAATCCAATTTCAGTAATCCTATCAGAATACGACATTGCATTGAAAAAATGATACTGAGCATTTAAGAATATATATGATAAAGGTTTATCAGCTGTTTTACCAGAGAGGCGATGTATTTTATTAATATTACCTCCAGAACCTATCATCATCACTTTATCTAGACCTTTAGTATTGCTTTTTATCCATTCTTTTATATCATCCCAATTTATCAATTCATCAACTGACTTATTAATTAAGCGAACTGTACCTACTTTAAACGATTTAGAATTAATTATTCTTCCGCTAGAAAATATTGTAAGTTCTGTGCTTCCACCACCGACATCAACATATAAATAATTAGAGTTTTGATCTATAAATGTTTTTAAATCTGTTGAAGCAATAATAGCTGCTTCCTTTTTTCCATCAATAATTTCAATATTAATAGCACTAGATTCTTTAACAATATTTACTAATTCTTGTCCATTTTTTGCTTCACGCAATGCCGAGGTAGCACAAGCCATATACTTTATGACATTATTTGATTTCATTAACAACCTGAAAGCATACATGGTGTCTTTCATTTTAGTAATATTATCCTCAGAAATTATTCCTGTTGTAAACGAATCCTGCCCTAAACGAATAGGTACTCGAACTAAAGAACTTTTTTTAAATTTAGGTTCTTTTCCTTCTTCTTCAATAACATTTGCAATTAATAAACGTACCGCATTGGACCCTATATCAATTGCTGCATATTTTTTTATTATCATTTTACTACAGTAATTTTATTTACGTAATATTCATATGTTTTCACTTGAGATCGTACTGGGTTTTCAGTAATTTCTCTATAAGAATTGTCTTGGTTTTTAGAAAAAACTCTCGCTTTAACAGTATCATCCCAACAAATAGAAAAAGTATCTATCAATTCTCTTTTTATATCTTCATCATAAATAGGACAGGTTACTTCTACCCTATTATCTAAATTTCTTGTCATCCAATCAGATGATGAAATATACACTTCCTCTTCCCCATTTACCCCAAAAATCATCATTCTAGGATGTTCTAAATACTTATCTACAATACTAATAGCTTCAATGTTTTCACTCAACCCTTTAACTCCAGGTATCAAACAACATACACCTCTAACAATCATTTGTATCTGTACTCCAGCATTACTTGCCTCATACAATTTATCTACCATTTTATAACTCGTAATACTATTCAGTTTTAATTTTATTTGTGCAGGATTCCCCTCCAATGCTTTTTCAATTTCTTGATCAATTAATCTTAAAAACCCATTTTTAGCATAATGTGGAGAAACTAGTAAATGCTTGTATTTATTTACAATATAATTCGTTTTCAAGAAATTAAACACCTTTCTTAAATCTTTTAAAATATCTTGATTGGCTGTAAATAAAGTATAATCTGTGTATATTTTGGCTGTTGCATTGTTGAAATTTCCTGTGCTAATAAACCCATATAATTTCATTTTTTTGTTTTCCAAACGCTCTACTAAACACACTTTACTATGTACTTTTAAGCCCTTTACTCCAAAAATTAACTTTACTCCTTCATCTTGCATTTTCTGAGCATACTCCATATTTGAAGCTTCATCAAACCTGGCTTGCAACTCAATTTGTACTGTCACTTCTTTACCGTTTTTAGCAGCATTTATCAATGAACTGGTTATATGAGAAATCTTAGCCAAACGATAAATAGTAATTTTAATCGTTTTTACTTTCGGATCTAAGGCAGCTTCACGTAAAAACTTAATAATATATGAAAATGTATGATAAGGTGTATATTGCAAAAAGTCTTTCTCTGCGACTTTTTCAAATAAATTATCGTTTAGTGATACACCGTTTATTGCAAGTGGTTTCTCCTTTGCATACAACAAATCTTTTCTTCCCATATCTGGGAAATCCATATAATCTCTACGGAAATGATACCTACCTCCAGGAATTACACTATCATTAGCTTCAATCCCCATTTTACTCATTAAAAAATCTAATGTATCTGAAGCGATTGTTTTATCATATATAAATCGTACTGGATCTCCATCTACTCTATTCTTAACACTTTTTGAGAGTTTTTCTAAAAAGCTTATCCCTAAATCTGATTCTATATCCAATTCAGCATCACGAGTAATTTTAATCATATGCGCTTCAATATTTTCATAATTAAAAATATCAAAAATCGACTCTAAATTATAACGAATTAAGTTGTCCAATATAATAATACAATCCTTTTCATCTACTTTTGGCAATACCACAAAACGGTATACACTCCTTGGAATTTCTAATAGTGCATATTGATTTTCTATATCAGAAATTTTCATTTTAACTGCTAAATATGCAGCCGAATCTTTCAACCTAGGCATTGGTGTATCATCATCTAACACGATAGCCATCAAAGCAGGACTTACCTTTTCTACATAAAAATCAGTTATAAATTCTTTATGCTCAGAGTGAGTAATCTCATCTTCTTTTAAAACATATATATTCTCATCTTCTAATTTAGCATATACATCCTCTAAAATGGCTAAACTTTTGGATTGCTGAATAATTACTTCTTTTGTAATCATTTCTAATAATTCATCAGCTTTATATACTCCTAAAGCCTTTCTCCCACCTTTTCCAGCCTCAGAAATACGTTTAACAGTTGCATACCTAACTTTAAAAAATTCATCTAAATTATTAGAGAAAATACCTATAAAACGTAATCGCTCTAGTAAGGGAACAGACGAATCTGCAGCTTCCTGTAATACTCTTGCATTAAATTGCAACCAACTTAACTCTCTATTTATATATCTATCTTTTTGGTTTGTCATTTGTTTATTTCAATTATAAACAATGCTATTTCAATTCTTTAGGGAATACTTTATAAATCGTTTTTCCTTTAATGAGGTTTTTCCATAAATCGATATCAAAATCAATTACTACAAAACCACATGTGGGTACTGAATTAACATCTATTGTACCAAATGTATTGACAAACTCAGTAACGGCAAAATTATGAGCGAAAATCATTACACAATTTGCCTTATTATTACATTCTTTTATAGTTTTTATTAAATTCTCTCCTGAAAAATCATATATATCATATATATAATTAATAGTAACTGATGTCAGTTTCCAACTTTTAATAAAAATAGATGCTGTTTGGGTAGTTCTTTTTGATGGAGAACATAAAATGATGTCTGGAGAAGTAAATAGCTTACTTGTGTGTTTTGAAATTAACTGCGCATCATTGAAGCCTCTCTTTTTAAGAGGTCGTTTTAAATCAGAAACTTGAAACTTCCAAGAAGATTTTGCATGGCGTATTATATATAATCGCTTCATTTTTAACTACATATAAATGGTTAAAGTTCTATCATCAAATATAGGTATTATTATTATTTTACTTAAATAATTATCAAATTCTTACTATTTTAACATTTATTTGTTGTATTTTTATATTCCCTCAAAAATGTAATCATACATTTTTTAATAAAAAAAACTTCATTTGTTTACCCAAACAAAAAAACTTCTTTTCATTAAAGTAATTTAAAAGCGTCCCAAGTTTAGCTTTGAATGTTTCCTCCGTATGTTATCATTAGATATTAATGAAACCATTAGGAGTTATGAAAAATTTATATTTAACCACCGTAGCATTTTTAGTATTCTTTTCCTTTGCATCTAATCAATTATTAGCACAAGGTGACCCTACTGATTGTATAACTTTCACAGGTTGTCCAGCAGTTGAAGATTTGCCATTAAAGTTTTGTGCTGACGAAACTGTAAATAATGTTTCTGGTACAACACTGGGATTATCAGACTTCCCTTCTATTTCTGCTTCACATGATTGTTTAGGAAACGGACCTGGACAGAGTTTCGGTATGAACTTTGAATTGAACGAACAATTGTTAGGTGTTGATTGTTGGGACTTTCATTACATTTCAAGAGTTGGTGGTAATGGTGGTCATGTAAAGTTATTTTCTGGAAGTCATCCTGAAAGTAATGATTCTTATATTGTAACTCCTTACTTATATATAAATGCTGGTGATCCAGTTACTATTGGTGTTAATTATAGCGATGGTGATTATGATCTTTCATTATATCTTATTGATGAGTTTGGTGTTGAAACCGGACCTATTGACTCAGAAGCTATTGATGATTATTTTGGTTTTACTCCTGGTTTTGGGACCATTATGTTAGACCCAATGATAACAGTCGATGCTTCTTATAGGGTTAAGTTTGTTTTTTCTTATACTGGTCCAAAACCATCAAACAGTAACACTACTGATGATATTTCTATAAATGGAATCGTAGTTGATGGAGACTGTACAGGAGGAATTGATTTTACATTGTCTGGACCAGATGATACTTTTTACCCGGTTGGTGAACACACCATAATCTATACAGCAACTTTTATTGATCCTGACGGAAATATTACTACAGATACATGCGAGTTTGATATTGTTATAGTTGGGGTAACTTTAAATATAACACCAGTAAACCCTGATTGTAATGATAACAATGGTAGCATTACAGCAGTTGCTGGTGATGGACTTCCTGAACATGGAACAGGACCGTATACCTATAATTTATATCAAGGTGTAAATTTAATAAGTACAAATTCAACTGGTATTTTTACTCCAATAGCTGTAGGCGATTATACAGTTACAGTTGTAGATTCAAGTCTTGATCCAAGTCCTGGTTGTACTACTACTTCTAATACAATATCTATAACAACTTCGCCTGACATTATTAATCCGAGTATTACATGTCCAGAAGATTTATCAGCAATATGTAGCATTTCTGAACAAACTGCTTATACAACCTATTTGGAATTCACAAATGCAGGTGGTAGCGCATTGGATAATTGTGGATTAAATGAGTCTAGTTTTATTTTATTAGATGAATCTAGTGATAATGCAACTTGTCCTGAAACTGTAACGAGGACGTATCAAATAGCAGATAATTCAGGTAACACTGCAACATGCACACAATCGATAATTATTAATGATACTACTAATCCAACTGCTTCTAATCCAGCTGCAATTCCAGTACAATGTATTGGGGATGTGCCTGCTCAAGATATTAGTGTGGTAACTGATGCAAATGACAACTGCCCTATTGCGCCTGTAGTAGCTTGGGTTTCTGATTCTTCTGATGGATTAAGCTGTCCAGAAACAATTACAAGAACTTATTCCGTAACTGATGCATGTAACAATCAAATTCTTGTTACGCAATCGATCATTATTAATGATACTACTAATCCAACTGCTTCTAATCCAGCTGCAATTCCAGTACAATGTATTGGGGATGTGCCTGCTCAAGATATTAGTGTG
>Ga0209396_1001090_pt1 | contig 30793 bp, 32 predicted proteins | sample GOMGulsemesocosm_6_FD_184638 | JGI IMG/M metagenome (GOLD analysis project Ga0209396, IMG submission 184638) | Methane-oxidizing microbial communities from mesocosms in the Gulf of Mexico - GOM8C Gulf of Mexico (SPAdes) (version 2) | ecosystem: Environmental > Aquatic > Marine > Cold seeps... | reverse complement strand
ACCGTAACCGATATCTGTTGTTACTTGTTTAAAGTGAGTATGTTTTTTAACAAAATCCCAATCTACAGCATCATTTTGAATGATATAATTTGCAATATAATTGGCAATTGCTAAATCTGTATTTGGAGTGAAAATCATACCGTTATCAGCTAATTCAAAAGAACGGTGTTTATAAGTTGATAGCACATGGACGCGGACATGCGAGTGGCCTAAACGACGGTCAGTTAAACGTGACCATAAAATTGGGTGCATTTCAGCCATATTAGAGCCCCAAAGTACAAATGTATCTGCTTGCTCTAAATCATCATAACAACCCATAGGCTCATCGATACCAAAGGTACGCATAAACCCACCAACAGCTGAAGCCATACAATGACGCGCATTTGGATCAATATTATTTGAACGGAAGCCTGCTTTCATTAATTTAACAGCAGCATACCCTTCCATTACAGTCCATTGACCAGAACCAAACATACCTACAGAAGTTGGGCCTTTTGCTTTAAGTGCTGATTTAAATTTATCAGCCATGACATCAAAAGCCATATCCCAGCTTACAGGTTGGAAATCACCTTCTTTATGGAATTTACCATCTTTCATTCTTAGTAAAGGCTGAGTTAAACGGTCTTTACCGTACATAATTTTAGATAGAAAATAGCCCTTAATACAATTTAGGCCTTTATTTACTTCTGCATCAGGATCACCCTGAGTAGCTACAACTTTACCATCTTGACTACCAACTAGAACACTACAACCTGTGCCACAAAAACGACAAGGAGCTTTATCCCATTTGATTTTACTTTTATCCGAATCAGTGATCAGATTTGATGCTGATGCCGGAATTGCCACACCAGCTGCTGCAGCGGTAGCTGCTATTGCATTTGCTTTTATGAAGTCACGTCTAGATTGATTCACAACTTCTCCTCCTGACTAGTGATATCGCTCATATGAGTCGATATAAACTATTTGCTATTTAAAATTAATTTTACCGTCATTATTTTTTGCATGAGGTACCAGCCCTGCATCGTTATGGTGGAATATCAAAGATGCATCAAGCACCCCTTCAAAAACACTTAACTTAGTAATAATGTCGACTACATTTTTTTCTTTATCTGTTGCTTCAACTGTCACAACCATACTACCGTCATCAGTAATTTCATGAACTTCAGTACCAGGAAGTGCATTAAGTTTTTGAGCGATAGCTTGGGTATTTTGAGGAAATGCTTTAACGAGCACTCCAGCAATATGAACTGGTTCTTCTTCTAATAAGTTAATCACGACTAATTCACCTATTTTTAAACTTTAGACTGGATTGATTTAGCACCAAGCACTTTCAAAACAAACAATGAAACTGCTGCGACTCCAGCAAAACCTATGATGAAAATAGTTGGCATTGCTAAATAACCTAATACGGTCCAAATCATTGACTCTAACGCACTCATTTAGCTCTCCTGACTGATGGGTTTTATCTTGTATGTATAGTTTAATTTTTGTAACAAAAAACACCTTGATTTAGATCATACTTTTAAAAAAACCTTACTAAATCTAGGGATTATTACCGATAATGATAATCACTTGTATTTAAAGGGTTTTAATTTTGATAAATCAAATATAGATAAGAATAGGAGAGATATTTAATAATGGAAATAATTTGGGGGTTTATATAAAAATGATAATTAAAAAGTGTATTAAGCTGAGTTTAAGCTGAAATGATTAAAGAGGTTTCATAGATAACCTCTTTCTAATAAAGTATGCTTTAAGTTAGTTTATCGAAGATAAAGTTGTTTCATCATATTTGTTAATATCTAAAACAAGACTATATTCATTTGCCTTTGCATCTAACTCTGCTTGCCAGATTGTAAGCTCATCTTGTGTAATATTGTTATCATCTAATTGCCACAACTGACGAGATCCGGCATAAAAAAAATTAAGTGCTTGCATTGCGTTAACATCTCCGCGCTCCACGCCTTGCTTTACTTTGCGCATCTTTCGGGTAATTTTATTGAGTGCTTGCTTTAAATCCCATACATAAGCGACTTCATACATAAATTCATGCTTTTTATATTTGATAAGTTGAGAACCTATCAATAGACTTGTAATAATTACACCTATCAAATTCCAATGAAAATGACTTCCAGAGTCCGACGGAAACAATGCAATTAACCCTTGTGCTATACCTAAACTCCCTATGGTTAAGCCTGCAATACACCCGATAATCACACGGTTTAAATGTGCACGATATCTTTTTTTATCAACTTCAATTAATGTCATTTATTTTCCAATATTTCTAGGGAAGCTACCAATATGAATATTATAACAAGCAATAGAATGAGTGCTTTGATATGAATACATCTTTAATGGAATTTGTATTATCAACAAACACAAAAAAGGGCAAACCCTTGGGCTGCCCTTTTGTCTTAGTATTAAGAAAAACTTAAACTAAGTAAGTTACTAATATTAGCAAAAGCTAAAATTAGATAGCTTGGATGTTCTCAGCTTGAGGACCTTTCTGACCAGTAGTAACTGTGAAAGATACACGTTGGCCTTCAGCAAGAGTTTTGAAACCATCGCTTTGGATTGCAGAGAAATGAGCGAAAACGTCAGGACCATTTTCTTGCTCGATGAAACCAAAACCTTTAGATTCGTTAAACCATTTTACTGTACCAGTAGTAGTAGTAGACATAATAATATCCTATTTATTTAAAGTAATATAAGCCTTGTATAAGGCGGTTCTGCTAAAAGTGTTACTTCTTATGTAAAACAGGACGAAGTTGTAAAACATACATCGAAATGGTGTTGCATAATCTAAAACGAACTTTCAAGCTGCACGCAGTATATACCATAATGTTTACCAGTCAAACCCTAAAACCTTGTTAAATGCCTACTTTCAAAAATATTTTATTTTTTTTTGCAACATAGGGAATTTAGACAATAAAAACCTACTTAGGTGTCAAGTTACTAAGTTATTTTTTAAGCTGTTATGTAAAAGTAAAAAAGACGCAATCAGCGTCTTTTTTTTATATCATCTTTTAAAACAATCTTGTAGATTGAGTAATTACTCAGGTTTTAAATCTGTTTTTCTTTGATTATAAAAGTTAATCAAATCATCTACTGTCTCTTGGCAGTATTCGCGAATACCTGAAACAAGCATATTTTTAACACCTGTACCAACCACTTCACCTTGCTCTAAAATATTAAAACGTAAAATGATTTTACCTCGTTTACCATTAAGCTCAAATACAGGATCTGCAAACTCAAGCTCAGGGCTAGCGATATCTAAACGCTGTAAATCGATCGACATTGACTCATAAATAACCATAGGACGAGATGGGTTAATCATCACATCTTGATCGCCCATAATTGGAATAATCACATGAGGAAAAGTCGTTCCAGAAAACTCAACATAATTTTTAGTTAAGCTTTGTATTAACGCAGGACAATCCGTTGTATCACCAGAACGCTTTACTGATAAATAAACTTTATCACCATCAGTAATATCAAACTCATCTGCAGCTTCTGGAAAGTCTAACGCCACATTTTCATTTACCATACCAGAAAATGTAAAATGCATTTTTTGGCTAATACCATATTTTTGTAGCACTAATGAGAAAAGTAAATCACCTGGTACACAGAATCTTTTAGCATCAGCATCGTGTAAAGGGTTATAGTCATCAGCTATTAATTTAGCAAAATTACTACCTTGTTCACGGGTAAAAGTGATCTTATTTTTTTCGCACTGATGGTAAAAAGGACTTAACATATTTTAATGACTTCTTTTATGACTAAAGTTACAACCTGACCATTCTACCAAGATTTCAAGTAATAGAGGTCGAATCAGTTAAAAAAAGCGACTCTAAGGTCGCTTTTATACTTTTAGCAAAAATTACTTTTATTCCGCTAAGTAAACTTTATAGGCTTTCTCTAATTTTTTAGCTTGTTTCTTAGATACACCAATATGGCCTAAAGCAACACGTAAACGCGCACGAGACATATCTGAACCTAAGATTTCCATTGCATCTATAACCGAAGTTGAAGATGCCTTGCCACTAATAGCAACAAAGATAGGCTCTAAGAATACTTTAATTTTAAGCTCATGGTGATCAGCAAGTTTTTTTGCAATCGCAAATATTTCTGATTTTTCCCATGTACGTAAAGCTTCTAAATCCCAAATAAAGAATTGCAGTGCTTGGCGAATAACATCTTCTTCAGCTTTACCTGCTGTTAATAACTCAGGCTCATACGTTGGCATACCTGATACAAAATAACCCGCAAGTTCAACTAAATCAGATAATGTATTAATACGTGTTTTAACTTGCGGTAAAATTTTAGCTAAAGTTTCACCATTAAATTTCCAATCAACAAAACGACCAATTAACTCTTCGTCAGTTAAGTTTTCACGGATCCAAAGACCGTTTAACCAGCTTAATTTTTCAACATCAAATACTGGACCACCAAGTGATACACGTTTCATGTCAAAGTTTTCAATCATTTCTGCTAAAGTGAACTTTTCACGCTCATCAGGCATTGACCAACCCATACGACCTAGGTAGTTCAATACAGCTTCCGGTAAAAAGCCCATTTCTTTATAGTAATTAATAGAAGTTGGGTTTTTACGTTTTGATAATTTAGACTTATCTGGGTTACGTAATAATGGTAAGTGGCCTAAAGTCGGTGCAGTCCAACCAAAATCTTCATATAACTTTAATAATTTAGGCGCTGAATTGATCCACTCTTCACCACGGAAGATATGGCTAATTTCCATATGGTGATCATCAACTACATTTGCTAAGAAATATGTTGGGAAACCATCAGCCTTAAGCAATACTTGCATATCAACGTTTTCCCACGGGATCTCAATTTCACCACGTAAGTAATCGTTAAATTTAAAAGTGCCTTCTTCAGGGATGTTCATACGGATCACATAAGGTTTTTCAGCAGCTAAATTAGCTTCAATTTCCTCAGTTGTTAACTTTAAGCCACGACCATCATATTTTGGACGTAAACCTTCAGCCATTTGTTCTTCACGCATTTGGTCAAGCTCTTCACTTGTTGCAAAACAGTAAAAAGCTTTACCATTATCAACAAGTTGCTGTGCATATTTCTTATATAAATCACTACGTTCAGACTGACGGTATGGACCAAATTCACCGCCCACATCTGGACCATGATCCCAATTAAGACCTAACCAACGTAAGCTATCCATAATCGCTTGTTCTGATTCTGGTGTACTACGAACCTGATCAGTATCTTCAATACGTAATACAAATTCACCGCCTTGCTGCTTAGCAAAAGCGTAGTTAAACAATGCAATATAAGCTGTGCCTAAGTGCGGGTCACCCGTTGGTGACGGTGCTACACGAGTACGAATAGTCATGAGTGAAATCTCTTAAAAAAAGTATGTAAGAACTAAGTCTAAATAATTGTGGCAAGGGTAACATAAACCATCATAAGGTGTAATATGTTCACGTATTTTAGCGCCCTACTCTCAAATTAATACGCGAGCCCTTACCATTCAATGATCCTAATAAAATATGAAGCAAAGCTGTTTTATATAACAACATCATTATTATTGTGCAATTGCTTAAAAACCTTATCTATAATTTCGATGCCTTTATCAAATACCACTCTCCTATCAGGGCCACCTAAAGAAATACGAATCGCATTATAATTCGCGCTGCTTAATGGGGCTAAAAATAAGTCTGCAGTGCGTATTTTTACATTATTTGCTAATAATAAGCCGCTTAACTGATACATATTGATGTGTTTAGGCAACTCAAGCCAAATATTTAATCCACCAAAGCGTGCATTTAATTGGTATTTATCAAAAATTACTTGAAACGCTTGCTGGCGATAGATAAGTTCTTTTGAAAGTTTTTCTTGATTGAACTGATACCCATCACTTTGAATAAAACGAGATGCTAATTCAAAATTCATAGTTGATACCATCCAGCATTGACTATGAATATGTTGCTTTAATACTTGTTGAAATAATACTGGAGCCAGAATATAGCCCACTCTTAAGCCACCAGCAAAATACTTAGACAAACTTGATATATAAAAAATACGATCAGGGGCTTTTTGTTGCAGTGGTAAACGCCAATTAGTAGGCAGGCAATAATTCACATCATCTTCAATGATAAAAAATTGATATTGACGACTTAAGGCTAATATTTTATCTAGCTGCTGCTCAGTATATTTTACATTGGTCGGATTTTGATTGTTAGGCGTAATATAAAGTACTTTTGGAGCGTATTTTTTACAAATAGCCTCAAGCTCATCTAAATCAATGCCTTCATTTGTTATCGTGAGCCCTTTCATTTTTAAACCAGATGACTCTGCCGCACGATAAAAACCAGGATAACAAAGGGATTCATGCAAAACTAAATCCCCAGGCTCAGTCAATATTTGCAAACAACTATAAACACCTTGTTGAGCGCCTTGTAAAAATATTAAATCAGCAGCGTTTTTAAATCCTTTACTTATAAGCCAGTCATTAAATACCTTTTTATGCTTTGTAATGCCATCTATTGAATAAGTTAATATTTGAGATAAAGCATTATTATCTTGAGCTAGTTCAGTCATTGCTTGCGCTAAAACAGCTTGCTGACCCATCATTGGCTGCATACTTGAAGCAAAATCAACCTCAAGTTCATCAGTTATATTTAACTCAGTTTCGATATCAACAAAAGTGCCCGCACCTAGCTTTGCTTTAACAAGCCCTTGCTTTTGGGCTAATTCATAAGCCCTTGTAACTGTGCCATGAGTGACATTTAACTTATCAGCCAACCAACGCTGCGCTGGTAACTTTTGTTTAAATACAAGCTCACCATCACTGATTGCTTCATCAATCAAAGTCGCTAAGGCTTTATATTTTGCCTGAGTTTTAACAAGCTCTATAAAACGGTCTTGATTCACCTTCCAAATTGTATCCATAACAATAAACTTCTAGCCTTATTAAATTAACTATGACAACTTGAATCAATACAAACACCACAAATTGTATGCGTACAATTTATTTTTTTCAAGGTCTATTTATGCAAAGTGAACTCTTAGCTTTAATTCTGCCAATTAGTATTTTTACGGTAATAGCAACAATAACCCCTGGGCCAAACAATATTTTACTTGCTCATTCAGGCGCTTATTTTGGTATTAAAAAAACGATCCCGCATATTCTAGGTATTCGAATAGGCATGATATGTTTACAAACATGTATTCTTTTTGGTTTAGGACAGCTTTTTATTGCTTACCCTAAAATACAGTTTATTTTAAGCTTGATTGCTTGCATGTATATCCTAAAGCTCGCTTTCACTATCTCTAAAGCGAAACCACCATCATCAAATAAAACCCATCAACCATTTAATATTATTCAAGCTGCGGGATTTCAGTTAATTAACCCTAAATCTTGGGCCATGTTATTAACTGCAAGCTCTGCGTTTACACTAACTGGCGATCTATATTGGTCTTCGGCTTTTCTGAGTATTTTATTATTTAATACAGTGTCTATACCTTGTGCATTTGTATGGGTCACTATAGGTAAATTAATCGCTAACAAACTACAGAACCCAAGTTTTAATCAAAAATTCAATTTATCCATGGCCACTTTATTATTACTCACCATACCTATGATTTTTATTTAGAGTGGAAATTGTGACTATTAATCAAATTACAAAACTCAACTTTAAATCAAAAGTTTAAATTCACTATGACTACTTTATTACTATTCACAATACCTATGATTTTTATTTAGGAGCTAAACATGCAAATTAAATACAATTTAACCGAGACCGACTTTGAAACAGTTTTTAGCTTTTTAAGTGAACGTAGTTATTGGTCTCATGGCATCTCAAAAGACTGTTTAAAACGAGCCTGTGATAACTCTTTATGTTTTGTAATTCACAAAAACAATACATTATGTGCTTTTGCCAGAGTGGTTACCGATCAAGCTACCTTTGCTAATTTATTAGATGTCTTTGTTTTAGAGTCATATAGAGGGCAAGGTTTAGGAAAAAAATTGATAACTCGCATTATGGAGGATGAGAGGTTACAAGGATTAAGACGTTTCACATTAGCAACCAAAGACGCCCATGATTTATATGCACAATACTGTTTTACAAAACCACTTTACCCCGAAGGCATGATGGAAATTTATGATCCTGACATCTATATCAAATAACCTAAGGTTTATTTAAATAATAAATAAAATTGCATAAATTTTATATCTTAAACTTGATTCCTTTTATAAATGAATGTCTACTTGAGAAAACTTTGTTCTAAAACAATAAATCTAGTGATTTGAATTTTTATAATAACCCCATAAAAAGCGTGCTTACCAATTAAGATAAAGGATCAATAATGTCTATTCGTCGTCATCGCAGTAAAGTTAGTAAAGTTTATTTACCTTCTAATTCTCGTTATAACCAATTTTTATTAGCTGAATTTAAAATAACAGATGATTTATTAGAGCGTTTTGAAAGTAGTGATAGTTCTGATAAATTAAAGCCTTGGCAGAGTTTTTATCAAAAGTTCTCTGAGCAACTTTTCACTGTATGTGAAGAAGCTGATATTGATAATGTTCACTTTATCGCTAATGATAAACTACCACGCGTTCGTTTTAACCAAGAGATCCGCTACTGGGAAACAGATCAGCAAATGCTGATTTTTTATAACCCAGAATTTCATCAGTCATATAAATCTCATTTTGATGGTGCTGTTCGCTCTAAAAAAATATCACTATTATTCTTAGCATCTGGTGACTCTATTCGTACCAGCGCAGCGGGTTACCATACAAAGGTTCGCGAAACACTCACAAAGCTTTTATCTGAAGTGGGTGTTGATGCAAGCGCTGTGCGTTTACGTGATCATCAGCATTTAACTTATGACTTATTCGCAAAAGACAAAGGCGTTGAAGGCTCTAATGGTCATACTTTAAGACGCATTAAAAACCGTTATCAAGCAGCAGATGTTACCTTACCTGAGCAAAACGATACGATGAGTTATGTGGTAGCTAGCATGCCTATTTCTCGCCGTTTATTAAAGCGTAGCAATGTGAACTTAGTGGGTGAGCAATCTTACGGTGATTTTTATCAAACTTTATCTGATGCATGTGTAAAGTCTGCTAATCATTATAATTTAAAAAATGGTGCATTTATCGCAAATGGTTTAACGCCTATTATTCGTAATAGCTCAAACAAACCAGAGCAAAAGGTCGGTGAGCTTCAAATGTTAGGTTTTGATCCTATCGAACCTAAAAATGAGTTTTACTGCAACTGGCAAGATGATCATTTAGTTGACTACGTTCAAATCATATTTGCTGCAACTAAAGATGATATTGAAGATAAAGGTTTTGCTAAGTTTATGGAAACCGTTGATAAGTCTTTGCGTATGATGGCCAAAGAATTAGAAATGACGCCAGACCATGAAGAAATAGCTATTCGCTTCCACCAGCATTTAGCTTACCACTTCGATCAAGCTTAATAACATATCGAATTTAAAGAGTACTCACCTTGAGTACTCTTTATTTTTACTCCTCAAATCCTTCCTTTAGAAAATAGATATACGCTATAGATATCTGTATCATGAGCGTTAATCACCATTTAATTAATTTATAACTATTATGCGCATTCCACATATTTATCAACCTGGCGAAATTAACCTTAATCAAACTTTAGCTTTACTTCCTGATGCAGCAGGTCATATCACTCGTGTTTTACGTATGGGTATTGGCGAGCAGGTTTGCCTATTTAATGGTGAAGGCGGTGAATACCTATGTGAATTATCTGAAGTCAGTAAAAAATCAGCCTCTGTAAAAGTAATAGAATTTAATGATAAAGATGTTGAATCTCCTCTTAAAATTCACTTAGGCCAAGGTATATCTCGTGGTGATAAAATGGATTTTACAATTCAAAAGTCAGTCGAACTCGGTGTCACTGAAATTACGCCAATTTTTACCGAACGATGTGGTGTAAAACTCAGTGGTGATAGGTTAGAGAAAAAGCACCAACAGTGGCAAAAAATTGCAATATCTGCAGCTGAACAATCTGGTCGTAATTTTATTACAAAAATTCATGCGCCTATTAAAATTGAAAACTGGTTAACGCAAAAATCTGACGAATTAAAAATCACCTTGCATCCTAGAGCCCAGCACAGTATCAAAACAATTCCAGCTCCTACAAATGGTCTGCGCTTTATTGTTGGACCAGAAGGCGGCTTTACCGACGCTGAAATGTTGCAAACCAAAAACTGTGGTTTTATGGATATTCGTTTAGGTCCAAGAGTATTAAGAACTGAAACTGCAGCACTTACTGTATTGAGTGCATTACAATTACAATTTGGTGATTTAGCTTAGGCTAGTTTTTTCATAAACTAGCCCCATATAGTTTATAGCTAACAAATTTGGGAAGTTATTCCCGCTAAATAATAAGGTCACACCATGAGCATTAAACTCGGGATCGTTTCAGACCCAATTTCAGGTTTTAATATTAAAAAAGATACTGGTTTTGCCATGATGGTAGAAGCACAAAGCCGTGGTTATGAAATCTATTATATGGAAATGGATGACCTTTACCTTAGGAAAGGACAGGCTTTTGCAACAGCCGCTAAAGCACAAGTTTTTGAAGATGAAAACCATTGGTATGACTTAGAAGAAAAACAAAGCATTGCCTTAGCAGACCTTGATGTTATTTTAATGCGTAAAGATCCGCCATTTGATACTGAATACATTTACGCGACTTATATTCTAGAACGAGCTGAACTTGCTGGTACTTTAATTGTTAATAAACCTCAAAGCCTACGTGATGCCAATGAAAAGCTATTTACGGCTTGGTTTAGTGAATTTACACCTGATACTTTAGTAACTCGCAATCAACAACAAATTCGCAGTTTTTTAGATGAACATGGCGATATTATTTTAAAACCGCTTGATGGCATGGGTGGTGCATCTATTTTTAGAGTGAAAAAAGATGATGCTAATTTAGGTGTTATTTGTGAAACATTAACTAAACATGGCAGTGAATTTGCTATGGCACAAAACTATATCCCTGAAATTAAACAAGGTGATAAACGTGTATTAGTGGTTGATGGTCAAGTGATCCCATATTGTTTAGCCCGTATTCCACAAAATGGTGAAACACGTGGCAACTTAGCAGTGGGTGGCCGTGGTGAAGCACGTCCATTAAGTGAATCAGATCTTAAAATTGCACAAGCTATTGCACCGACTTTAAAAGAAAAAGGACTTATTTTTGTAGGCTTAGATATCATTGGTGATAAGTTAACAGAGATAAATGTAACCGCTCCAACCTGTGTAAAAGAAATTCAAGCAGCTTATGACATTTCAATTACGGGTATATTATTTGATGCAATTGAACACAGATTAAAATAATAAAAATAAGATAATGTATTAATATTAATACATTATCTTATTAAAAAACTAACTAAGGTGAATGTAATGCAATCCCTAGAAAATCACTTTCTCATTGCAATGCCAAATATGCAAGACCCGGCGTTTAAGCATTCCGTGACCTATATTTGTGAACATAATGACCAAGGTGCTATGGGTTTAGTTATTAACCAACCCATAGATTTAACTGTCGGAGAATTACTTGATCAAATAAAAATAGATAACAATAAAGAAACCGATGCAGCCAACATCACAGTGTTCTCTGGTGGTCCTGTACAGCAAGAACAAGGTTTTGTATTACACGTACCAAAAGAAGGTTATCAATCAAGCTTAAAACTCACCAATGACGTGATGATCACTACATCTAAAGATGTATTAACTTCACTTACAACTGAATTAGCACCTGAAAAGTTTCTGATATCTTTAGGTTATGCAGGTTGGAGTTCAGGTCAACTTGAAGAAGAATTGATGAATAATGCATGGCTAACAATTGAAGCCGATCCTGAAATAATATTTAGCACACCATCACATTTAAGATGGGAGAAAGCGATAGAAATGTTAGGCATTGATATTAGTAAATTAAGCACCCAAACAGGTCACGCTTAAGCATCTAAAATAACTAATTTAAAACCGAGGTAACGATGGCAAAGCGCCAGTTAAAAGAAAAAGGTCAGCGCACCGTATTAGGGTTCGATTTTGGCACTAAAAGCATCGGCATAGCCGTTGGCCAAGAAGTCACAGGCTCAGCAACCCCACTATGTGCTGTAAAAGCACAAGATGGCATTCCCAATTGGGATGAGATAAAAGTCATTGTTGATGAATGGTTACCTGATTTAATTGTGGTTGGTTTACCCTTAAATATGGACGGCACTAATCAGCAGGTGACTTTTCAAGCCAAAAAGTTTGCAAATCGCTTGCATAATAAACATGGATTACCTGTTGAAACACAAGATGAGCGATTAACCACAGCAGATGCAAAAGCACAGCTTTTTGAACATGGTGGTTATAAAAACCTTAAAAAAGGTAACGTTGATAGCATGTCAGCGAGAATAATATTAGAAAGTTTTTTTGAAAATCAGTGGGGATAATTACTGATTTAAAATATTAACACTGCCTTTTTTTGGGAAAAAACCCGCCTCTCTATAAGCTTGCATAATCAAACCTTTAGTTCTTAGCTTATCAAGCCCTATCTGCATTGCTTGATAAGCCTCAAAACCATCAGGGTGCTGCTTACTAATAACAAAGTGACGACTATCATCAAGCATAATTGCAATGCCTGGCACGGCTTTTAACTCTATGCTCTCGAGTTTATATACATTATTTCTAGCAGGCATAAATGGCATTAACATAAAGTCAGCCCATTTTAAGTTAACCATACGTGTTTGCCCTAACCATTCATGCTCTTGAAATACTTCTTTTAATGGCAAGTCCATTAATGTTTTCCAATCGGTGTGCCATCTAGGCGTTGAAACAGACGTTAAACCATTAAAGTCTGATAAAGACTTTATTGAAAAAACCTTTTCATTGGTAGGATTAGCAAATACACCAGCCAGATATTGCCCTTTTTTAATAACCGGAGCAGAAATATACACTTTTTCATTCAGTTGACGTGCATCTGCTAACCAATAGGTATCAAAACTTAATAGCAGTGCACCCTGCTCTAATAATTTAGTATTTCTAAAGTTAATCTTACCCACTTTATATTTAAAGGATTTATGGAAGCCCCCGAGTTTAAGTGCTTGCTGGGCGATTATCATATCAACCACATCACGTCGGATTTTATGACCGCTGAAAGATGTTATTTCTAAAGGATCTCGACCCGCTAAAAAAGTAATATAATCTTCATATACATCATCACGTAAAAACATTTTTATTTGGCTTTTAGCATTTGCATGACATGTATTTAGGCTACAAAAAATATAAATAATAAATATTAATATCGCTTTATAATTCATAAACCTCACCATTAATTACATATCTGTATTAAAAGTACATACCCAAGCCACTTCAAGATGCAGGATTCAGTTGGAGTTAGAAGCACTTTAGGCAAGGCGTTGATTGCAGAGAATGGTTATTCCCTTTTCAAAATCAATAACGCAGCATAAAGTACTTCTAAACCAACCCTTCGGGGACTTCTGAGCAAATCATGCTCGTTGTTCCATCTTCTTTTAAGGGAATAACCATTAATACAAAGATGCGCCTAGATCACGAATTGCTCAGCAGTCCTGAAACTCACATTTTGAAGTGGCTTGGGTATAAACCTAAATACATATAAAAGAAAAGCTCATTTTAAATGAGCTTTTAACTTTTAATACAATAAAATCAATCCATTAACTAAAATAGAAATTAAGGGTTATCATCACCAAGGCCATCAACAGTCACACCTTGTAAGAAACCGGCACCTTGCTGATCATTATTTCTTAGCTTGATCATTAATCTTAAATCATTTGGCGAATCTGCATTATGCAACGCATCCGCATAATTAATTCTTTGATTTTGATAATGATCAAATAATGCCTGATCAAAAGTCTGCATGCCCATTTCACGAGATTTAGACATGGTTTCTTTAATTCCGCCAATATCTCCTTTCTTAATTAATTCTGCGATCATAGGAGAGTTTAACAATACTTCTATGGCTGCGACTCTTCCTTTACCATCAGATGTTGGGATCAATTGCTGAGCGACAATGCCACGTAAGTTGAGTGCTAAATCATATTTTAATTTCTCGTGCTTTTCTTTTGGCACCAAATGCATAATACGGTCAATTGTTTGATTCGCATTATTTGCATGTAGCGTTGCAACACATAAATGCCCTGTTTCTGCAAAACTTAGAGCATATTCCATTGTTTCTTGAGAGCGAATTTCACCGATAAGAATTACATCAGGCGCTTGACGTAATGAGCTCTTTAAAGCGGAATCAAAGCTGTCGGTATCTAAGCCTACTTCTCTTTGCGTAATAATGCTCTTTTCATGCTCATGCACAAACTCAATTGGATCTTCAATTGTTAAAATATGCCCTCTATGGTTACGATTACGATAACCTAATAAAGCAGCAAGTGAAGTTGATTTACCTGTGCCCGTACCACCCACAAATAGCAACAAACCTTTTTTAGCCATAATCAAATCAGTTAATACTGATGGCAAACCTAAATCTCCAACATCAGGTATCGTTGTTACAATTCGACGAATAACCATACCCGCTTTATCTCTTTGCCAAAATGCAGAGATCCTAAAACGGCCTTCATCCGTTGCGATGGCAAAATTACACTCTTTAGTTGAATGAAATTCAGATTTTTGCTTTTCACTCATCGCTGATTCAACCAAAGACAAAGATTCTTCTTCAGTTAGGTCATGCTCATCTAAAGGTGTTAGTTCACCATTTATTTTTGCACTCACTGGTAAATGACTTGAAACAAACACATCAGATGCATCGGCTTCACACATTTTTGCTAAATAATAATTTAATTTACCCGCTTCCATTACATTCCCCCTGAAGAGCTAAACTGAGATTTATCATGTGCTTTTGAAGCTGCTGCTGCTTGGCTGACTAAACCCCTATTAAGTAAGTTTATTAAACACTGATCCATGGTTTGCATACCAACACTTGCACCTGTTTGAATTGAAGAATACATTTGTGGAATTTTATCTTCACGAATAAGGTTTCTGATTGCAGGAATACCTATCATTATTTCATGTGCTGCAATTCGACCACCGCCAGTTTTCTTTAGCAGCGTTTGAGAAATAACTGCGCGTAAAGATTCAGATAACATAGAACGTACCATAGATTTTTCAGCTGCTGGGAAAACATCAATAATACGGTCAATGGTTTTTGGTGCAGAGGTTGTATGTAAAGTACCAAATACTAAGTGACCCGTTTCTGCTGCTGTCATCGCTAGTCGTATGGTTTCTAAATCACGTAGCTCACCAACGAGTATGACATCAGGATCTTCACGTAATGCACTACGAAGCGCATTATTAAAGCTTTTAGTATCTCTATGTACTTCCCTTTGGTTTATCAGACTCAGTTTATTTTTGTGTACAAATTCTATTGGATCTTCAATTGTTAAAATATGATCATGTCGTGTGGCATTAATATAATCAACCATGGCGGCTAATGTTGTCGATTTACCAGAGCCGGTAGGACCGGTCACTAATACTAAGCCCCTAGGATTATCTGATATTTCTTTGAATATATCTGGGGCACCTAAGTCCTCTAAAGACAAAATATCACTTGGGATCGTACGAAATACAGCAGCAGGTCCTCTATTAGTATTAAATGCATTTACACGAAAACGCGCTAAATTTGGCACTTCAAAAGAAAAATCGCATTCTAAGTTTTCTTCGTAGTCTTTACGTTGTTTATCGCTCATAATGTCATAAACTAACCCATTGACATCTTTGGCTTCTAAAGCTGGAATATTGACACGCCTAACATCACCGTCAACACGTATCATTGGAGATACATCTGACGATAAATGTAAATCTGAAGAATTATGTTGCACACTAAAGGCCAATAATTCGGTAATATCCATGGGTAAACTCCGAAAACTAATAAATTTAGATATAAGTATATGATTACAATAGCAGAACGACTGGATTCCGCCTATGGTAGAATCACAGAAGCAGTAAAAAAGTTTAACCGTCCAGAACAAAGTATTACTTTGCTCGCTGTTAGTAAAACCAAGCCAATTAATCTTATTTTAGATGCTTATGAAGCAGGCCACCGAAAATTTGGTGAATCTTATGTGCAAGAGTCAGTTGAAAAAATTGAAAAACTCGCGCATCTTGATGATATTCAATGGCATTTTATAGGCCCAATACAATCAAATAAAACAAAATTAATTGCTAATCACTTTGCTTGGGTGCAAAGCATCGACAGACTAAAAATTGCAAAACGTTTAAGTGAACAGCGAGATAAGGATTTACCTGCACTTAATGTATTAATACAAGTCAATATCAGTGGCGAAGCATCAAAATCAGGATGTACATTAGAAGAAGTAAACCAATTAGCACAAAACATTGATGCTTTAGATAATATAAGCTTAAGAGGTTTAATGGCTATCCCTGAAAAAAAAGAGTCTTTAGAGCAACAAATCCACGCTTTTAGTCAGTTAAAAACTTGCTTTGATACACTACAGACCCAATATAAAGAGATTGATACCTTATCTATGGGCATGAGTGCAGATTTAGAAGCAGCCATAGCAGCAGGCTCAACGATGGTAAGAATTGGTACAGATATTTTTGGTGCAAGAAGTTAAGGTTTATAAATGATAGACAGAACCATCGCCTTTATTGGCACAGGCAATATGAGTTACGCAATTATCAGTGGCATGATCAAAAATGGTTTTGATAAAAACCGTATTATCGCCACCAATCGTAATAGTGAAAAATTAGCAAAAGTAGCCAAAGAATTAGCAATATCAACTGATACTGATAACTTAGCTGCATTAGCAAAGGCTGATGTCATTGTACTCAGTGTGAAGCCACAAATGATGGCTGATTTATGTCAAACCTTTGTTGATTCAGGCATAGATATCAGTAAAAAGTTATTTATCTCTGTTGCTGCAGGTTTAACAATTGCAAGATTACAACAAATGTTAGCTCAAAAAGTCACTATGATACGCTGTATGCCCAATACGCCATGTTTATTAGGTAAAGGCGTATCTGGACTTTATACTCAAAATGCAAGTGAAGATGAACGCGAGTTTACACAGAGCATATTTGAAAATACTGGTATCGTTACTTGGCTAGAAACAGAATCTGACATTAATAATATTACAGCAGTAACGGGTTCATCACCTGCTTATTTCTTTTTGTTTATGGAAGCCATAGAGCAAAAAGCAAAAGCCTTAGGTTTTAGTGATGAGCAAGCAAGGTTATTAGTGCAACAAACCGCTTTAGGTGCTGCACAAATGGTAGAGTCTCAAGATATTTCTATCGCAACTTTACGTGCTAACGTGACATCAAAAAATGGCACAACAGCTGCTGCACTTGCACAGTTTGAAAAAAGTGGCTTAGTACAAAGCGTTTCGGATGCGATGGATAAATGTATTGCCAGAGCACAAGAAATGGAACAAGAACTTTAATAATCAAGCTCAAAAATAAAGAGCACACATCAAAGTTAAATAGGTAACCAATGAATGCATTTAAATTTTTAATTGAAATCGCCTTTGATTTATTTTTAATGGTGGTTTTACTTCGTTTTTGGCTACAACTGGCCAAGGCTGATTTTTATAACCCTTTAAGTCAGTTTATCGTAAAGGCGACTTCACCTTTAGTGAATCCATTACGTAAAGTCATCCCTGGATTTGCAGGTATTGATGCCGCCTCTTTAGTATTAGGCTTTTTAATCGCTTTTGCTAAAGTGAGTATCGTCATGCTGATAATTTATGGCACTTGGGAACCTATCAGTGCATTAATTGGCTCTGGTATTACACTTGTTAAAGAAGCGATAAACTTAGTATTTTGGGTATTAATTATCCGTGCAATATTAAGTTGGGTTAGCCAAGGTAATAATCCTATGGAAGCTGTTTTTCACCAATTAACTGAACCTATGCTTAGACCAATTAGAAAAGTCATACCACCCATTGGTGGCTTAGATTTATCTGTATTGGTATTAATTATCGGTATTCAGTTTATCCAAATCTTGTTTATGGATTTATTTAAATAAGCTCAATCTAAACAGTTTTTAAAGAGGAGTTAAAATTAACTCCTCTTAGCTCACTTTTCCCACATAAAGTTATTTATTCTATAAAAAATAACAAGATAAAAATCATTCCTGCTACTATAATCAGAACAAAGCCAACTATGGCGACTCAACTATAAAGCCAATGTCGATGGAGACACCCAATGATAAAGTTCAATCATGTCATTTTGCTATTTGTAACTTTCTTTTTATTTTCTTCTTTTGTTAGTGCCAGTGATCAAGGTGGTCAGTTCAAAACTTTAGGTAATTGGGATGTTCATTACATTGCTTTTCCATCTACTTTTTTACAACCAAAAATAGCAAAACATTATGGCATTGAACGTAGCGGATATGCCGGCGTAGTTAATATTTCTGTATTAGATAATCGCACCAAAGATACTCCGGCACAAAAGGTGAAAATAACCGGTTTTGCAAGAAACTTAATAGGCCATCGCATAGACATGGAATTTAAAGAAATTGTAGAAGGCGACTCAGTTTATTACATCGCACCAATCAAGTATCGCAATGAAGAAACTTATCGCTTTGACTTAGAAATAAGCCAAGGTAAAAACTTTAAAAAGCTTAAATTTCAGCAAAAGTTTTATGTGGATTAATAAAATGTCCCGCATCACCTTGTGATGCGGGACATTTTATTAAAGCTAGCTTCGCTATGATAGGGTTAGTAAATCATCTTCAGGTATCGCATTAACTCTCAGTAACATGCATATGGTACCAATTGTGTAAAATCTCACCGTAAGATCTTTCTATAAAATTTATCTTGCCACGAAGTGGCTCTAATAAAGATGCGCAGCTGATTTATTTTAGAACTGCCATATCTTTAATTCTGATAATCCAGTTTCTAATAAGTTATTTAACTGTATTTCTATATTTTCGCTATTCTCAAACTCAAAGGCATCTAGCTGTTCATCAAACGAAAAAGTCGCATAACCATTTCTGCCATTATCTTTTACTCTGTGTAAGGCCAAATCAGCAATATTGATAGATGTTTCCCAACCAATAATTTGCCCACCTAATAAAGGTAATGGATAAAAAGCCCAACCCATAGAGCTTGTTAAATTAATTGTTTTACCATTTGGCAGCTTAAAGTTATGTCCTGCAATAGCCTGGCCTAAACTTTTTACATAATTGGTGATTGCATCACGCTTCATATCTCTTAATAGTAATAAAAATTCATCACCACTCCAACGAACGATATAATCCGAACCTTGGGTTTTACTATTAAGTAACGCTGCAACTTGTTGTAAGCAACTATCGCCAGCCATAGGTCCATAGGTATCATTTACACGACTAAAGTCATCTAAATTAACAATAAGCAGCGCCATCGCTTTACCCTGCTCTTCGATACTTGCTCTATTACGTTGAAAATGTTCTATATCTTTTGGCAATTGATCAAACAAGAAACGACGACTTCTTAAGCCTGTTAACTCATCATTATGACTCACTTCCTTTAGCTGTGAGTTGGCATTATTTAACTTATCATTAGCCGATTTTAGTTCTTGTGTTCTAGTTTCAACCTGTTTTTCTAACTCAATTTGTTTTCTGCGCTCTTGAGCACGATATATCCAAAACAATAAATAAAATACCAGAATAAAAATAGAAATAATCATCAATCGAAAGTACACAGTTTCATCAAATGTTTTTGGCACCACAAATACCAACTGCGTATCAATGGCATCATCCCATGACTCACTGACACGTTTAACCGATAACTCAAAAACAAAAGTGCCCGGTGATAAATTAGTATAAATCGCTTCTCTGCGCATTTTGGCATAACGCCAGTCATTATCTAACCCTAATAGTTTATATCTAAACTCTATACTTTTAGGTGCGTGATAATCTATTGCAGTGTATTTTATGGTGACATTACGCTCATCAGTATCAAGTACCGTTTTATCAGAACCCGTTAACCCTAAAGATCTTTTATCCGTAATAATATTTTCAATATGTGGCGTTAATGCTTCTGAGCCAAAAAGCTCTATATTTTTAGGCACCTCAACAAGACCTTTTAAGCTTGGGTACCATAATGAGCCTTTTTGATCGGCAACGGCATCATGACCCACTCCCGCACAACATTGACTAGGCTTACCGTCTAACTGGCGATCAAATGACGTAATCACTTGCTCTGCTTTTAAACTATCAAGGGCTTTAGGGAATTGAATCACAGGTAAGCGATATACACCTTTAAGTGTACTGACCCAAAGCTGTTGTAACTTTTCATCAAAGTGTAAACTGAAAATAGGTCCGTAAGGTAAGCCATTTGATATATCAAATTGACGCCACTGTTTTTTAGCATCGCGATAAAACAAACCATCATTAAGCGTGCCAATGAAAGTACCTACTTCAGGCACTTCTAAAATACTTGATACATAAGCGCCCTTTAATGCAGTTGAGCTGCCTGTGCGCTCAATGCCTTTATCGGTAAAATAATAAGCACCTCGGCTTGTACCAACCCAACCATAGGTACCTTTATCCATAACATAAGTAATGAATTTACTATCCAAAAATGCGTTATATCCAAAAGGTTTTAAACCACTATATGCTTGGCGGAATAACCCGCGCGCAGTACCAATCCAAATACCACCACTCGCTGCAGGTGCTAATGAAAAAGCGGGATTATAGCGAAGTGCTCGCCCAGGTAAAGTTTCAACTTTACCATCTTGATAATAAACAACGCCGCGATCTGTGCCTAAATATAATTTAGACCCTTGAAAAAACATGTCATAAATAGATGAGCGACCTATTTTTGATAATGGGATTTCATTTATGTATTCATTATTTGCATCAAAGTAGCCAACACCGCTTTGCGTTGCGACCCAAAGTTGACCATCAGGAGATAAAGTCACCGCCATTATTGATTCAGTTAACCCTGCATTAGTCTTGTGGCGCTTTATATTTCCCGCATGAACTTTCCATAAACCTTCACTTAAACTGGTTAACCAAATATTCTTTTCACGATCTTGAAAAATATCTGAAAACCAAATATTTTGCCCCATCTGAGTGGGCTCAATCCATTGCCATTCTCCGGAATCATCGCGATAAAATAAACGCCCATAAGATGATACCCATAGCGCGCCATCAGCATCACTCATAAATTTATATACCGCTTTGTTACTACTATGAGGTAGTGCAAATGGTCTTATTTCTTCGGCAACATCTAAAAAGTTTGCGCCAAGAAAATCAAGGAAATAAGCCCCGAGTTCTGAGGCTAAATAAAGGTTGCCATCAATCCAAGATAAATCATAAACAATTGCTTGCCCTAAACGCTCAGGCAAAGACACTTTTGCTGTAATTTCAAGACGCAATGCAGCACCGGGATCATCAGAAAGGTTTGTTAGACGCAACAAAAAACGGTTGTTTATCATCCAGATCCCTTCTGGTGATAATGCCATTTTATTTACTGAGCCAATTAACTGGCTAATTGCACTTTGTTTTTCTCTATCTGAACGATAAAGCCCTTGTGGGTCTACCCAATCGCGATTAGAAGAGATGCCGCTGATAATTTGATTGAGAGATTTAAATTTATTTTGAGAAAATAAATATAATCCATTTGCCGCAATCCAAATACGATTATCGTTATCCTCTAAAATATCTCGAACGGGCCCTTTTACATTATATTTTGTAAAACTAAGCGATTTAGGATCAAGCCTTACGAGGCCTTTTTTTGTACCAACCCATAATAAACCTTCATTATCTAATAGCAGTTTATTGATAGAGTTATTGGGCAAGAATTTTGAGTTAGAAGTTGTGAAGTTGGTAAACTGCTGTCCATCAAAGCGACTTAGACCAAACTGTGTTCCGATCCAAATATAACCTTGCCTGTCTTGAACAACACTTTTTAAAGACTGGGATGCTAAGCCATCTAAAGTACTCCATTGCTTTACAACATAATCATTAATTGAAGCAGAGGCACCTAAGCTTAATGTATTTAAAAATATAAAAATAAATACAAAAAGGCTAGATCTAACAAATTGTTTGATCACTTAACATCTTCTTTTATTGTTATCTTAAATATCTTACTCAATCGCTTTAAAATAAGATATTTATGATTATTAATCCCAATTGAAGTTATTTATACTAAATAACCACTTTGAATTAAAGCTTGTAGGCAAATTAATGAAAAAATACCAGCAAGTACATCGTCTATCATAATGCCAAAGCCACCTGATACTTTTTTATCAAGCCACCTTATGGGTCCTGGTTTTGCGATATCAAAAAAACGAAATAAAACAAAACCAACTAGCAAGGTCTGCCAATTAATTACCGCACCTATCATAGTGATGTAATAACCAGCCACTTCATCCCACACAATGGCACCATGATCATGCACACCCACATCGTCAGCCGTTTTACCGCATAACCAAATACCAATCACACTGATCACTAAAGCTGTTATTAACTGAACAACAATACCATATTGCGCAGTTAAAAATATAAATGGTAATGCGGCAAATGTGCCAAATGTACCCGGTGCTTTAGGTGCTAAACCTAAACCAAAACCCAGAGCCAAAAATTGATGTGGCTTTTTTAAATTAAATTGGCTTTTTGTACTCAAAACTCACCCTTATTAAAAATGCTGATAGCCTTTTTCATTAATCTCAAAACGCTCTTCATTTTTAAGTAATTCTATTTCACCTGAATTACCTTTAATTTGCCCGATACATACAGCCTCAACACCATATTGACGCAAGTTTATTTCAAGCATGCCTTTATTATCTTCAGGTACGGTGAACAATAACTCATAATCATCACCATAAGCTAAAGCATAAGGTAAGTATTCTTCTTGAGTTAAAGCCTCTTTTAATACATCCGATACCGGCACTTTATCAACATCGATAATTGCGCCGACCCCTGATAAATCAAGAATATGTTGAAGATCAGCAATTAAACCATCAGAAATATCAATCGCTGATGACGCCAAACCACGCAATACTTGTCCTGCAGCAACTCTTGGACTTGGATATTCAAAACGCTTTTTAACTGCTTCTAGCTGTCTTGGTGAAAGCTGGTGTTTACCCTTTTGAGCTTCAACAGCAACACCTGAGTCACCTAATGGGCCCGATACATAAATCCAATCGCCATTTTTAGCACCAGAGCGTTTTAGCGCCTTTCCTTTTGGTACAGTACCTTTAGCACACACGGAAATAGTTAAAGGCCCTTTAGTCGTATCACCACCAATGATCTGAACATTAAAATATTCAGCTATTTCATGCATACCAGCAGTAAATTCTTCTAACCACTGAATATTAGCTTCAGGTAAAGTTAACGCTAAAGAAATCCAAGCAGGTTCGGCTCCCATAGCAGCTAAATCACTTAAATTTACAGCGAGCGCTCTGTGCCCTAAAGCACGAGGATCCATATCAGGAAAAAAATGAACGCCTGAAATAAGTGTATCGGTTGTTACAACTAATTGGCAATTTTCAGGTACTGTCACAACAGCACCATCATCACCTATGCCTAAATCAACATCTTTACGGGTAATACCGTTATTCTTAAAAAAACGGCTGATTAATTCAAATTCGTCCATACACAAAAAAGCCGGCGGTGGCCGGCTCCCTTAATTTAATAAATTTATTCTCAGGGACTAAGCTCGTAAATCTTTAACAGCTTTATCTAAAACACCGTTAACAAATTTATGACTGTCTTCAGCACCAAATAATTTAGCAAGTTCAATAGATTCATTGATTGCTACTTTATATGGGACATCTTCACGGAATTTAAGTTCATATCCAGATAAACGTAAAATCGCTTTTTCAACCATATCTAAGTCATCAAAAGGACGCGCTAAATGAGGAGATAAAAGCTCATCTAACTGTGCATAGTGTACAGAAACACCACGCGCTAAGTCTTTGAAGTACTCAACATCCATTTTAGTAACATCATTTTCTAAAAGCATATGTTGTTCAATCGTAGCAATTGCGTTTCCGCTTACTTGCCAAGAATAAATTGCTTGCAACGCTAATATGCGTGCTTTACGTCTTGCAGCTGGTTTCACTAGGAATCCTTAAATTTTATCTAATACATTAACCATTTCTAGTGCACCTAAAGCAGCTTCGCCACCTTTGTTGCCCATTTTAGTACCTGCACGCTCAATCGCTTGCTCTATGCTTTCTGTTGTTAGTACACCAAATGCAACAGGAATATCATAGTTTAGAGATACTTGCGCTAAGCCTTTATTTGACTCACCAGCTACTAAATCGAAATGTGGTGTGCCACCTCGGATCACAACACCTAATGCAATTATTGCATCATATTCTTTTTTAGCTGCGACACGTTGTGCAGCTAATGGAAGCTCTACTGCTCCTGGAACGTATACAACAGTGATGTCGTCATCACTTACATTACCAGTACGCTTTAATACGTCTACCGCACCTTGCAATAAACTACTTCCGATAAAATCATTAAAACGAGAAATAACAATGGCAAATTTTTTGCCTGGGCACTGCATATTGCCTTCAATAATTTTCATTTATAACCTCTGAAATTGGGTTTATAGCTAGCGCGATAGCGCTATAAATAATCTGGCGCGCATTGTAACACAAAAAAACGGCTGAATTTAAATTAGCCGTTTAAATTTTTATCTAAAAAAGATTAAGCTTTTGGAGGCTCAACATATTCAACTACTTCAAGACCAAAGCCTGAAATAGCATGATACTTTTTAGGTAAGCTCATTAAACGCATTTTATGAATGCCTAAATCAGCTAAGATTTGAGAACCGACACCAACAGTACGTGATGTACCTTGGAATTTTTGCAACGGACTTGATTCACCTTTATCTTGCGCTTCAAACGCTTTAACTATGCCAGTTAACTCATCCGTAGACTCTTGACGACCTAAGATCACTAAAGCACCGCCTTCTTCTGCGATATACTTCATTGCTGAATTAAGTGTCCAACTACGATCTGCAACACGATCAGATTGTAAAATATCATTAAAGGTACTTTGTAAATGAACTCGTACTAAAGTTGACTCATCTTCTTTTACTTCACCATTAAGCAACACATAATGTAATTGGTTGTCGATAGTATCTTGATAAGTGACTAAATCAAAATCACCATATTCAGTTGGTAATTTACATTTAGCAACACGCTCAATAGTCGCTTCATTAAGATTACGATATTCAATTAAGTCAGCAATAGTACCAATCTTAAGACCGTGCTCTTTAGCAAAGATCTCTAAATCTGGACGACGTGCCATAGTGCCATCTGCATTTAATATTTCAACAATCACAGATGAAGGCTCACAACCCGCTAAACGTGCAATATCACAGCCAGCTTCAGTATGTCCTGCACGTGTTAAAACGCCACCAGCTTGCGCCATAATTGGAAAAATGTGACCTGGTTGTACGATATCTTCCGGTACTGCGCCTTTTGCAATAGCAGCTTGTACTGTACGAGCACGATCTGCCGCAGAAATACCCGTTGTCACACCTTTTGATGCTTCAATTGACATCGTAAAGTTAGTAGAAAAAGCGGCACCATTTTGGCTTACCATTAATGGTAATTTAAGTTGTTCACAACGGTCTTGCGTTAATGTTAAACAAATTAAACCACGACCATGGGTTGCCATAAAGTTGATTGCATCAGCACTAATATGCTCTGATGCCATGATCAAATCACCTTCATTTTCTCTATCTTCGTCATCCATAAGGATAACCATTTTACCCAGTCTAATATCTTCTATTATTTCTGCTGCACTGTTTAGATTCATTGGTAACTCGCTACTTCTTATTTGATAAAGCCAGCTTGAGCTAATAGATCAAGCGATACGTTGTCTGACGCACTTTGCTGCGTATTATGTGCTGTTTTTGGTGCTAAGATCAATCTTTCTAAATATCTTGCAAGTTGATCAACTTCTAAATTAACCGATGTTCCTACCTCAAAATTAGCAATCGTTGTTTGCTCAGCTGTATGCGGCACGATAGTTAACTTAAAGCGATTATTTGTTTCTTCATCAGGCGCTGCATTAACGGTTAAACTAATACCATCAATGCATACTGAACCTTTATATGGAATATACTTTAAAAGCTGGCTAGGTGCAGATAACCAATAATCTATTGCTCGTGCATTTTGCTCTACAGCAACTATTTGAGCAATGCCATCAATATGACCTGACACTAAATGGCCACCGAGTCTAGAACTCGGAGTGAGTGCTTTTTCTAAATTAACTTTTTGGCCCATTTTATAATGTGCAAAGCCTGTTAATTCTAATGTTTCTTTTGAGACATCAGCGCTAAAGGTGTTTTGTTGTAATGCAACAACGGTCAAACATACGCCATTTGTTGCGATACTATCACCTAATTTAACATCACTGAAATCTAGTGACTCTGTATAAATAGTAACAGCTAAATCACCACCTTTATTTTGTAAGGCAGTAATACGACCTGTTGCTTCAATAATACCTGTAAACATCGTTTTACCTTTATCTAGCTACTTCTATTTAGAAGAGGCGATTATTCTTATATCATCACCTATCATAGTGACATCTGTAAATTTAAGCTTAGTAACCTGCGACATATGTTTAAATTCAGGTAAATTAACTAACCCTTTGCCAGCGTCACCCATTAACTTAGGCGCAATATAAAAAATATATTGATCCACTAAATCTAATTCTGCAAATTTTCCAGCTAATGTATGGCCAGCCTCTAAAAAGAGATTATTAATATTGTGCGAAGCCAACAGTGTTAATGCAATATTTAAGTCTACTTTACCATCACATTCAGGCACTAGCATATGAGATACGAAATGCGGCCATTGTATAGAATTATCAAGCTTAGTTGTTAAAATAATTACCGGGCTATCAATTGCAAAAAAAGCTAAATCGGCCGTTAATCTATTTTGAGAGTCTATTACAATGCGTATTGGCTGTCGTAATTCATTTTCATCAATATTAAGTTGCGTAAACTCTTTATCTGTTAATGCTTCATAACGTACATTCATTTTAGCATTATCAACAATAACGGTATCAGCCCCCGTTAATATTGCACAACTTTGCGCTCTTAAATTTTGCACGTCTTTACGTGCATCAGAGCTGGTGATCCATTTACTTTGTCCATTTTTTAAAGCTGTTTTACCATCAAGGCTTGATGCAAGCTTACAAGTAACAAAGGGTTTTGCTGTTTTCATTCTTGTTAAAAAACCGGGGTTAAGCGCGATTGCTTGCTGCTCCATTAAACCATGAGCTGTTTCAATGCCCGCTTGTTCTAGTATTGCCAAACCTTTTCCACTTACTTGTGGGTTAGGATCAACCATAGCTGCAATCACCTTTATAACACCCGCTTTTTTTAACCCTTCGGCACAAGGAGGTGTGCGACCATAGTGACTACAAGGCTCTAAAGTGACATAAGCTGTTGCACCCTTTGTTTTTTCACCAGCCATCAAAATGGCGTTTACTTCAGCATGTCCTTGGCCAGCTTTAACATGATAACCTTCGCCAACAATTTCATCATTTTTGACTAATACACAGCCTACATTAGGGTTAGGCGTTGTGGTATAACGTCCTTTTTTTGCCAGTTCTATTGCTCTGGCCATATGAACATAATCTTTTTTATCAAACTTCATTTATTAAATTCCACTATTCGCCTAGGCGAGCAATTTCTTCACCAAACTCTTTGATGTCTTCAAATGAGCGATAAACAGAAGCAAAACGTACATAAGCGACTTTATCTAATTTTTTGAGTGAATCCATAATGAATTCGCCAACAAGGTGACTTGATATTTCTCTTTCACCCGTGGCTCTTAATCGAGATTTTATTGCATGTACCACATCATCAACTTGTTCAGTGCTAACTGGTCTTTTTTCAAGAGCGCGATTTAGCCCGTTTAATAATTTATCTTCATTAAAGGGTTCTCGACTGCCATCTTGCTTTACCACTCGCGGCATCACCAATTCAGCAGTTTCAAAAGTAGTATAACGCTCATGACAATCATTACATTCACGACGGCGACGCACTTGATGACCGTTACCTACCAAACGAGAGTCAATCACCTTAGTATCTTTTGCTGAACAAAATGGGCAGTACATAATAAAAATTCTCCGAATGTTTATTTAAGGTCGCTACGCGACAAAAGAATTAAGGGGATAAAAAATTATTGTAACAAAAGAGTTGCTTTAACTATATTTTTTAGTGATCAAAGTTTTAATTTTATTTGCAGTATGTGAACCGACACCTTCAACATCCATCAGTTGTAGTTCTGTTGCATTAAAAATTTGCTCTATAGAACCAAAATATTCAAGTAATCTTTTCGCTAATTTAGGACCAACACTTGGTAACCCTTGAATTAGGTGTAATTGCTGAGTTTTAACGCGTTTTGGTTTTCGACCTGCTCGAGTGAGTAGTCTATTTTTTTCTCTTTTTTGTTTTGCACAATAGATTAATATTTTTGCACTTTCAATTTGATTTGCAGAACGAAGTATTGGTATTTCCATTATTAGAGAAATACTCGTAATTGCTCCTAATACTGCCTCCCTTGAAATATTAAACTTTTTAACCTCAGATGCACAACCTTCAAGTAATAATGCAACTTGATAGTCAGATTGCGTTAAACGATACATTTGTGAGAACAAACGCCCATTGCAAAGTGACTGAACAAAATCTGTTACAGATTTTCTTTCAATTAAAATTTCACCATCCAGTAGGTAATCACCTAAAGATAATGTCATTCGACTTAACTGTATTTTTTCATTTTCAGCTAGGTAATTCAGTAAATGAGTGCATTGTTCTCTATGATCAAATGCAATCTGATAATTCCTGTTATCAAACATTTTAATATCACTACGATAGTCCTTTAAATTAACCATAGCTTAAAACAATAAAAGACCACTAAAAGTGGTCTTTTATTTATCACATATTATCTACTTGCCACGCAGTGGCTTTCAATAAAGCTGCGAAGCAGATTTATGCGTAAACTGGCAGTTTTGCACAGATAGCTTTAACTTTTTCTTTTACGTCAGCTTGAACAGTAACGTCTTCGATATTATCTAAAACGTCACAGATCCAACCAGCAAGTTCTTTAGATTCAGCTTCTTTGAAACCACGACGTGTGATTGCAGGAGAACCGATACGTAAACCAGAAGTAACAAACGGTGAACGTGGATCGTTAGGTACTGAGTTTTTGTTTACAGTAATGTTTGCATTACCTAAAGCAGCATCAGCATCTTTACCTGTGATATCTTTATCGATAAGGTCTAATAAGAATAAGTGATTTTCAGTTTTACCTGAAACAACTTTGTAACCACGTTCTTGTAAAACTGCAACCATAGCTTGTGCATTTTTAACAACTTGTGTTTGGTAAACTTTAAACTCTGGTTGTAAAGCTTCTTTAAATGCAACCGCTTTAGCAGCGATGATGTGACATAAAGGTCCACCTTGGCCACCAGGGAAAACAGCGCTATTTAATTTTTTATAGATAGCTTCATCGCCACAGCCTGAGATGATTAAACCACCACGAGGACCAGCTAATGTTTTATGAGTTGTAGTTGTTACAACGTGAGCATGCTCAACTGGGTTAGGGTAAACACCAGCAGCAATAAGACCCGCAACGTGAGCCATATCAACAAACAGGTAAGCACCTACTTTGTCAGCGATTTCACGGAATTTAGCCCAATCTACGATACCAGAGTATGCAGAGAAACCACCGATGATCATTTTTGGTTTGTGCTCTAATGCTAATGCTTCAACTTGTGCGTAATCAATTTCGCCAGTTGCTTCATTTAGTCCGTACTGAACTGCATTGTATAATTTACCAGAAAAACTAACGTGAGAACCGTGAGTTAAGTGACCACCGTGAGCAAGGCTCATACCTAAAACAGTATCACCCGCTTCTAATAATGCTAAGAAAACAGCTGCATTTGCTTGAGAACCAGCATGTGGTTGTACGTTTGCGTACTCAGAACCAAATAACTCATTAGCACGATCTATTGCTAACTGCTCTACAACATCAACGTGCTCACAACCACCGTAGTAACGCTTACCCGGGTAACCTTCAGCATATTTATTAGTTAACTGAGAACCCTGTGCTTCAAGAACACGTGGGCTACAGTAGTTTTCAGATGCAATTAGTTCAATATGTTCTTCTTGACGAACTGTTTCTTGTTGAATGGCATCGAATAACTCAGAATCGAAATCAGCTATGTTCATGTTACGCTCTAACATGGTATCTCCTAATAAAAGATAAAGGTGCAAATATGTACGAAGTTTGAGGCGCTATTGTACGCATTTAATGTGCGTTTGCCCATAGCAAGTACATAAGGATTAAGTGAGTATATTTAAACAGGGATTGAAAAATTTTCACAGTGCTTTTGATATGATGTTTTTTTATCACTTACATTTAAAAAACAAATAAGTAACAGATTAACATTTATAAAATTAATGCCTTTTTTTGCTATTTAAATAATAAGCAATTTGTCCTTCACTATTTTGCAAAGTATCAGGGAAACGACAAGCTGACTTTTTAAGCTGGGTTAGTGTAAACAGAAAATTAGCCAGCTCCCTTTGGGCACTAGCAAGAGTTTTATTTATACTGAAGGAATTAGGCCGATAACCAAAACTTTTAAAATATTTGTTTAATAGTAACTCTTCAGCCTCCTCAACACTTTTACCAAGTACATTAATTCTAATACCTTTAGCTCCTTCCAAATTTTTAAAAAAAGTTGCATCACCACTTGCTGATACTTTTGCATAATCAATCATTTTATTA
>Ga0209396_1001087_pt1 | contig 30845 bp, 29 predicted proteins | sample GOMGulsemesocosm_6_FD_184638 | JGI IMG/M metagenome (GOLD analysis project Ga0209396, IMG submission 184638) | Methane-oxidizing microbial communities from mesocosms in the Gulf of Mexico - GOM8C Gulf of Mexico (SPAdes) (version 2) | ecosystem: Environmental > Aquatic > Marine > Cold seeps... | reverse complement strand
GGATTAATTCGCTCGAGGTATTTTGAGCATTTGTCCAATACGAACAACATTAGAGGTTAAATTATTGATCGATTTCAATTGTCCCACCGAAACACGATAACGCTGAGCTACAACCGATAATGATTCACCACGCGTGATCTTATGTTTTCTTAATTCAGTGGCCGCATATAAACTTCCGTCAGGTGGATTTGAGCTAAAGTAACCATCTATGGCTTTATAAATTGCATTGGCTAATTTTTGTTGATGGGCTGAATTATTTAAGTTTTTTTCTTCGCGTGGGTTAGAAATAAAGCCAGTTTCAATTAACACCGATGGAATATCGGAAGATTTCAATACCGCTAAACTCAGGCCCTCTGGCTTCTTTTTATGTAATTTAGTGACTTTTTTCAGCTGTTTGATCACATGTTCGGCAAAAGAATAACTACTCGCCATGGTGTATTCTTTTTTCATATCGGCAAGTGTAATTGCCAAGTTTTTGTCTTTGGTTTTTTTAATAGTATCGCCCGCACCACCCAGCAATTCTGACTCTTTTTGTCGATTAGCAATCCAACGGGTAAACTCTGAATTGGCACGACGAGATGATTGTACGAGTACAGAGGCGCCACTCGGTTTTGAGGAAAGTAAAGCATCGGCATGAATTGAAATTAATAAATCTGCTTTATTTTTACGGGCTAACTGGGTTTTTCGATTATGATTAACGTAATAATCGCCGCTACGGATCATCACTGCTTTTAAACCCGCTTGATTATCAATTAAGCGTTTGAGTTTTTTTGCTATTTTTAAAGTAACTCGCTTTTCATAAGTTCCTTTTGCTCCAATAGAGCCGGGATCTTCACCGCCATGACCCGCAACAATAGCCACAACAATGTCTCTTTTATTATTTTTTGGTAAAGTAACTTTTTGGCTAATTCTAGCTTTATCAAACAAATCAACCACTAAGCGATTGCCATATTGCCCTGCAGGTAGAAGTGGGAAAACGGTGACTTTATAGTTATCGGCAAGTTCTAACACTAAACGTATAGCGCCTTTTTTCTTTGCTTTTGACGTACGAATTTTTTTTATGCGTCTATCTTTCTTAGCTAATTCAGTCAACGAAACAATATTTTTAGCATCAGCAAAATCTATCACTAAGCGCTGGGGATTTTTAAGATCGAAATAAGAAAAGTCAGGTTTTGCTTTTAAATCAAAAACAATACGCGTATTTTCAGGAGCAGGCCAAACACGAATACCATCAATACTGTTTTGCGCATAAGCAGGCATAAAGGCCATTGCCCATAAAGTGAATACGATAAATGAATATCTACTTTTACTGCCAAAACTCATCAGGTTAAAAACCTCGCTAACCTATTTATTGATACTAACTATATTCGTGATAATTAAGTACATTTAATAACTGCTGACCTAACTCAGAGTGAGCTTGCAACACTATTGATCTGTGCTCACCTTGATATGCCATATTAATACTAACATCAGCATTCGCCAATAGGCCAAGACCTTTTTCTGGCCATTCAATAAAACAACAGCAGTTTTGATTAAAATAATCACGAATCCCCATAAATTCTAATTCTTCGGGATCTGCCAAACGATATAAATCAAAGTGGTATACTTGCCAATCATTTAAATCATAAGGTTCTACTAAGGTATAAGTTGGACTTTTCACATGACCTTTATGCCCCATACCTTGTACAAAGCCACGTGTTAATGTGGTTTTTCCTGCACCCAAATCTCCATTTAAATAGACCACAATACCTTGCTTTAGTTCACGCTTAACCACGTCAGCAAGTTGACCTCCCATATCAATAGTGGCCTGCTCATCGCTTAGCTGGAAATTTATTTCTAATAAAATAGGCAATTCAATGGTGTTCATTAATGTTTTCTATACCTTATATGTACTATTTAACTTTTGAGTTACTCTGGAACATTGATCAGTTGCTGAATTTCAGCAAATAAATCGCTTGCCAACATACCAATCATGCCATGTTTTTTAGCAACTTCATCAGCCGCTTTACCATGAATATACACGGCAAGACGAACCGCTGATAGTGGATCGGGCAATTGCAATAATAAAGCGGCGATTATACCTGATAATACGTCTCCCATGCCACCTGATGCCATACCTGCATTGCCACTGGTATTAATCCATGTTGTTTGACCGTCACTTATTAAGCTACCTGCCCCCTTTAATACACAAACCCCACCATACTTTTGAGCTATTTGAGTTACCGCAGTAAAACGATCTTGTTCAATATCAGCAACGCTACATTTCAATAATTTAGCTGCCTCTGAAGGATGCGGCGTTAAGACCCAATTATTTCTATATTGTTGCTTTTCACTCAATAAGTTCAATGCATCTGCATCGACAACACTCGCTTTATTGCTTTTAATAAACAGATCAAAATGCTCTTTTGCCCAACTATCTTTGCCTAAACCGGGACCAAGCAACAATACTTTTGCTTTTTCAAAATGACCACCAAGCACTAACGATTCTAAATTATCTGTCGTTAGCATTAATTCTGGTCGGCCATTAAATACCAAGGCTTGATTATTTTCATGACAACAAACGGCAACTAAGCTTGCCCCTGTTCGTAATGCAGCTTCACTTGCAAGTCGTATTGCTCCAGGCATTCCTACATTACCACCAAGCGCCAGCAATAAACCAATATTACCTTTATGAGCAGTTTGTTTACGTTGTGGATTATTAGGTAGTTGGCTTGCATTCTGCCATTGAATATTTGATACAAGCGTGCTTTGAAAGCTTGTTCCTAAACCTAGTTCGGCTAAATAAAGTACCCCAACATAATTAGCCGCTTGTCCAGTTAATAAGCCTTGCTTGATCACAATTAGGCTAATCGTTTCATCAGCAATTATCGCGTCTGTGCATACATGTCCCGTGGTCGCATTTAGCCCTGAGGGTACGTCAACACTTATAACCTTGCTCACTAGCTTATTAGCATTAACAACTTTCACAATACTCTGTAAATCTTTTGGCAATTCTCCTTTAAAACCAATGCCAAAAAGTGCATCAATAATTAGGGTAAAGTTATTTTCAGTTAAAAAATCAGTCGTTAATGCATGCTCATGTTTTTGAATAATAGTCGTATTTTTTTGCTCAAGTTGCCGGAACTTGGTTAACGCATCACCTTGCAATTTTGTGCTATTAGCAGCCAAATACACAGTAACTTTAATACCGAATTGTTGCGCTAACCGTGCGATTACAAAGCCATCTCCACCATTGTTACCCTTGCCACAAATCACTAATATTGACTGACAGCTTTTATAGTGAGCTTTGATATGAGCAAAAACAGCAGCTCCTGCCGTTTCCATCAGCTCTAGCATGGAAATATTATTTTGCCTAGCAACTAGCGCCTCATTGCTGAGCACTTGTGTCGCGCTATAAGCCTTTTGTGGTAAACTTGCTGTTATCTTTATTGGTAACATAACCTTGCATCGTATTAATGAGTTCTACACATACTACTATTAACTATCAGGAATTAGCTGAAAAAATCAAGCTTTGGGGACAAGAACTTGGTTTTGATCAAGTAGGCATTTGTGATGTTGATTTATCAAAACACGAACAAGCGTTAACCAGCTGGCTTGACAACGATTATCACGGCAGCATGGATTATATGGCAAAGCACGGGTTAATGCGGGCTAGAGCCAATGAACTGGTTGAGGGAAGTGTGAGAGTGATCAGTGCAAGAATGGATTATTTACCCACCGATGCTCGTTTTGCACAAACCTTAAAAAATAAAAATAAAGCTTATATCAGTCGCTACGCTTTAGGTCGTGATTATCATAAGTTGATGCGCAAACGCTTAAAACAACTAGGTGAAAAAATTACGGCCTATTGTCAGCAATTTAGTTATCGTCCTTTTGTTGATTCCGCTCCCATTTTGGAAAGACCTCTTGCTGAAAAAGCGGGTTTAGGTTGGGTAGGTAAACATAGCTTATTGATTAATAAACAAGGTGGCTCTTGGTTCTTTCTAGGGGAGCTATTAGTTGATATACCATTGCCTTGTGACCAACAATTAGATAATCATTGTGGGAGCTGTGTTTCTTGTATAAAAATTTGTCCAACAAAAGCGATTGTAGCCCCTTATGTTGTTGACGGCAGACGATGTATTTCCTATTTAACCATTGAGTCGCGCGAAGCTATTCCTATAGAATTTCGTCCATTAATTGGTAATAGAATCTACGGTTGTGATGATTGTCAGTTGATCTGCCCATGGAATAAATATGCCAAACTTACAATAGAAGCTGATTTTCAAGCACGACAAAACTTAGATGATATCGCTTTACTTGAATTGTTTGCTTGGACTGAGCAGCAGTTTTTACAAAAAACCGAAGGTTCACCTATTCGCCGTATAGGTTTTGATTGTTGGCAACGAAATATTGCCGTCGCCTTGGGTAATGCCCCCTATCATGAAGATATAGTAAGCGCGTTAACCAACAAGCTAGAACTTTCTTCAGCTATGGTAACTGAGCATATTAATTGGGCGCTAGTTCAGCAACAAGAAAGACAGCACCAAGCTGAGCAAGTTATTGAAGTGAACGAACGTTTAACCGGTCGGTTAATTCGTTCAGTTGAAAAAGGATTGACCAGAGATGCGTAACAAAGTCTAAGATTCTTCCCTAAAAAACGCCTGCCATGCCGTTTTTGCTTGTTCAACAGCCTCTGCTGTTTTACCTTCGATTTTACTATCATTAAATAGGGCAATCGCTTTATCAGCCAATGGTAAAAATTTATTATCAAAGTCACCATCTTGTTTCATGGTGGTTAATATTTTCAATAAACTTAATGAAAATTTTATACTGGTTGGTGCCAATTGTATTGCTTGAGTAAGCGCTTCAACGGCCGGAGCAAAGCGTTTCTTTTGGAAATGTTCTACTGCCATGTCATGTAATTGTTTAGGAGTAAATTGGATATCCGTGCGCTCTTTGGTTTCTTGTTGAACATATCTAGTGACTACTTGACTAGCCAACGAATCACCTGATATTTGATTTTTTATAGACTCCAGCAACAACATCGCTTCTTCTCGCATACCGAGTTCATGGAAAACCTTCACTTTATCTAAATTATCCTCAAGTAGCTCACTTGGTCGAAGTGATACTTGATTTTCTACTAAACGTTGGGCTTTTTCGCCATGCTCTCTCGCATTTAGAATACGCGCTTGAGCAACAATAATTTGCTCTTTAAATAAATCCGCATCTTCATAACCCGTTTGTAATTGCTTAATGTATTTTTCAGTTTGTGAGAGCAATTTATCAGAGCTGCCATCAGTAATAGTTCCAGCTAAATCGATACTGGCACGGATAACATTGAGTATAATTTCAGGAGAGTCATGAATAGAGTTTTTAGCATATTGTGCAATGCTTTTAGTGGCAAGGTATTGCCCTTGATGGTCATGATTTAAACGAGCTAAATCCCAAGATTTTTTATTTCGCTCAATATTTCGTGGCGATAAAGCACGTGCTTTCTGTATTTCATCATAAGCTAGATCATATTTTTCTTGCTCAATATGAAATTGCGCTAACATGTCATGGGTAGCAAAACGCGTTGCTGGTTTATTGGCTAGAGTAATTAAAATTTCTTGTATTTCATCCATTCGCCCTTGCTTTAATAGCGCTTTAACATAACCTAAATGTACCCATGAATATTTATAGGTTTTCAAAAGCTTAGAAAAAAACTCCTCTGCTTCTTTAAATTCAAACAAACTTAATAATGCTTCTCCCTTCATGCGGAGAATATTAGGATGAAAATTGGCAAGTTTCTTGTTTAACAGATGACGATCAGCAAAATAAATAACTTTTGCAAATTCTCTTTTATCTATTGAATAATATAAATTGAATAACGTTTTTTTGACTTGTAAGGTTTTTTTCAGGCGGGTTTGTACTGATTTAGTTAATAAAGGTTTAACCCAAAAGTCATCGGGTTGCAGTTCAATGATGGAGTTAACTAATGATTCATTGGTTTCGGTACTTAAAAAAATTAAAACCGTACATTTAGTCACATAGTTTTTGAATTTAAGCTCTTCAAGTAAATGAAAGCCATCCTTGTCGCTTTGAACATTAAACGAACATATAACAATATGAAAATGCATTTCATTACACATCCTCAAACCATAATAAGCCGTTTGAGCACAGCGCACTTCTCGAATACCTAACTCATAAAGGCTGTGCTTCAGCGTATCGTGTACTAAAGCATTATCATCAATGATCAAGACATTGAGTTGACTAAAATCATCAAGTAAATTTCTTACTTCTGCATCCATGAATCATTATTCTCATTAATCAAATGTTTTGCTGCTTTCGTTGTTTACACTTTGTTAAGATAGCTGTTTTTTCTTGTATTGAAAAACCTTGCCAACCAGTAATTTCAGTTAAGTGTCGTAAACACCCCAAGCAAATATCATTTTCATTTAAACAACAGTTACGTATACAAGGGCTTTCGACCACTACATCATTATCTTTTTCGACCATCTGTTTCATCAACTAATATTCTCAATCATGCTATATTTTTATATTGCTTGAGCAAATAAAGTCATGCGCTCTTGCTCTAAACTTAGCTGCTGATGTTTAAGTTTAGCTTGTTCAAACTGCTTTGCGGTTAATAATGCTTTTAGTTCTTGGCATATTAACAATAAATCAGTCGCCGCCATAGTTTGCGCAATAATAATGATATTTTGAATTTCTTTTAATGCTTCACTCGTTTGTTGTTTATCTATTGCAATGGCTATAGCATCAATACCTAGAGTTATCTCAATTAAGTAATCATCTAACATGATCACGGCTAACTCAGGCGAGCCCTGATTTTGTGCATAAGCGAGTAGGTCAAAAACAGCTTCATTTTCAATATTTACTGCACTTGTCGATAAATTAATTGACGCTTCATCACTGACTTTATTCCTTGAGGCAATTGGTAATTTTTTAATCTCACTAGCCGTTTTTTCTTTGATTAAAGCAAATTGCTTGGTTTTTAACCACGGAGAAAAAACTTTTACTAAAGCATCAATATCTAAGAAATTTGGCATACAAGCTTGTGACCAATGTTTAGTTAGTTTGGTCACAGCATTATTTTTCTTAAATGTTTTTTTACCTAAAGTAAAAATTGCTCGCTGAATGTTTTTCCCTACTTCAAGCTCAATATAAGGAGAATAATCAAATTCAGTGATTAACAATAAGTATCGACCGCTTTGCCAATGTTTCAATAAACTTTGTTCTTGAGAGACCACTTGTACTTGCAAGCCAAGCCAATGAAGTAAACGTAATAATTGTTGCTGTTGTTGGGGGTGTTCAATAGCAATCAATACTTCAACTTGGTTTTGAACAAAGCGATGTCGATTAAAAATTTCCGGTTCAATCAATAAATTATCAGCTTGTTTACCATCAATGAAAGTTTTTAATTGCTGTTTAAAGCAACTATTTTCTACCGGACCATCTGTATCTGCAAAGAAACCGTATTTATGAAATTTTTGATCAAAAGTTGATTGTAAAACCATTAACTTAGGCTGTAAGCCTTTAGGCAAGCTATGAATATGTTGCTGAATTTTTTCATAGCTTGTATTGAATACATCTGACGTGACTATAACAACACTCAATGCTTTTCGCGTTAGATGTTTAGCATTAACTTGACGAATGAAATGCTCCAGTTTAGTGAGGTTCTCTATTTCACCATTGGCATTAGCAACTTGCTGTGTAATTAAATCAATGCATTGTTTGTTATTGCTGATCAATAACATTGCAGCTTGCTTAAAATCAATAACGTCTATTGCTTTACTCTTGCTATCACTTTCAGCAATAGCGATCGGCATATCAATAGATAGCTGAAATCCTTGGTCTATCATTGATGCTTGTATGTTTGTACTATGTGTATGAGTAAGCAATGTATGTAAATAGCGAATAATTTGTGGTGCTTTATTTACGTTGTCTTCTTCAACATTCAATAACAAGTTAATAACGTCAGGCAAGTTTTTGAGCTTTTTATCTGTTGAGACGTTTAAGCTAAAACGAACGACTTGCTGGCCTGAATTTTTATCAACAACATCAACTTTAAACAATAATTCTGCATTAAACTGTTCCACTAAAACAGTTCTCACTAAGCTTTTTAAAGTACGATGAAATAAACGGCTATTAAGCCTCCCCTTTATGAGTAACTGCTCATCAATATGCAAATAAACATGATTACGTTGCTGATTCGCCTCAGTCATCATGTTATGTATTAATCCATGTAGTTCATTACGAAGATTAACATCTGACAATACCTTAGTTTTTCCTTCGTTCATTAAAGCGGTATTAATTTGAATTTGTCGACACCAATCAAATATTCTAGTTAATTGTCGATAAACTTGACTCGATGTTTCACCAGAGCCAATTGAAACGCTTTGACTTTGCAACATAGTACGGATCAACATTTTACTTAATGTTTCAGCACTTTCTACAATGCCTGATTGATTTTCATTAACTAATTTTGTTAGGTCTTGCTCAAGTTGTTGAATGTTATTTTCAAGCAATTGTTGTTCATCTGCACGAGTAATCGTCCCTAACCAATTTTGTTCATCTTTCGCTAAGGTGATAAGAAAAGTACCTGTGGCAAGGGTTATCTTACATTGGTGAGCCTGTTGGTCGTGCTGAGCTGCTCTTGCACACACAATAAGAGTTTTGATCGCTTGTTGGTTAAAAACTTTTTTCCAATTAAATTTAAGTTCAACATCATCAATCACGACGAGTTCTTCATGTAATGCTTTATTTTGCAATAATGAAACGGCAAAGTGGTTATTCAATCCGTTGTTATTATTTGATAATTGCCATACGGCAGAATTCGCTTGTTGAAAAAGCAATTGTTGCATGTTGAGTAGCTCATTGCTTATATGTTGATAATCGTATTCATCATGCTCTGGTTTTATCGCATCAGTTATAAAGTTAGCGATCTGTTGATTTTCTCGCGATAGATAATCTGTTGTGTTGGCAGATTTATCTACCAATAATGCTTTAAAAAGTTTCACACTTTGCTCGCCATAACCTTGAACTTTTTTCTGCAACTTAGTCACCAACAGCCAAACAAACCCTATCAGTAGAATAAAGGCGATAAGAAGAACTATACGGTAATGCTGTGTTGTTAAAGTAAAGTATGGTTTCGCTAATCGTTGAATTTTATCAGGAATCAAATTAACTAGGTTCACTGTAGGACCTGTATTTTCAAGCAAATGTGCCTTTAATAAATTTTTTTGAAGAATTAAAAAAGCAAAATAGTCTTGTGAAACACGAAGGTGACCTCGCCATTTGGCTAAGGTATTTTGCTGTAAAAACAGCAAATTATTAAGTTCATTTAACAAATTAAGCAATGGTTTCTCAAGAGCATTCGCTTGTGATATTTCAGCCAACTGTGGCTGCCATAAAGCTAACAGTTGCTCAAGTTGATCACTCATATAATTGAATTCTGTTAGTGATGTTTGCAAAGTTAGTGAACTGAACAAAACAAAAAGGTCGGCGATACTACGTTGAGTCTGCCTAGATAAGTCTAATGATTGTGTCAGTTTTGCATAAGCTCTTGCCCTAACAACCGTTACTCTGTCTTTAACATTATCTTGATTTATTTGTTGAAAAAGGCTTCTTTGCTTTTCGGTTTTATCGCTTATTTCACGATCAAATTCATCAATTAACAGCTGTAATTGTATTAAGCTATTCCGCTGTAATTGAATATTACGTTCATTGTTATTTGTTAAACGCTGTAATGATTCAAAGTGCGATTCTTCTAATTTGATTGCTTTATCAAGCTGCCTTTTATTACTTATTGAGAGTGATTTGAATTGTTGTAAATTAGCTAAATAAGCTTGATGTTGAGCAACCAAATTTGCAGAGTTCTTACTTTCAATAATTTGACTTAGTAATTGATTATTTTCAATAAATAATTTTTGTCTCTCATATGCTTGCTCAAGTGTTGGAATACTTTCATCAACGAGTTGCTCAATTTGTTGCTCTCGATGGTAATTTAACCAAAAAGCAAAGCTCATGCTTAGCATGACCGTGATGAATATTATCGATAAGGGACGGGATAATTGACGAAAAAAAGGAGTTGATGATTCCATGCTTACCAAGAAATACCTATTAAACTGTTGATCCAATTCTTTTTATTACCATTGAGGTGTACAGAAAAAAGAAGATGAACATCACAGTTTAGGGATTTATCAATAAGAAGCAATCAGAATATTATTCAATGATCTTTCGTTTACTTCCTATTTTTGCTCACCCATGCCCATTCCATTTGACATTCTATTGGTTGTTGATTCGACTCATCAGTAATAATCACTGGAATAACCAAGCTTCCCTTTTCATTGTTTTTCATATCTTGGCAGTCATTAAAATCCAATTTCGCAATAGCTTTAAGATTCCCTTGCATACGACGTAAATAATCAATTTTCATTGATTTTAATAACGGCAAGCTTTTATCTGGCACATTCATACCAAAAACAATGCCAGTAGCAGATTCAGCTAATACCGCGGCAGCAATAGCATGAATTCCACCAATATGGTTTTGCACTTTCTTTTTGTTCGCTAAAGTTATCTCAACTTGTTGTTGAGTAACACGGTCTATTTTAATACCTGAAGTACCCGCAAACTTTACTTTTGAACAAAAAAGTTTAGTAAGTAAATACGAACGCATAAAGCTTGGCGCTTTGTTAGTAATCGTTATAATTCGACTAAATTTATTACTCATAAGAGATCCTTGGGTTAATCAACAAAGTGTATGTTTAAATCCATTGTTGATCGTAACTGGTCTGACCTGCAAGTTTTAATGATAAAAAAAGCACCCTAAGTGCTTTTCTTGATTTAGCTAATGAATAATTACCAGCTTATTATAGTTTGAAAAAGTGCTCTTGATAAACTTGTAACTCAGCAATAGATTCTCGAATATCATCCAAAGCTAAATGTGCCCCTTTTTTAACTACCTTATCTAATACTTCTGGCTTCCAACGTCGGGCTAATTCTTTTACCGTACTGACATCAAGGTTGCGATAATGAAAATACTCTTCAAATTCAGGCATGTATTTATTAATAAAACGGCGATCCTGGCCTATGCTATTACCACACATAGGTGAAACACCCTTTGGTACATACTGCGCCAAAAACTCAATCGTTGCCTGACTTGCCATTTCAATTGAGGTATTACTTTCCTTACAACGTTGAGTCAGACCTGATTTTCCATGATGCTCAATGCACCATTCACTCATATTGTCCAAGAGATCATCAGTTTGATGAATTGCAAAAACAGGCCCTTCAGCAAGAATATTTAATTGGCTATCTGTGACAATACTGGCAATTTCCAAGACAACGTCGTGTGCGGGCTCCAGCCCTGTCATTTCTAAGTCTAACCAAATTAAATTTGTCTTACTACAAGACATAAACTTCCCTTAACAACGTGATGACTTTTACAAGTAATTTATAATGATAACTTAAACAGTATATACCCAAACAATGGCAAAGGTAATTTCCCTCGTCTGAATATCTGCATTTTCGAACTAATTCAGTATATAATACGTAGAATTGTTGATGATTAAAACATCTTGTTATTTAAAAATAACAAATTAACTGAAATAAAAATGAAGCGAACACGTGGCTAAAGCAAAAAAACTCACTAAAGGTCAAGTCAGAAGAATAAAAGCGAACCAAGCTAAAAAGCTAGGCAGCAAAACTAATCAGAAAGATTGGCAAGACGATGAGTTAGGCGAAGCGGTGCTAGGTACAGTGATCAGTCGTTTTGGTCAACATGCTGACGTTGAAGCTACTGATGGTGAAATATTTCGTTGTAATATGAGGCGTAGTATTTTGTCATTAATTTGTGGTGATAAGGTATTATGGCGCAAAGGTAAAACAACTGAACATCGTATTTCAGGTGTTATTGAAGCTGTACATGAGCGTAACTCAGTTCTGAGTCGCCCTGATGTATACGATGGTGTAAAACCCATTGCAGCAAACATCAGCCAAATATTAATCGTTTCCTCCGTACTGCCTGCATTTAACGCTGATATTATTGACCGTTATCTGGTTGCCGCTGAAGAAACTGACATTACTCCAGTGATCGTATTAAATAAAACGGATTTGTTTACTAGTGACAATCAAGATGAAATTGAGCAGCAGCTACAGATTTACCGCGATATTGGTTATCAAATTATTTACGTCAGTAATAAAACCCAAGACGGCATTGACGAGTTAACCGAGCAACTGAAAGACAATACCAGCGTTTTTGTTGGACAATCAGGTGTTGGTAAGTCAACGCTTACTAACTCCTTAATGCCTGACTTAGGTGTAATCACCAAAGAAGTATCGGAGAATTCAGGCTTAGGGCAACACACTACTACCGTTGCAAGGCTTTATCATTTTGATGATGGTGGAGATTTAATTGATTCCCCTGGTATCCGTGAATTTGGATTATGGCATTTAACTCCTGAACAAGTTTGCCAAGGCTTTATTGAATTTTCAGATTATTTAGGTACATGCAAATTTAGAGATTGTAAACATCAAAAAGATCCTGGTTGTTCTTTAGTTGCCGCTGTACAACAAGAAAAAATACACCCCAAAAGGTTAGCGAGTTTTCAACGAATTCTGGCTAGCTTAAACGAGAATACCTTAACCTCTCGCTTTAATTAATAATTATTCTATTTAAGGCCTATCGGTCTTATTAATAGCAAAAGGAAACCTAAGTGTTTATTGATAATATTAAAATCGCTCTACAATACATCATGCCAAAGCATGCAATTTCTCGTTTAACTGGCAAGTTTGCTGCTGCCGAGTGTGGCAAGTTCACTACTAGAGCAATAGAAACCTTTATAAAAAGTTACGACATTAATATGTCAGAAGCTAAATTAAAAAATGCTGAAGACTTCAAAACCTTTAACGACTTCTTCACGCGTGAATTAGAAGAGGGTGCTCGCCCAATTGATAATAATGAACATGCCCTTTGTTACCCTGTAGATGGTGCGATCAGTCAGCAAGGTGACATTGAAGATGGTCGCCTTATCCAAGCAAAGGGGTTCGATTACTCTCTAGAGACCTTATTAGGTGGCTTATACAACACAGCAAAGCCTTTCCAGGGCGGTAAATTTTCTTGTATTTATTTAGCGCCAAAAGATTATCACCGTATTCATATGCCTATGGCGGCAACCTTGCGTGAAATGATTTTTGTACCTGGTGATTTATTTTCGGTAAATCCTTTAACCGCTAGTAACGTACCTGGACTATTTTCTCGAAATGAGCGAGTTGTCGCTATTTTTGATACGGCTCATGGTGCAATGGCAATGGTATTAGTGGGTGCAACCATAGTAGCAAGTATTGAAACTACTTGGGCTGGCACTATTACATCTTCAAGAAGAAAAGGGATCTTTCGAGAAAGTTACCCGGCAGATGGCGCTGATGCAATTACCTTTGAGAAGGGTGATGAAATGGGGCGTTTTAAACTTGGCTCTACCGTAGTGACAACTTTTGCACCTAATATGGTTGAATTTAACTCAACAGCTGGAGCTGAAACAGTTACCAGATTAGGTGAACATTATGCAGATATAATTACTTCGCATAGTCATGATGAAGTTAGCGATTAAATGAAAATTATTGCTCATCGAGGAGCAAGTGGTGAATTTCCTGAAAATTCACTGCTTGCCTTTGAGCAGGCTATCAAGCAAAAGGCTGATGCCATTGAGCTTGATATTCACTTCCATCAAGCAAGCAATGAATTTATTGTTATCCATGATGCTTATGTGGACAAACTCACTGATGCTCAAGGGCATATAAATCAACTTTCTTTCGATGAATTAAAAGAACTTAATCTAGGTCAACATCAGCAACTTATTACTTTAAATCAAGCTCTAGCTTTCATTGCTGGTCGAATTGATGTAAATATCGAAGTTAAAATATCAACACCTAACATCCCTTTATCAATAATATGTCACGCTTTACATACTCATTTATCTCATGCAGTAAAGAGTAATAACTTTACTTCCCAGCAATTGATCATTTCATCTTTTAATCATCAAGTATTATTGCTCTGTAAACAACAGATGCCACAGTATACAACGGCAGCATTGATTGGACATAGCCCGCTCGATTTAGCTCTTTGCACTAAAGAACTTAAGTGTCATTATTTGAATATTGATTTTGATAGTATTAGCAAGGAATTAATAGCAGACGCCCACCAAAGAGGCTTAGCGGTTTGGGTCTATACCGTTGACCGAGTCGAAGATATTCAACATTGTTTTGATCATAAAATTGATGGAATTTTTACTAACTTCCCCCTACGCAGCCGAAGATTACTTAATGAAAAAATAATTGATTAAATTTTTAACTATGCAATTCTACAAATATCAATAAAATTCATAGTATTACTAAAGAACACCAAAAAAAATCCGCTGAAAGGTTGCTCATTTATTCTGCACGAGATACGATGGCATTCGTAATATTATTGTAACTATTTTGTATTAAGGAACATCAATGGCTCAAGGTAAAGTGCGTATCAAGCCTACCGAAGCAGAGTTAACTTTGCTTAACATCCTCTGGAGACTAGGCCCAGCCACAGTAAGACAAGTGCACGAATCAGTTAGTAGCACACAAAAAACAGGTTACACCACTGTATTAAAAATTTTACAGATTATGCATGAAAAAACACTGGTGATTCGTGATGAATCAAACCGTGCTCATGTTTATGCCGCAGCTAATAGTGAAACATTTACCCAATCGTCACTATTAAAAGATTTGGTAAGAAAAGCTTTTGGCGGCTCAACGTCGAAACTAGTAATGCGTGCATTAGATGATTCGACCAGCAAAGAAGAAATTGCCGATATTCGTCAATTACTTAATGAATTAGAAAAACAAGACTAGCAATAGCATTAAGGAATCATGGTTGCGATAATATGATGGAAAACTTATCAAGTAGTCCTTTATTATATGGTTTAGCTTTAACTCTTATCCATTTCATTTGGCAAGGGGCTTTAGTTGCACTCGCATTAAAACTTTTATTAACCATTACACCTTATCAAAAAGCTCAGCTACGTTATTTTTGGTCAGCTTTGGCTATGATAATTAGCCTGATTGTTCCCATTATTACTTTTTATATCGTTTTTCAGCCAGAGTACATCCAGCAATATACTCAGCTAAGTAATACTATATTACTCAGCCAATCTACTGAATTGCAGCAAAGTAGCTCTACGGTGTGGTATCAAGAGTTAATAGAGACGTTACCTTATGTTTCTCTTCTTTGGTTAACGACTGTCAGCATGCTGGCTAGTAAGCTTTTTATCGAGCTTTACAATGTTAATCAATTAGCTAAAACTGATACTATTCCGGCTAATGATGCACTTGTTAAACGCTTTGAAACTCTTGTTGAACGTATTCAACTAACTAAAACGCCACGTTTACTTATTTCTCTTAGAACCAAAGTTCCAATGGCTATTGGTTGGTTAAAACCTGTTGTTCTAATACCAGCTTCTATGTTGACCGGACTCACCCCTGCACAGTTAGATATGTTAATTCTGCATGAGCTTGCTCACATTCGTAGGCACGATTATTTCGTAAATTTTTTACAAACTTTAGTAGAGACCTTATTGTTTTTTCATCCAGGTGTACGTTGGATATCAAAGCAAATGCGTAATGAACGGGAATATTGTAGTGATGACATTGCGGTTAAGATCAGTGGTAACCCAATAGCTTACGCCCATACTCTTGCTGATACAGCAAGTTTGTGCAAAAAACATCGTCATCATTCCATTCCAAGCATGGCTATGGCTGCTTCAGGTGGTGATTTAAAACAACGTGTTGTTCGATTGGTAGATCAAAATCATCATTGTTCTTCAAGTGATGATTCTGGTAAGTTCTTAGCTTCGGTATTAATTATTGTTTCTATTTTAGCGGTCGCCATTAAGCCTTATTTAAATTCTCCAATCATAGATTTTAATACAGGCAGAATTTTGTTATTTCAAACCGCCAGCGAATTTATTAAGCAAAAACCGAGTAGAGAGGTCAGTTTTTCTAAAACATCTATCGCTCAACAGTTATTACAAAGCGAGAGTAATAGCACTGTTTTATCAAGCTCTGAAAACAGGGATATTATAACTCAAACTAAAGCAGAGGAAGAGTCTACTCCTCTACAAGCCAAAGCATCAGTTATTGTTGATAAAAGCATTATAGGAAACAATATGGTGAGCTCCCCTGCTTTACCGGTTGTTGCTAATGTACCCACAAACAATAAGGCTGCTTATGCAGAAGACTTACTTATCGAGCAAGAAGAAACTATCGAATCGGTACTAGCAATAAATAACGAAAAATCCTTAGCTGAGTTAGCCTTTGAACGAACAGATTCGCTCAATAGCACTTCAAAAATGAGTAACCCTTATTCAAAACAAGTGGCTTCATTAAGCAATGAAGACATTGCTATTGATGTGCCAGAGAACACTGCCAATATAATGGTACCAACAGTTAATGAGAAATCACTCATACTGCCTTTACCAAAAATTATTCAACAATCAGTGGCAAAACCCAAAGCAATTGTTAAAACTAAAGCTGAATTGCTCTCATCATTTGAACCTAGATATCCATCAACTGCAAAGCGTAAAGGCTTAGAGCTTGATGTGGCGATCAACTTTATTATTGATAAAAATGGTAAAGTTAAAAATATTGAGTTTGAACAAAAAAGTAAAGTTAGTTACTTTAGAAGTGCAATAAGAAGTGCGATGGAAAAGTGGCGCTTTCTACCAGCTAAAGTTGACGGTCAACCGATAGAAAGCAATATGTCGAAAATATTCGCATTCAGCTTAATGAAATAACCCTCTTTCATGCCCTTTGAATTTCTGTAGTTTTTCTTTTTGCTCTGCCGTTAATAATTGCATAATGCTATGTTTCATTTTTACTTTATCAAGAGCTAATTGTGCTAACTGTTCTTTATGCTGATTGTGCAACTCAAGAAAAGCTAAATCATCAAATACTGGCGCCATCATTAAGCTTTTCACCTGCGTACGAAATGCTTGCATTGTAGCTCTGTTAGTTTTCTTTTTAACTTTAGCACTCTTAAATATAGCCTTTACTTGTACCCTTTGTTCTTGGGAGAGTTGTAAAAACTTCGCCATTTTTTTGAAGCGTTGCTTCATCATCTTGCCTTGCTTGCCCATGTGTTTTTTCTGCTGAGCTGCCTGGGTACCTACCTCTTTCGCTTGTACCGTTTGACTTAACAAAGGGCTAGCAATTAAAGCAGTTGTTAATAGTGTTGTACTTAATAAGCTTGTTAACTTGTTCATCTTTTTATTCCTTGTATTAGTTTCTAATAGGTATACTAGTGAATCTAACGCAAAGAAACGCAAAGCAATGTAAATGTTATGTAAAGATTAATAACAGTTTACTAATCTAAGTTATTATTTATCTGAGCGAAGACCTAAGTGATATGAAAGCTAATGAAAAAAACTAAACTACTAATGATCGATGACGATCATGAACTAACCCATTTGCTTAGTGAATATCTAGCGTTGGAAGGTTTTGAGTTAACTTGCTGCCATGATGGTGTAAGTGGTTTAGAGCAGGCATATAAAGGGCAATATTCATTGATATTACTCGATGTAATGATGCCCGGGCTTAACGGCTTTGAAGTATTAAAGGCCTTAGGCAGTCAACATAAAACTCCAATATTAATGCTAACCGCTAAAGGTGATAATGCCGATAGAATTTTAGGGCTGGAGTTAGGTGCGGATGATTACTTAGCTAAACCTTTTCAACATCGTGAATTACTAGCCAGAATTAATGCCATATTGCGACGTATTAGCATAGTTAAAAATAGTCAGCATAATGCTGAGTTTTTATCTGTAAATAAGGTGAGTCTCAATCAAGCAACACGAGAAGTCCATTGTCACGATAATTCCATTGATTTAACTGGCACTGAATATCAAATATTAATGCTGTTAATGGAAAAATCGAGTCAGATAGTGAGTAAAAATGAATTGTCTGAGCAAGTATTACAACGCAAACTCAGCCCTTTTGATCGCAGTATCGATATGCATGTCAGTAATATTAGAAGAAAGTTATTACCCTTTAGCCCTAGCGATAAACTCAAAACTATTCGTGGTGCCGGTTATATATTTTTAACCGGAGATAATGGTTCATGTTAACTCAATTGAAAAAAACATTTTCCACCATAGGGGTAAAATTATTTCTATGCTTTTGGTTAATTGCTATCTGTTCAATTGCCTTAACTCGCTATGTTTCAACACAATTAGAGCAAGAAAGTATTATTTTACCAGCACATCCCAATGATTTACGTAAGTTAAAACACTTAACTAAACGCATTACAGCTAAGCCCCCTAGAAGTGTTAAAAGTTTGCTTAAACATATCCCCTCGTTCAGGGGAGCTGGAATTCTTCTTAAAAATAAAACAACAAATAAAGTTCATAGCAATAAAAAACGTTTTATTAGGAATGTTATTCCTTATTTAGAAAAAAATAGCTTTAACCATATCGCTAGCATTCAGTTTCCTTACGTCAGAATTACTGGTCCTGAAACCGTTGAGGTTAACCATGTTTCTTATCAACTTTATTATGCCAGCAAGGGGAAGTCGCCTCATATTAGCGCATTAGTCATGCAATTACCTTTTTGGGTTAAGATTATTATTCCTTTACTAATAAGTATGAGCATATCTTGGTTATTAGCTCGTTCATTAAGCAAACCTTTATTAAAGATTAAAGATACTGCGAAATCTTTTGGTAATGGTGACTTTACCGCAAGGGTAGAGAGAATTAATAACAGAGGCGATGAGTTAGGTACACTGGCTAAAAGTTTTAATGTCATGGCAGAAAAGCTAGAACAAGGTATTAATGCACATCAGCGACTGCTCGCAGATGTTTCTCATGAGTTACGTTCACCAATGACTCGATTACAAATAGCTTTAGCCTTAGCAAATAAATCATCAGAAAACCCTACAGAGCTAGAAAAGCATCTACTGCGATGTGAACTTGAAGTTACTCGATTGGATGAAATGATCGCTGATGTTTTAACTTTATCTCGCTTAGAAAACACTTATCAACAAGCATTATTAACTGATATTGATTTACATGAATTACTAGAAACGATTATTGATGATGCACAGTATCTTGCCAATGAAAAATCAATCAACATCGAACAACAACTTTCTCAGCCTTGTTGTTTACCTGCCGATAACCAACTACTGGCTAGCGCAATACAAAACATTTTAACCAATGCAATTAAATACAGCCCTGAAAACACCACTATCAACGTGAATTTACAGCAAACAGTAGATCGGATAAAAATAACCATCATTGACGCTGGCAAAGGTGTACCAGAGCATGCTTTACCTGAATTGTTTAAACCTTTTTATCGGGTCTCTGATTCTAGAGAGCGAACAACGGGTGGAACAGGGTTAGGGCTTGCCATAGCACAACAAGCAATATTAACTCACAAAGGCACGATAAATGCTAAAAATAATCATAGCGGTGGTTTAACTATTACCATAAACTTACCTTTGAACCCGACCGCTCTATAACGTAATCAAAACATGAAAATAAAATGTTGGATTTTCATTGCTTTTATAGCATTAAATGGACAATGTTTCTCAATGCAATCTGTTAATAACTTTACCCAAGAAAATCAATTAAACCAAAAGCTCGCACATGAGATTAGTCACTTTTGGCAGCAGGGCGAATTTTCTTCCTTTCGTGGTATTGATAATATTCGCATTAACTACGCCGCATTTGTTCAAGCGAAATACCAGCAGTGCTTAGTGATCTCTCCTGGTCGTTCTGAAGGTTATTTAAAATATAAAGAGCTTGCTTATGACCTAGCTCAGCAAGGTTTTAATATTTTTATTATTGATCACCGTGGTCAGGGTTTATCCCAGCGGATGCTAACCAATCCATTCAAAGGTTATGTGAAAAATTTTGATGATTATAGCGATGATCTGGAAATGTTTATTAAACAAATAGTGATACCTAGTTGTGACAATAGCAAACCAATGCTCTTAGCCCACTCAATGGGAGGAGCAATTGCAATCAGATTAATGCAGCGCTCACCAAAGCTCATCAAATCCGCGGTATTAAGTTCTCCGATGATTGCAATAAATAGTGGCTCAATTCCCACTTGGTTGAGCAAAGCATTTATCTATTCAGGTAGTTTTATCAATCATTTATTTGCTGAGCAAGCATGGTATTTTATTGGTCAACAAGATTATCAAGCTAGTGCCTTCACGGATAACCCTTTAACCCATTCCGTTGTTCGTCATCAAAACTTTCTATCGCTATACCAAGAACAGCCTGAATTACAGTTAGGAGGGGTTACTATTCAATGGTTAAAACAAGCAATAGAGGCACAGCAAAGTATTTTTAAACAAATTGATCAAATTAAAACACCAGTATTAGTGTTGCAAGCTGGTGCAGAAAGTATTGTAGATAATGCTGTTCAAAACGAATTTTGCCAACAGCTCGCTATTCGAAATGATTCATCTTGCATTGATGGTAAGCCTCTCATTATTAAAGACGCCAAACATGAACTATTTTTTGAACAAGACCATATGCGCAATAAAGCATTAGACGCTACAATTAATTGGTTCAACAAGAAACACTAAGTTAAACTTACTGGCTATATAAGCGGCTAAATTTTTTCTTTGTCATGAAGTTCAGCATGAACCACTGAAGTTGGGTCATGATGAATAAACACTTCACAAGGAGTTAATGCCTGCTCTATTTCTTTTTCAATAGCCTCACCAATACTATGAGCTTCAAGTAAGGTTAACTCATCGGCTAGTTCCAAATGAAATTGAATAAAACGTTGTTGTCCCGCTTGTCGTGTACGTAGCTCGTGTAGACCACAAGCATGTTCGTGGCGAAGCACAATCTCTTTGATTTGTGATAATTCATCATTAGATAGTTCATGATCCATTAAATGATGCACACTCAACCAAATAATTTTTCCTGCGCCATAAATTAAATGCCCACCTACCAGTAGAGTAAAAACCCCATCGGCGCGTAACCAATAGCCTTGGCTTAAAACTAAGGCCAATAAAACACCAAAATTGAGTAATAAATCAGACTGGTAATGTAGTGCATCAGCACTGATTGCCAATGACTGAGTTTTTTTAATCACTATTTTTTGTAAAATAACTAATGCTAATGTCATCACAATAGCAATAATACTCACCCAAATACCGACTTCGGTATGTACGACAACTTTAGGCGAAATAATACGTTCAACACCGTTAATTACTAATAGAAATGCAGAGCCTAAAACAAATGCTGCTTGTACTAAACCTGCTAAACTCTCTGCTTTACCATGGCCAAAGCGATGTTCTTGATCCGCAGGTGCTAAAGCAAAACGTAAAATAACAACATTCATTACCGAGGCAAATAAATCCAGCAATGAATCAGTGGTTGAAGCCAACATTGCACTAGCGTCAGTAACTACCCATGCATAAAACTTTAATACCACTAATAACAACGCCGTTGCTGTCGCGGCAAATGCAGCTAAACGCACCCAGTCATCATAATTTTTTGTTGGTTGATTCATATGCTCATATTACTTCTATGTATACTTCTACTTTAATTTAAAAGTGTAATTATATATTATAGCGATCCTTTCGATCACTCCAGAGAAAAGCGTTATGTTAGACGTGGTTTTATTTCAGCCTCAAATTCCACCCAACACAGGCAATATCATTCGTTTATGCGCCAATTCAGGCTTTAGACTACACCTTATTGAGCCACTAGGTTTTGATCTTGATGATAAAAAGTTACGTCGAGCGGGCTTAGATTACCATGAATTTGCCGCGATAAAGCGTCACAAGAACTTTACTGAGTTTGTTAATAATGAACAACCTAAACGTATTTTAGCTATTACCACTAAAACTAATAATTATTATGGCGATGTATCGTTTACTCAGGGAGATTATTTATTATTTGGCTCTGAAACAGCAGGTTTACCCGAAGAGGTTCGCCAACAAATACCAGATCAGGATAAAATTCGTATCCCCATGCTTAAAGATAGTCGAAGTATGAATTTATCGAACGCGACAGCAGTTATCGTTTATGATGCTTGGCGCCAATTAGGTTTTCCAAACGCGGTATAAAGACTAACTTAACTAGATGTTAAGATTCGTTGGTACGCTCACGAGATAATAAGTCGTAGGCGGCCAATTTGGCATCTTTACCGCAATACAACACTTGATAGACTTGATCAACAATAGGCATTTCAACATTCATACGTTGCGCTAACATGTGAACTTCTTTGGTATTTCGGTAACCTTCAACCACTTGTCCAATATCACTCATCGCTTGTTCAACGCCGCTACCTTTACCTAATGCTAAACCAAAACGTCTATTGCGAGATTGATTATCAGTACAGGTCAACACTAAATCACCCAAACCTGCCATTCCCATAAACGTACTAGGCTCTGCATTTAATGCTGCACCTAAACGTGTCATTTCAGCTAAGCCACGGGTAATTAATGCGGTTCTAGCATTGGCACCAAAGCCAATTCCATCAGCCATACCGGCACCAATTGCAATAACATTCTTAACTGCACCGCCTAACTGCACTCCAATAAAGTCATCATTTTCATAGACACGAAAAGTTTTATCGCAATGTAAGAGGTTTGATATCGTTTGAGCAAAAGCTTTATCAGTTGAAGATAAAGAGATAGCCGTTGGCAACCCTGCAGCCATTTCTTTAGCAAACGTAGGGCCTGATAACACAGCTAAAGCAATCTCATTACCTAGAATGTCACGAGCGACATCTTGTAATAATCTGCCAGATTTATGATCTAAGCCTTTGGTTGCCCATGCAACTTTTGCATTAGGACGCAAAAATGGCTTAATTTGTTCAAGCATTTGACCAAAAGCATGACTAGGAACAACAACTAATATGTTATCACTAGCAGTAACCGCTTGTTGTAAGTCAGAAATAGGTTTTAAAGAGGGAGGGAAAACACTACCAGGTAAATATTTTTCATTACTCTGACTTGTCGCCATTTCAGCAACATGCTCACCATCTCTACCCCAAAGGGTGACTTGGTGACCATTTCTTGCCAAACAAATAGCAAGAGCAGTGCCATACGACCCTGCCCCTATAACACTAATATCGGCTATGTTATCAGCCATAATATTAATGTGTTTCTGTACTTGCAGGTACTTGTGCTTGTTGTGCTTCAGCTGCTTTTTGCTGAACGTAAGAAGCAAATAACGCTTCAAAGTTAACAGGCGCTAAGTTAATTTGCGGGAATGAACCACGACTAACCAAACTTGCAACAGCTTCACGTGCATACGGGAATAATGTTGTTGGACAAAATGCGCCAATAGTATGAGCTAATTGTGCTTCAGCTAAGTTACCAATAGTAAAGATACCGGCTTGTTGAACTTCAGCTAAAAATGCTGTTTGTCCTTCAACAGTAGCAGTTACAGTAATAGCTAAAATCACTTCATAAGTATCATCAGCAAGTTTGGCAGAACGTGTATCAATATCTAGCTTAATTTCTGGTTTCCAATCTTTTTGAAAAATAGCTGGAGAGTTAGGCGTTTCAAAAGAAATATCTTTGGTATAAACACGTTGAATCGCAAATTGTGGAGCCACTTGTTGTTCTGTTGACGCTTCATTGCCTTCTGCGTTACTTTGATTTTCATCAGCCATGGTTTTACTTCCTATGTCGTCATGCATGTGCATGTTATTAATTGGTTAACTTGCTTAGTTCTGCTAGCAAGTTTCTAAATTTCATCTTACTTTGTTCTTTATTCTGCTTGCTGCTCTGTTAGTAAAGCATCTAAGCGATTTTGAGCATGTAAAGCATATAACTCATCACAACCACCAACATGAGTCTCATTGACGAATATTTGTGGCACAGTAAAGCTACCATTGCTACGTTCAATCATTTCACTTCTTAACGTAGTGTCATTATCAATTTTAATTTCTTGGTAACTCACTTTTTTTTGAGCTAACAATGCCTTTGCTCTCATACAATATGGACAAGTTACTTTGGTATATATATCTACAGCCATTACAAACCTACTACTTTATTTAGTGCTTACTTGATGCTTATTTGTTGCTTATTTGATATTACTTTTTCACAACAGGTAAACCTGCACCCGTCCAAGCGTTCATACCGCCTTTTAATAAGCTCACTTTACTAAAGCCAGCTTTTAATAACTGGTTAGCTACCTTTGAAGCAGTGATACCAGCAACGCATACTACAATGATGGGTTTATCTTTATGCTTTTCAAGGTTGGCAAAGTCATTATTATTAACTTTTTCAGTAGTGATATGTTTTGCATCAAGAATATGACTAGCACGGTATTCTTTTTCAGTACGAATATCTAATACCAAGCCATCTTCTTTATTTACTAAAAATGTCATTTCTTGAGTATTCAGTTGCTTGATTGGCGACATTTTTATGCGAATACTAATCACGATAATCGCAATAAAAATACCTACCCATGCTGCACTTAACATCGGATGTGCAGATAAAAACGTTGTAAATTGTTCCATAAAATTTCACAGTGTTATGATAGAAAAAATTTGTCGACAGTATACAGATTGCTGACGTTTTTTACAGGGTAATTGTGACATTCCTTGTTTTTAGAGCATAAATACTTGAGTGAACCAGCCGTTTGTAAATTCTTAGCATTTATATAGAACATTTTTATCTAGTATTAGATAAGTATTTCTCCGATAAATTTAATATACTTCCTATCGCAATTTATTTTACTCTTTTGACAGGAAGACAGATGTCTCATAAAAAATCGACGGTGCTTATTATTCTAGATGGCTGGGGCTATAGCAAAAACCAGCAAGATAATGCTATTTTTCATGCTAAGACTCCTGTTATCGACGATTTAATGACTCGATTCCCCAACATGCTAATTCAGACTTCGGGCATGGCTGTTGGTCTACCTGATGGTCAAATGGGTAATTCAGAAGTTGGTCACGTTAATTTAGGTGCTGGCCGAATTGTTTATCAAGACTTTACTCGCATCACCAAAGCGATAGCTGAAGGCGAGTTTAAGAAAAACGCTACCTTATGTGATGCGGTAGATAAAGCGGTAACTCAAGATAAAGCTGTTCATATCTGCGGTTTAATGTCTCCCGGCGGAGTGCACAGTCATGAAGAACATATCTTTGCCATGATTGAGTTAGCCAAAGAGCGCGGCGCCACTAAAATATATTTGCATGCTTTTCTAGATGGTAGAGATACTCCACCACGAAGTGCAAAAGCCTCATTAATAAAAGTCCAAGAGAAATTCGAACAACTAGGCTGTGGGCAAGTAGCCTCAGTAATTGGTCGTTATTACGCTATGGATAGAGATCAACGCTGGGATAGAGTTGAGTCTGCATATGATTTAATGGTTGAAGGTCGTGGTGAATATCAGTATCCAACTGCGATTGACGCTTTAAATGCCGCCTATCAACGTGATGAAAATGATGAGTTTGTTAAAGCCAGTGCCATAACCAAAGCCGATGGAGAAGTCATTAGTATTAATGATGGTGATGCGGTTATTTATATGAATTTCAGAGCAGATCGCGCACGTCAATTCACCTGCACATTTACCGAACAAAACTTCTCTGACTTTACCCGTAATAAAACGCCAAAATTAGCTGATTTTGTTATGTTGACGCAATATTCAGCCGATATTGATGCTCATTGTGCTTATCCACCAACCCCATTAAATAATGTACTAGGTGAATGGTTAGAAAAACAGAATAAAACTCAGTTAAGAATTTCTGAAACTGAAAAATATGCTCATGTCACTTTCTTTTTTAGTGGCGGTAAAGAAGCATTATTTACTGGGGAAGAGCGTATTTTAGTGCCATCTCCACAAGTTGCTACTTACGATTTACAGCCAGAAATGAACTCAACATTATTAACAGATAAATTGGTTGATGCCATTGAAAGCGGCAAGCATGATTTTATTGTTTGTAATTATCCTAATGGGGATATGGTTGGCCACACAGGTAAATTTGATGCCGCAGTTAAAGCCTGTGAAGCAGTAGATCATTGTATTGGTAGAGTCGTTGACGCATTAGAAAAAACAGGCGGTGAATGTTTGATCACCGCGGATCATGGTAACGCAGAGCAAATGGTTGATAATGTTTCAGGACAAGCACATACTGCCCATACTTGTGAGCCTGTACCGCTTATTTATGTTGGCCGAAAAGCAATACCTGTTGCAGATGGGGCATTAAGCGATTTGTCACCAACAATCTTAAATTTAATGGCACTTGAGCAGCCTGATGAAATGACAGGTTCAAACTTAATGACGCTAACGTAAATCGAATTAAAAGTTTAATAACAACTATGTGTAGTAAATGAAAATAAGTCATTCATCATTTGTTCAACGATCATCGAGCCGTCACTTGATGATCTTGAGCATACTTTTCATTACCCTATTTATACCAAAGCTTTACGCTCAAGCTGAGCAAAAAAACGACCAAAAAACTGATCAACAACTTATCGATGTTAAACGCGCAATATCAAAACAAAAAACATCAATTAAACAAGTTGATAGCCAAAGAAAAAAGCTGACTCAACAACTAAAGTCTGATGATTTAGCCATTGCTAACATCGCTAAAGCCCTCAATAAAACTCAGCAGCAATTACATACAAACCAAGAAAGGATACAATCACTAAAGCTGCAGCAGCAACAAATAAATAAAGAAAAAAAACAGCAAGAGCTTATTCTTGCCAAACAATTGCGAGCTGCATACTCCACCGGTCATCATGATTATTTAAAGCTAATATTCAACCAACAAAATCCAGCTAAAGTACAGCGTACAGTAACCTATTATCAATATCTCAATGATGCACGTATTAAAGAAATAACTCATTACCAAAAGACAATAGCTAAGCTCACAGATGTGGTGATTGAGCAGCAAGAGCAACAGCAACAATTTCAACAGCTAAAAAGTAAACAAGAACAACAAAAATTAGCTTTTGAAAAGAATAAAAAACAACGGAATAAAACCATTGTTGCACTTAAGAAAAAACTACTTAACAGTAAGCAAAAATTAGCAAAATTAGAGAATGAAGAACAAAGCTTAGTAGCCGCGTTAGCGCGCATAGCAAAATTAAGTAAGCAAACGGTAAACCTTAATGGCTTAAGTGCATTAAAACGAAAGCTGTCCTGGCCAGTAAAAGGCAGAATCAATAGAAGCTTTGGTTCTAGAAAACAAGGTTACCTCAAATGGAAAGGCGTATTGCTAGCGGCACCAATTGGTAAGCAAGTAAAAACTATTCACAATGGTACTGTGTTGTTTGCTGATTGGTTAAAAGGTTATGGCTTAGTAACTATTATCGATCATGGTAAAGGCTACATGAGCTTATATGGCCATAACCAAGCTTTATTAAAATCTGTGGGTGACCGAGTTGAAATAGGTGAACCCATTGCATTAGTAGGGCAAAGTGGTGGGCAATCTAAACCCGCTTTATATTTTGAAATTCGCCATAATGGTCAAGCCGTTAACCCTAAGCTCTGGTGCCGTTAAGGTATTACCCTGTTATGTCGAATATGAGAGAACGAAGTCGATTTTAATACCTTGAACTGATACTATTTTATTTACTCGCTAATAATAATTATCTATAAGTATAAACATAGTGCGCTTTTTACTTCCTATTTTCTGTCTGCTACTTTCCAATGTACTTGCTGCTAAACAAGCACAAGTAGCTATCATTATTGACGATATTGGTTATCGGAAAAGCGATGTCTTAGCACTAACCTTACCTGGAAATATTACTTACGCCATTTTACCTCACACCCCATTCGGCAAAAGCCTTGCTGAAAAAGCCCATGCTGAGCATCACGATGTGATTTTGCATATACCAATGGAGGCCGAAAATGGTAAAAAACTGGGGCCTGGGGCTTTAACCCGTGAAATGGATGAAGCTCACATTCGTCAAAGTTTAGCCGAATCTTTTGCAGAAATTCCTTTTGCCAAAGGGATCAATAACCATATGGGTAGCTATTTAACTAAGCATTATTCACCTATGGCTTGGACCATGCGTTATCTTAAAGAACATCAACTCTTTTTTATTGATAGTGTGACCACTCAGCAAAGTAAAGGAAGAAACGTAGCCCGTCACTTTGGTGTTCCTAGCCTAAGCCGGCACCTTTTTCTTGATAATGAATTAACAGCAAGTTATATCGGTGAGCAATTTAATTTACTCATTCAACAAGCAAAAAAATATAAGCGAGTGGTTGCTATCGCTCACCCACACCCAGAAACCATTGCAGCGCTTAAAAATTTACTGCCAAAACTTGCTCTGCACAACATAGAGTTAGTCGCCATATCAAGTTTACTGCCTAAACATAAATCAACCACTGTGGCTTTACAAACCGATTAATACTTCAGTGGTTAACCGCAACATCAATACACTATTTTATGTTTATCTAATAACGCCCGAACGTATTTAACGGGTATGGCATAAGTGATACCGCTAGGATTAGTGATCACAGCTTCTTTACTTTGCTGAACAAAAACTTTATTAATCACTCCTACTACTTCTCCGGTTTCTTGATCATACATAGCACTACCACTATTTCCTGGATAGGCAGTTGCGTCTAGCTGATAAACCAAATAAGGATCTCTCATGCGTTTAAGCATTTTGATACTAATTTGTTTCGAGTCAGTAACAGGGATAATAGTTGGTGTGACACTTGCGATAATACCCCGATGTGTTACTGGGTATAAACCTAAAACTGCGCCGATAGGAAATCCTGTAAAAGCAATATCACTGCCCTCCCGCTGAAAAACGCCTGTCCCTAATACCATTGCAGGTAATGCTTTTCCTGAAATCTTCAATAACGCTAAGTCATGCTCTTCTGAAGTACCTACAATATCAGCAGTGATCACCCTCGCTGATTTTCCAGAGCCAACAAATATTGCTATTTGTTGTAATAACTTTGCGTCTAAAGTTTCAGGTAAAACATGATGATTAGTCACGATATAATGGCCATTACCCACCACAAAGCCTGAGCCAGTCAGTACGTTTTTTGGCCGTCCCGTTGGCGTATAAATACCAATACCTACCACTGAAGGTTTAATTTTCTCAACCGTATCAGCCAAGCTGCTCGCGTGAGCATTTGAGGTAATCAAAAATAAAAGCAACAACAAAGTTGAGAGGTAGCGCATATCCAATCCTTTATAAACTTTATGAATGAGAACTTAGCAAAATATGCATTTATTGACCATAATAAGTTTTATAACAATAAGTTATTATCAATTTTAATACTCAAATAAGCGATACACAATGAGTAATAATGAAAGTCAGGGAAAACATAAAATAGTACCAATTTTTGCTGGAGGCGGCACCCGCCTTCCTGCCCATGTAGGTATTTTACAAGCGTTAGAAGAATTTGATGTTGAGTTTGATCACCTAGTTGGTGTTTCCGGTGGCAGTATTATTAGTAGTTTATTTGCTTCGGGTTTAACGTTAGCTGAAATTAAGCACATTGCCCTCAATACTGATTACAATAAATTTCGAGAATTCTCACTGATCAAACTTATTCGTAATGGTGGTTTAAGTTCTGGCGATATATTCGAACGCTGGGTCGATAGATTACTCGATGGAAAAACGTTCGAAGAACTCGATTATAACCTTCATATTGTTGCCACTGACGTAGCTAAAGGGCAACCTGTTATTTTTGATAAAGCAACAACACCAAAAGTTAAAGTATCACTAGCCGTGCGATTTTCTATGTCTATTCCTTTGGTATTTAGTTTTAAAAAGTTTGGTAAGCACTTAATGGTGGATGGTAGTATTTTATCTGAAGATGCTTTACATCGAGACTGGGCTAAAGATGGGACACCTGTTCTTTGTTTTCGTCTAAGAGGTGAATATGAGTATGACGAAGTAAAAATAAAAGGCCTATTCCCCATAGTGCAGTACATTAGCCTATTAATTCGTACTTTTATGACCACCATTTCTCGTGAATATATTAATGATGCTTTTTGGCATAATACAGTGGTTATTAATACTGGATTATCGTCGGCAGTAGATTTCACTATGACAGCGGAGCAGAAAGAAGCATTATTTCTTAAAGGCTATCAAACTGCTACCAAAATCCTTCCAATTAAAGTGAATGCTTTGGAAAAATAAAAATACTATTTATAGCAATAAATTATAGCCATTTAGCTTCACTCTCCTCTATACTCATGCACTAATTACTTGAGAATAGTTATCTTTTTTCAATCAAATTACATACATTTACGAAATATACGCCATAATATAACTATTACATAATGGAATAATAGTAAGACTCGGAGAGTTACCAAAAATGAGTTGGAGTAGTAAGTTACTTAATACCCCTATTGTAGGGAATGTCACCAAGAAAATAGCATCAATGAAAGTAAATCATGATGCTAAGAGCATTGCTGAACATTTTACTCTGTTTCTAACCCCCGAAGTCGCCAATACAAATGAACTCAGAGATGAAGTTTTCAGAATTCGACATAATGTTTATTGTGAAGAACTTGCCTTTGAGCAAGTAAAAGCAGAAGGTAAAGAACAGGATGAGTTTGACCATCATTCAATATTTTCCTTAATTAAACATAAACCTACCGACGTTTATACTAGCTGTGTCAGAGTAGTAAAGTCTTCAAGCGAAGACGAGTTATTACCTATTGAAAAATATTGTCTTGACTCCATTACAAATAAAGAGCTGCATCCAAGTAATTTTCCTCGCAATGAAATTTGCGAAATATCTCGCTTGGCCGTCAAAGCAGATTTTCGCCGTCGTGCTACAGATAAATTTAAGGGTTCTGCAATTGGTGCTATTAGTGAAGCGTCTTATTCAGAGACTGAATTGCGTTGTTTTCCTTTTATTGCCATAGGT
>Ga0209396_1001085_pt1 | contig 30864 bp, 34 predicted proteins | sample GOMGulsemesocosm_6_FD_184638 | JGI IMG/M metagenome (GOLD analysis project Ga0209396, IMG submission 184638) | Methane-oxidizing microbial communities from mesocosms in the Gulf of Mexico - GOM8C Gulf of Mexico (SPAdes) (version 2) | ecosystem: Environmental > Aquatic > Marine > Cold seeps... | reverse complement strand
TTTTCTCATTGAAACAGAAAGCCGCGCTGCGCCTGCTTCGTTGTTGGCGCAAAAATTTATTGGTAAACCCAAATCTTCCTTTAGTGCAAATGCGCAGGGCGAGTGGGTGATTGATCTGGATCTCAGTTATGGCCGTGCCTGGAACGCCGTGGGGAAAGCTATTGATGCTGCCGGTTTTGAGCTAGAGGACCGTAACCGCGATGCTGGTTTGTATCATCTGTTGGTCACTATCGGTGAAAAAGAAGCTGAAAAGGGCGGTTTCTTCTCTTTTCTTTCTTTTGGCGGGGATGATGAATCGGTATCGCATAAAGTTACGATTCATGTGAAACCTGTTTCAGGAAAAGTGCAGGCTTTTATCAGTGAGTATGACGAAAGTCTGAATGCACCACTTCGTAAAGATGTGATGAATCGCATTAAAAACAAACTGATTTAAACTGTTTAAGCAGCGTGCGTTTTGCCTCACTAGGCAGCGGGAGTAAGGGTAATGCGACGCTGATTGAAGCGGCCGACACTTGCCTGCTGCTTGATTGTGGTTTTACTGTTAAGGAAACTGAAGCTCGTCTGCAGCGTTTGGGTAAAAGTGGCTACGATCTTAATGCTATTCTAGTCACCCACGAACACAGCGATCACATCAAGGGCGTGGGCGCTCTGGCCCGAAAATACAAGCTACCCGTTTATCTCACTGCCGGCACCTTCCATAAGGGCCGACTCGGCAACCTGCCGCAATTTGAAACCATCAACTGCCATCAATCTTTTGTCATTAAAGACATTGAAGTGCAGCCAGTCCCCGTGCCCCATGATGCTCGCGAACCTTGCCAATATGTGTTTCAGCACATAAATAAAAAACTGGGAGTACTTACTGATCTTGGTAGCCTGACGCCCCATGTGGAAAAGCATTACAGCGGTTTAGATGCGCTGTTGTTGGAGTGTAATTACGATCCTCAGATGCTCGATGAAGGCCCTTACCCCTTCCAGCTCAAACAACGTATTTTTAGTGATTATGGCCATCTCAGTAATGGTCAGGCTGCGCAATTACTGACTAGAATTGAAAAACATAAGTTGCAGCATTTGGTGCTGTCGCATCTTAGCCAACAAAATAACTGCGCAAAACTAGCTCGCGACATGATTGAAACAATAATGCATGACATGTCCTTCAGTGGCGAAGAGGGCTTTGCGGTGGCCTGCCAGGATAAGGGCTTTGACTGGCGGGTTATTGTCTAATAAGCGTATTCTGGCTAGTGTTTTTAATTAGTAATGTAGGTTTTCAATGCAGCGCCTTTGATCGATGCTTATAACCTGATCAGTAGGTTCGGTGATGGCTGTTTTGAGTCGTACTTTAGCCATTCTGGTTATTCTGTTTTACTCGTCACTGAGTGCTTCTGTAGTAGATGTACAGCAGTCCCTGCAGGGATATTTTAATGGTTCTGCTATTCAGTGGGCATCAAATTAGAAGGGCCAGGAAGTGTGATTGATTTTGTTAGGGCCGATGGCATGTTCGTTGACCCACATGGCAATCCTTTTTACCGAGCGGTCCGGCCCAATGCAACTAAGATCAGTTGTGAATGGTAAGTTATCAGATAACTATTCAACCTGGGTTTGATGTATTGAGGTAATGTAAGTTTGATTTACTCGTAGCCACTAAACAGCTCGTATTGACCGTCTGTCTAGCTGATTGTGGAGTCATTTGAAAGCTGGCTTCTATAATGGTTCAAATACAAAAGAGCGTTGGAGGTAGGGGTGTCGGAAACGTGTTTTCTCATTCTTGATCAGGGTGGACAAAGTAGCCGTGCGTTAGTGATTAGCATGGCCGGTCAAACGTTGGCCCGTGCTTCATTAGCCGTTGCCACTCAGACTCCTGCTGCGGAGAAAGTTGAGCAGGATGCCGAAGAGCTTGTCCGCTCCTTGCAACAGGTGGCCGAAGAAGCGGTTGCACAGCTAACGCCTGAACAACAACGCGGTTTATTTTCCGCAGGTTTGGTGGCGCAGCGTTCTAGTATGGTGTGCTGGGCGCGCGATACGCTTGAGGCGATTTCTCCGGTGATCAGCTGGCAGGATCGCCGCGCCCATACCTGGCTTGAACATCAAAAAATCAATCCGCAGTGGTTTCGTCATCACACTGGGCTTTATCCCAGTGCCCATTATGGCGCCAGCAAAATGCACTGGTGTTTGAATCATGATGTCGATGTCCAGCAGGCCTTTATTGATGGTAATCTGATGTTTGGGCCACTGGCAGGTTATTTGGCTGCACGCCTGACGGGCTCCCATCAGGTTAAAATTGATCCCGCTAATGCACAGCGGACAGGCCTTTATAATATCGACAGCAATGATTGGGATGCTGACCTGTTACAGTTGTTTGATATCCCCCGCAGCCTGCTGCCGGAACTGACCTTTACCTGTGATAATTTCGGTTCGCTAACGTTGCCTGATTTCAAGTTGCCACTGCAATTATTAAGCGGCGACCAATCAGCGGCAATCTATGCCTATGGCGAGCCCGCATCAGGCACCGCTTACATTAATGCCGGAACGGGTGCTTTTGTGTCGGCGCTTTGGCATGAGAAAAACTACCCGGAACAGCTGCTCAAAAGTATTGTTTATTTGGGTGAGCAATCACAGTTTGTTGTTGAGGGCACGGTTAATGGCGCTGGAAGTGCGTTGAACTGGGCTCAGAATTTTTTGCACCTTGAGGATACCGATGAACTGGAGGAAGGGGCAGTTGATTCGGGCGAAATGCCACTGTTTATCAACGCGGTAGGCGGTTTGGGTTCTCCTTATTGGAAGGCGAGTTTAATGCCCAGTTTTGTGGGGCAGGGCAGTGATCAGCAGAAACTATTGGCGGTACAGGAAAGTATCAAGTTTTTGCTGCAAAGCAATTTGGTGGTGATGCAAAGCCATGGTTTTCATCTGCAACAGGTCGTCATTTCCGGTGGCCTTTCGAAGAGTGATGTTTTTTGCCGAAACTTGGCTGATCTTACTAATACGCCGGTTTGGCGTCCGGAAGAAGTGGAAGCCTCTGCACGCGGAGCCGCTTATTTGTTGGCGCAGCAGAGCCGCGAAGGTTGTGGCATATCGGCCGCTGAATGGTCAGAGTTATCGGGTACGGAGTTTGCACCGGGCAATGGCGCACAAGATTTACTTAACCAGCGTTTTGGCCGCTGGCGTGAGGCATTACAGAATCATTTGAGTGAGTTGTCTGATTAAGCTCATCGGTGGTGTTAGGTTTTAATGTCAGGTTTTTGGTATCGGCCAATTTTCTGCGGGGCCCGATGCTTTTACGGATTAGTTTAACGACCTTTTCTGCGGTCGCTCGGTAGCCAGTCAACTTTCCTCCATACACACTAATCCACTGCGCTGCACCAGGGCGATCGCAAATCAACTGAGTTTCACGAGAGCGTCTAAAGGCGCTGGTCCTTTGTTTTGGCAGTACGCGGAGGCCGGCGAAGGCATCAATTACTTCACCGTTAAAGTCTGGGAAGTAATGTTTTAAAACAGCCAGCAAATAGTTCTTTTCATTTTCTTTGGGTTCAACTTTATCAGGGTCGCCCTCAAACAGCGTTTCGGTGGTGCCAAGCAGGGTATTGCCGTACCAGGGCAGAACAAATACGGCACGCTGATCTTGCGGCGCTTCCAGGTAAAAGCATTCATCGCTGAGCTGGCCTGATAAAATCAAGTGTGTTCCTTGCACCAAGTCCACCTTGGTCTTCGGTGGTGGTGGGTTGACCAGTGCATTGACATTATTTGCCCAGGGGCCAGCAGCATTAATGACGACGCGGCTGATAATTTCCTGTTCTTCTCCCTGCCACTGATAGCGTAGGGTATAACCGCCTCCGACATGTTTTGCGCTGATCAGCTTGGCGGGTGATAGTGTATGAGCGCCTAACTCACAGGCAGAATAAATAACTGCGCGGGTGAGTAGTCGATCATCGGTTTGCGCATCGGCGTAGCAAAAAACCTGCTGAAGGCCAGAGCTTTTCAAGCCTTTTAATTTTTGGTGCTCGACATTTGTTAATCGGCTGTAGCGGCAGTCCTGTCGATTGCCCCCAAATAGGGCGTATAACGACAGACCAATACGCAATTGCCAGCTTTTGTAGTGTGAGTCCGTATAAAGAGGGATGTAAAAATTATTGCGGCGTACCAGTTCGGGGGCGATTTTCAGCAGAATTTCCCGCTCCCGGATACTTTCCCTAACCAAGCTAAATTGCCCGCTTTGTAGATAGCGTAGGCCGCCATGGATTAACTTGCTGGATTTACTGGATGTGCCAGCAGCCCAGTCATTTTTCTCCAGCAGCAGCACTTGATACCCGGCGGCGGCTGCTGCCTGGGCAATACCTGCACCGTGAATGCCACCACCGATAATGGTGACGTCGTATTGATGCTGAAGCAGGGGGGGAGTCATTGTGTTAGTGCCTGCTGCATATCGCCAATGGCAAAGGTTTCTATGTATTCAATGCCACGTTGCTGTAGCGATCGGGCAAGTTGGGGAGAATCTATTTCGTAGATCACGAGTTTGTTTTTAAGATCGTAGAAATTTATTTGTTTTGGCAGGTCATCGACATCGGCAAAGATATAGTCGGGCGCCATAGTTTCGACTTCCGCTTTGTGTAAATCCTTCCAGCGTCTGAGGGCGACACCTATCGAGTGCCAGCCGGAATTGCGAGCAAACGTCATAAAGGGGATATGGAAGCTGATTAGGGAGCACTGGGCTGCCACCGGTGCGAGAACATCGATGATGTGTCGGTAGGTTTTATCAATACCGTGGAAATCGATAGTGATAGATTTAACTTCAATGAAAGCGTGCACTTGAGGGTGTTTGCTGAGTAGCGTGACAAGATCGCTTAACGGTTCAATGGTGTGGCCCACAAACCGATCGCTTAGTCGCTTGGGGTCGTGATTAGGTGCCAGTGATAAAGGTTTGAATAGATGGTCGTGAACAGCACCCTTCAGCCCGGTGCAGCGCTTTAATTTACGGTCATGGTAGAGCACAGGTTGTTGATCGGCGCTGAGCTGTACATCGGTTTCAATAAAAAGCGCGCCTGCTTTGATGGCTTCCCGGTAGGCCAGCAGAGTGTTTTCCGGAAACAAACGTTGATAGCCGCGATGGGCGACCAGTTTGATGCTGCTCATAGTAAAAATATCCTTATTGGTAATCAGTATGCGCGATATTTTCAGCCTGTTCCAGAGGATTAGGTTTGGGATTAAACGGCGAACAGGTTGTTTGGGCTTTCCACATGGAACATGGCTGGAACGCTATATCGCGCTTTTTTGGTTTGATGATGGGTGATGGGTCGGCCCGGATTATGAGGCTGGGTTAAGTAATTTGAAAAAGATGGCTGAAGCAGAAGTCATAGCTTCTGATCAGTAGCCGTCCGGCATTCGATGGCAACACCGACAGCGGTCTGGATTATTCGGGGTATGCGTTAAAGGCGGTGATGTCGTCGTTACAGGACCAGTCTGAGCGTGAGCCGCAGAAAATTCGTGCCTCTGGACTGATGTCCGGTTCATGGTCCAAGGTGCCTGCGGGTAAAACAATCATGCCCAAATTAGGGAAGTGACGTGGCAGTGGTGCGCCGCACTCGCTACAAAAATCATTTTTGAAGCGATCGGCTTCCGGTACTTCATAACTTTTGATTAGCTGTTCACCTTTTAACCATTCAATGCCAGTTGATTTGACGCGAATGTTGCTGGCGTGGCCAGTGCCGGTGGCTTTGCGGCAACGCAAACAGTGGCAGTGGTAAAAGGCAGAGGTTTGGCCTTCAATTTTGTAGGCGATTTTGCCACAAAGGCAGCTACCGGTCAGTGTTGTCATAAAACCCTCTCAAGAATATACCAATAGTGGTCGCTATTTTAGACGCTGTTTGCCTGCATTGGCAGCTACCATTAGAATAATTGCAGAAGTTAACAGGGGAAGTGACATGAAAATATCTGTAATAGGTGGTCGTTTTTTTACTAGGGCATTATTGGCGGTTTTATTGTTGTGCCTGTCGGGCTGGGTAATGGCTCAGAATGAACAACAGATGCAGCAGATGATGGAGATGGCGCAAAAAGCGCAGGCCTGTATGGCAAATATTGATCGGGGCCAATTAAATGAAATGGCGAGTAATGCTAAGCAAATGGAAGCTGAAATCAAACAGCTTTGCAGTTCCGGTAAGCGTACTGAAGCTCAGAACATAGGTATGAAATACGGCATGGAAATGTCACAAAGTGCCGTTGCCAAAGAAATGCGCAAGTGCAGTGAAATGATGTCAGGCGCGTTGGCGGGAATGGGCTCCAGTATTATGCCGGGCATGGGGTTTCCGGATGTTAAAGATATGGAAGATACCCATATTTGTGATGCCTATTGAGGCAAGTAGATTACTCGGATCGAGTGTTTTGAAAGCCAGCTAAAGACTCCAGACGCTCGCTAATGGCGAGATCTGGTGAGTCGATTTCTGGTACTAGTTCCGGTGTTATTGGCAAGGGCTGGATTGGATCAGAGACTTCATCCTCTGATTTTTGAATGCCAATTCGATAGGCTGCGAAGCCGGGTTGTACAACCTGATTCACCGCCATGCCCAGAATACGACCAGTATAGGGCGCACGGATTTCACTGCGGACATTGGTGATTGGATTGGTGACCGTACCCAGTAATTCATCCTTATCAACTCGTTGGCCCAGTTTTACCTTGCTGAACAGAATGCCGCCACGATCAATACGCACCCAAACCGAATGATAGTAAACGGGCTCCGGTGCGCCCCATAAGCTGATTTTTTTATTCATTTTCATGCTGGCAAGCAGGGTTTGAATGCCCTTCACTCCATGGCTGACGGCTTTTTCTTCCAGATGCATTGAACCACCTGCCTCCAGCGTGACGGCGGGAATGCCGTTGTCTGTGGCGGCGCGACGTAAAGTGCCGGGTGCGCCGACACTGTGTAAAACGGCGGTAGCGCCAAAACTTTGTGTCAGTTTAACCACTTCGGGTTGCGTTAAATCAGCGCGTAACTGTGGCAGGTTAATACGGTGGAAGGAGCCGGTATGCAGGTCAACTAGCGCATCACAGTGACTGATGACTTCACGGAAAAAGGAGAAGGCGATACGTGATGCCGAGCTGCCCTGTGGGTTGCCCGGGAAAAAGCGGTTAAGGTCACGGCGATCAGGTAAATAACGAGAGCCACGGTGAAAACCCGGTAGATTAACAATCGGTACACCGATCACGGTACCGCTGAGAGATTCGGCTTCCAGTGTGTACATTACGCGCCGAACGGTTTCGATACCGTTTAACTCATCACCATGCACCGCTGCGGTCAGGCATAACACCGGTCCTGGCTTAGCTCCATTAACTACTAGTACGGGAGTAGGGGAGGCAATGCCTTCAAACGACTGGCTAGGTGACCAGGCTAGGCGAGTGCTGGTGCCGGGTAATACTTGATTGCCTAATAGTATTAAAGGCACTGCTAGCGTTGCACTGTTAACTTCGGGCTCTGTGGCTGAGTCCTTCTGCGGAACCACTACCTGTGAGCTTTCAATAACAGGTTTTTCCAGGTCAATGCTTTGAGCTTTGGGCAGTGTCTGGGTATTTATATTGAGGTTTTTCTCCTCGCCGACACTTTCATCTACGCTCTCATTAGCGAGTGCAAGGTCGGATGGCAGGTTCAGTACAAGGCATAGGCAAAACAAGGCAAACAGCCATGTGCTCTTTGAACGTGATTTTGTATTAGGAAGGTGAATGTAACGTTGAGACATAACCGCTGTCTGAAAAAGCCCTGTAGGTGTTGTGTAGATCGATGGGAAAAATAATTATTTAGAAAGTATAGCTGGATTTTGACCCGCTGCTGCTATGTTTCTTTTCCTCTGCAATTGATCGCCTCAACGGCTATCGATGCTGTTAGAATGCGCGACCCTATTCAGGTTCCATAAACTCTCAGGTTTGTTTTTTATGTGGTTTAAAAATTTACAGGTTTATCGTTTTACAAAACCCTTTATCCAGACACCGGAAGAATTGAGTGAAACCCTTGAAACAAAGGCGTTTCAGCCCTGTGCCGGGCAGGATATGCTGAAGCTGGGTTGGGTGCCACCATTAGGGCGTTTTGGCAGTGAATACGTACATGGTAATAACGGTTACCTGATGATCTGCGCTAAACGCCAGGAAAAAGTCTTACCGCCAGCTGTCATAAATGAGGAGCTGGAAGAGCGTCTGTTGGCGTTGGAAGAAAATGAAGACCGCAGGGTGGGGCGCAAGGAGCGGAACCAGATGAAGGACGAGGTGATGTTTGACTTGTTGCCGCGTGCCTTTACTCGTTCCAGTTTGCAGTTTGCCTATATCGATGCCAACGAAGGCCTGCTGGTAGTGAACTCATCTTCTGTTAAACGTGCAGAAGAATTAATCGGTTTGTTACGTGAGGCAGTGGGGCCGTTGTCACTGATTCCGTTAACGGCTAAAAACCTGCCCATCCAGGTCATGACCGATTGGGTTGAAAAGGGCCAAGTTGCCGACGGTTTTGAACTGGGTCAAGCCTGTGAATTACGTGATAACGATGATGTTAGCAGCGTGATTCGTTGTACTAATCAAAATCTGGAATCCGAAGAAATTAACAGTCATATCAAAGCCAGCATGCATGCCAGTAAATTGGCACTGAGTTGGCAGGAACGCGTTGAGTGCATTGTTGATGATAAACTGGCCGTCAAGCGTCTGCGTTTTACTGATGTAGTGCAGGAGAAGGCGGATGAGGTTGATGCCCAGGATGCCGCTGAACAATTTGACGTGGATTTTGCCATTATGACGTTGGAACTGTCGGCCTTTATTAAGGCGCTGATTGAGGCCTTTGGTGGTGAAAATGATGATAGCTCGGCAGTGACTGAGCAGAGCGCAGCCTAGGGTTGTCATTTCCTTGGAATGATACTTATAAAGTAATGGCGAATAATACGTAATGAGAGTTCTTCTGGCACCCATGCAGGGCGTAGTGGATCACCCGATGCGGGAGATGCTGACGCGCATCGGTGGTTATGATCGCTGTGTGACAGAGTTTATTCGCGTCACTCACTCGTTGTTGCCAGAAAAAGTGTTTTTTCGTTACTGCCCCGAGCTAAAGCAGGGTGGTAATACTCGCTCTGGAACGCCCGTTTATATTCAGTTTTTGGGCAGCAATTTGGAATTTTTGGCTGAAAACGCTGCTCGAGCCGCTGCTCTGGGTGTGCCTGGTATCGACCTGAATTTTGGCTGCCCGGCAAAAACGGTCAACCGTCACGAAGGTGGCTCGGTTTTACTTAAAGAGCCGGGACGCGTGGCGAGTATCGTTAAGGTGGTACGTGAAGCTGTTGATTCAGATGTGCCAGTGACGGCAAAAATTCGGTTGGGCTTCAAGGATGCCAGTTTGCTGGAGGATATAGCCGGAGGCATTGAAGAAGCCGGCGCCAGCGAGCTGTGTATCCATGCTCGTACTCGCGAGGACGGCTACAAACCGCCGGCTTATTGGCAGCATATCGATGCCGTTCAGCAACAGCTGGATATTCCTGTGATTGCTAACGGTGAAATATGGGCACCTAAACATGCTGTACAGGCTCAGCTGGAAAGTGGTTGCTCAGATTTGATGTTAGGGCGCGGTGCGTTGGCGTGTCCTGATTTAGCTCGAGCGATTAAACAGCAGCAGCAGGGGCAGACGCCGCAATTTATGAGTTGGCTTGAGGTTGTCGATGAGCTGGCTGATTTTTTTGAAAATTCCGATCAACCAGATCCAAAATATATTGGTAACCGCACCAAGCAATGGCTCTCCTATTTAAGATTGCAATATTCAGAAGCTGATTTGTTGTTTCAACGCATTAAACGGTTACGCTGTGTTTCAGAAATTCTCGGGCAGATGGATTTGCATCGCCAGCATGATTTAAACGTTAAAGGTTAGCTTTGTGACTCGGCCTGTACTTTATTATTTTCACGATCCCATGTGCAGCTGGTGCTGGGGCTACCGTCCAGCCTGGCAGGCCCTGAAGGCTTCTTTGCCAGCCGGTGTGCGCGTTGAAAATATTCTTGGTGGTTTGGCTGCTGATAGCGACGAACCGATGCCCGTTGAATTACAGGCGCACATAAAGGGCCATTGGCGACACATTGAAAGTGAGCTGGGTACGGCCTTTAACTTTGATTTCTGGGCCGAAAATCAGCCACGAAGATCGACCTGTCAAGCCTGTCGTGCGGTTCTATCTGCGCGTCGTCAGGGGCTGGAAGAAGCCATGATCGAAGCTATTCAACGCGGCTATTATTTACGCGCGATGAATCCTTCAAATGATGAAGTGCTGGCACAGCTGGCTCGTGAAATCGGTCTGGATGAGGCAGAATTTTGTGATGATTTGATGTCTGAAGATGTTCAGCAGCAATTAACCGAACAGATTGAATTTTCACGCGCAACGAACATTAGCGGTTTCCCGTCACTGTTCTTGAATTGTAATGACAACGGTGAGGGCGAACACAAGGTGCTGCCCATCACCATTGACTATAAGGATTATCGACCGACCCTGGATCAGATCGTTAGAACCCTTTCGAGAGGTTAAGCCTGGTTAGCGAAACGGCCCTGTAGGTATTCAACAATAGCGTTAGAGTCGTACATCCACTCAACATTACCTTCTTCTTCAATACGCAGGCATGGCACCTTGATTTTGCCACCCTGTTCTAATAATTCCTGACGGACCATCTCATCGTGTTTAGCATCACGGGTTTCAACTTTCAAAGAATGACGCTTAAAGGTGCGACGTACCTTGATGCAGAAAGGACAGGCTTTGAACTGATACAACGACAGGCCAGCTGTTTGCTGGTCAATTTGTTGTTGCATATCAGCAGGGCGTTTAACGCCGCGTGGCGTGGTGATCCAGTTGAGGAACAAAAGAATGGGAGCAAGGATCATTCGTACAATGCGCATGGGCGTGTCTACCTAACTTGTTGGCTGGAATATAAAAATTGGGCGCGAATTCTAGCACGATACAACAAGTTTTTGAAGGTTAACTGTTTTATGCGGTTTTAATTCTGAGCAGCCCACAGTACAAACTTCTTATCGCTAGCGAGCGTATTTACTTTTTTGAAGTGTTTTTTCAACTCGACGTGATAGCCCAAATGGCGATTGCCAATGATGTAAAGGGTGCCTCCTGGCTTTAATACGCGAGCGCTGTCACGAAACATCTGTTGGGCAATCTGAATGCCTACCGCCTGCTGCTGATGGAAAGGCGGGTTGCACAACACCGTATCAACACTGTTTGTATCAAAACCCTGTAAACAGTGGTTGTGAGTTAATTTGGCGCGGTCAGACACACCGAGTGCTTCGACGGCACAGCGAGTGGCGTAAATGGCATGGCAGGATTCGTCCACAAAGCTCAATTTAAGTTGTGGGTTTTTCTGTAGGGCCTGTAAACCCAAAATTCCGTTGCCACAGCCCAGATCAATAACTGTTTCGGCTTCACTTAAATCCGGGAAGTGTTGCAGGAAAAAGCGACTGCCTTGATCCAGTTTGCCGACCGCAAAGACATTGGGTGTATCAAACACCGTTAGGCCAATTTCAGCTTGTTGACGGGGTTGAGCGAGTAATGGTTGAGGGTAGCCGCCGCGAGTGACGCCTAGCAGTAGTCGGGCCTTCTTTTTGGCCAAGGTGGTACTGGTGTTCTCAAGGTGTTGCTCGAACAGTTTGAAAAAGCTATTGCTGAGATATTTCACCATGGCACCGATAATCACCGGCGTGCCAGCCGGTAAATAAAGATTCAAGGCTGCAAGTTGATACTCAAAATAGCGGGTATTCTTCGGTAGTTTGAGAATAACCAGTGGCGCAGCGGGCAACGGTGAAATGCTGTTGAGCTGTTGTAGGTCTTCGCGGCTATTAGCCTCAAGATTTATTTTGCAGGCCTGTTGGCTGACAAAGGAATCGTTGACTAAAACCGGGTTGTAATTATTCAGGCTGACGCCGAGCGCACCAAAGCTGTCATTAAAAATGAGGGGTTGTTGGCAGTCAGAATCTTTCTGAATGTAATGCTCATGTAGATGTTGCAGCAGGTACTCATCGGCGGCATCCCAGGCACGCTGGGTATGGCTGCTATCACGAGGTAGGCGTTCCAATTGAACGCTGCAAAAGGGGCTGGTGAGTTGGTTGGCGTTATTCATTTGTTATTTTTATTGTTGGAATCGCTATTGTGACCACCACACCCCAGAGTGGTGTGTCAGTAGAAACTTTAAAAGGGCGAAGGGCCGCAGATGCTAATTAACAGCGTTACAAGGTTTTGAATTAATTCAGCGTATTCAAGAATCATCATGGCAGCCTTTCCTGAGAGTGTTGGGCAATATTACGCCCGGTAATACTTGTTCACAAGGCGTAGGTTGGAACGTCGTTAGCGGCTTGCCTTCCAGCTCTTTTTACGGGTAGTTTTTTTCCCCGCCTGCTTCTCGGCTTTTTGGGCGCGAATAATTTCCACGTTGGCTTTTTCAGCTTCCATCATGGCTGGTGTTTCCAGAGTAATAAGACCAAGAACACCGGAACGCAGTTCGGTAATAAACAGTTTGGAAACGCGATCCAGATCAACCTGCCCGCCGCTACGCAGGCAGCCGCGTTTGCGGCCAATGTCTTCAAGAAGTTCTAGATCACTGCCAGCTAACTGATCCAGCTCGTAGCGGTCTTTTAATCTTTCACCGTAGGTTTTGGCCATAAAGTCGGCGGCAAAAAATGCCACATCGACGTAGTCCATAGCCGTATCACGAATGGCGCCGGTGGTTGCTAATCGATAGCCGCTGCCTTTGTTTTCCACGTTGGGCCACATTACACCGGGGGTGTCAGACAGCGTAATGCCGCCATCGAGTTTAATGCGTTGCTGGGTCTTGGTGACGGCGGGTTCGTTGCCGGTTTTAGCGATGGTGCGGCCAGCCAAGATGTTAATGAGAGTCGATTTTCCTACGTTGGGAATGCCGACAATCATGGTATGGATGGTCTTCTCGTTTTTGACTTTGTGGGGCATCATTTTGCGACATAGGTCGGTCAGCTGAAGCGCTTTTTCCGGCTGGTCAGTACGAATCGCTAGCGTTTTAACACCTTGCTGTTGTTCTAGGTATTCCTGCCACTGGGCTGTGATTTCCGGGTCAGCCAAATCAGTTTTGCTGAGCACCTTGATACAGGGCTTGTCGCCGCGTATTTCCGCCAGCATGGGGTTTTCACTGCTGAAGGGAATGCGCGCGTCCAGCACTTCAATCAGGATATCAACGCCGGGCAGGGCTTCCTTGATCTGTTTGCTGGCCTTGTGCATATGGCCTGGGTACCACTGTATTTGCATGCTGTGCTCTTAGGTTAGATGGTGGGCAGAATGGTTGGTTATTTACTACGAGATCTTTGTACGATTGTTTTTTGGCTCTCTGATGGCGTTAAACGCGCACTCAATCGGTCATTTGTAGGTATAAACTCCCTCATTCCGTACGCTTTTGTCTTGCCAGAAAACAAAAATCCGGCTCGTGCAAAGGTCTCACTACAGCAGGGTAACTTTATCTTTCTCGATTTTAACTAAACGCTGTTTGTAGAGCGCGCCCAGTGCTCGTTTGTAACTGGCTTTACTGGCGTTAAATTTTTTGTAAATCGCATCGGGTGTGCTTTTGTCGGTCAGCGTTGAGGTGCCGCCGCTGGCTTTCAAATCATCGAGAATTTGCTGTGACAGTTCGTCACGCGCTTCCTGCCCCTGTAGCTGCAAGCACAGAGTGACTTTTTTATCGATACGGATTTCTTTCACAAAACCTTTCAGGCGTTGGCCGATATCAATCGGTTGCAGGATATCTTGATGGAACAGCAAGCCCAGACAGCGGTTCTCAATCACACCCATGTAACCGAGGTCGGTGCGTTGGTATATGAGAAACTCAACGGGTTGCTCGGGTGCTAGATACAGCGCCATTTCACTCAGGTGACGGGCAATTTTAGTGGAGCCAGTGATGCGTTTGGTGCGTGGGTCGATAAAGGCAAAAACCGGGTAAGATTGGCCTACTTCCATCGGTGTGACCTGTTCACCAAAGGGTATCAACAAGTCTTTGCTAAGGCCCCAGTCCACAAACGCACCGATTGGCGTCGTTGAAACCACTTTCAGATTGGCACATTCGCCGACCTTAACACGTGGTGTTTCAGTGGTGCAGATCAGGCGATCTTCAGAGTCCAGATAAATAAATACGTCCAGCCAGTCGCCAACTTTTGCACCCTCTGGCACATAGCGGATCGGTAATAAAATACTGTCCAATTCACCGGCATCAAGGTATAGCCCGAAGTCTACGGAACGAAGAACCTGAAGATTATTTATTCTACCTATTTCTGCCATGCCAAAATAACTCGTTTGCTATAAATTTAAGTGTGACAAGTGTATTCGTGATGGAGGTTTGGTGCGAGTTAAATCTTTAAGAGTCCTTTGCATAAAACAGGGCTTGTGGCAGCCTTTACGAATTCACATTTATTATTCATTCGAGAACTTTGATGTCAGGCCAATCAACGCGCTGTGGTTTAGGCGATATTAATGCACGCTTTAACGTCTACATAGCCAATCGACCGCCGCTGGATGAGTATCAGTATTTAGTTGGTATGCAGTCTATGATGGACGGCGATATCGCTCGTATTGCCCAGCAGACAGGCAATCATTGGCGTAAGATTTTTAATGTTTATGCCAAGTTGGTTTTCGCACTGAATTCGCAAGGTTTTGTCACCTGGCAGTTGTACCGGGATGCGTTTTTATTACGAGAAAATTCGAATCAGGCGTTGCTGTTTAGTGAACCAGATTTAAGTCAACCCGGCTTGCATCTTGTGATGGGCAGAACCTATGCGAAGACATTACCGCTGGATGCGAAGCTGGCAGCTGTGGATGCTGATTTTCAAATCGATAAAAACAAACGTCTGCTGGTGGTGCCTTATTTTGATTATCGTCAGCTCAGTAATGAAAAGCTGGAGCGCTTACAGGTTTTGATTGGCAGCTTGGCTCACCAAGGTTGAGTTTATGTTTAATGTGGCTGTCGAATGAGGAATATAACTCTGTATTTAGATGGATTGATGGGTGACTAAAAAACGGCTCTTTATAACAGCACTCTTGCTACCGGTGGCTTTGCTATGGGTACTTTATTTTGCTTGGCCGATTTGGGTTACACCATTAGTTCGTGGTGTGTTAGCGGATGTTGATGTTGAGCTATCGCATATCGAAATTCACCGACCCGGTTGGCAGGGTCTAGTCATCAGTGATTTGAAGCTGCGGTTTCCTGCTGCTGGGTACGATACGACGCTGACAATTCCTGAGGTGTCACTGAGTTATTCTTGGCAGACGCTATTGCAGGGGCAGTTGGATACGCTGCAAATACCAGTAATGCGTTTGCAGCTTGAGTTGCTTGGCGATGACGTGTCAGCGGATGAAAATGAATGGGGCAGCGAAGAACCGTTATTAGTCTCAGAATTTCTCCCGAAAAACCTGTTTTCTCAACTGCCATTTTCACAGTTTCACGTGGATTCTTTACGGCTGGAATTTCCCGCAACTGTAGGTTATCAGGAGTTAAGGGGAGGTCTTCATTGCAGCACCCAACAATTGCAGTTAAATCTGAGTAGCCCACAACAACTGGATGCTGATTTTTCTGCACTTCAGCTAAGCCTTCAGGTTGATCAGGATAATTATGTGCGGCTGGATTTGTTAAAAAATGCGCAGCCGATTTTCGTGATTGATAGCAAAATAACTGGCGATATGGCACTGCTGGAGGGTGAATTAAAGCTTGATTTGAAGGCAACTACAGAGCTTTTGCAAGAATTAGGGTTGCTGGAATCAAGCTATCAATTAGCGGGCGATGTGCAATTACAGTGGCAGCTGCCAGTACCGGATGAAATTGCTAAAAATGATTGGGCTGTAACGGCTCGTTTTCAGGCACAGTTGGCTGTTAATAATTTTAAACAAGCTCAGCTAAGCACTGAATCTATGGCTTTTTCTGGGACTGGGCAGGTGCATTTGTCACCTGACATTGTCCGCTTGCAGCTTGATGCCGGTAGCTCGATACGAGCTAAAAATGTTGAAGCTCAGGACCTACAGATTGACGCGTTGGCGATTAAAATTCCGCGTGCTACAGAGGTTGTTTTAGAGCAACAGCAGTTGGTCGTGCCTGACTTGGAATTTCAGCTGGGCCCGACGCCACTAAGCTGGCAAGCCGAGGGTTATAACGTTGCCGCGGTGCACCTGCAGTTGAAGGACGTTTTAGTTGAGCTACAAAACCCTGCACAGCTCAATAGTCATATTGATGTCTCGCTGACAGGGGTTGAAACTGCATCTGATGATTTAAATTTGAAATCGTTGGACGTGCAGGGCAGCTGGCAGCTGGAGAATAAAATGCTGAATGGCACTGTACAGCTTAGCTATGCGGCGGGTCTGATTGTTGTTGATGGAGATATGAACCACAATTTTAATAGCGGGTTGGGCCACTTTAACGCGCAATTGCAACGGCTCAACTTTCAGCAAACACAAAGCTATCTGCCCCGGCTGTTTGAAAGCTGGCCCTATCCCTTTGATCTGTTTGCCGGACAATTGGACATGACTACGCGGCTGAATTGGGATGCCGAGCAGGTTTATATGCAGGGACGCTTGAGGTTATCTGATGTGAGTGGTTTTTATGATACGAACCTGTTCCGCGGTTTGAACTCTGAACTTCTTATTGATGGGCCTGTGGATAATCTAAAGCTGACGGCAAAGCGCTTCAAGATTGCCAGTGTTGATGTGGGTTTGCCGATAAAAAATATAACCTTTTCGTTGCAATCAGCAGCAGAGAGGCTGTTGATCAAGGGTTTTAAGGCCGAACTATTAGGCGGGCAGGTGGGTCAGAGACTTGTCAGTTACGACTGGACACAGGATCAAAATGACCTGCTGTTGCAGATTCAAGGTATTCAGCTGGCCGAATTATTAAACCTTGAAACGGGCATTGAGGGATTAGGTGTTCTGGATGGGCAATTGCCGATCAGGATAAGTTCAGCGGGCATTGTTATTCCTCATGGTGAAATTAAGGCGCGTAGTCCCGGTGGTTTTATTAAATATCAGGGCGCTAAATCGATGAGTTCTGCGGTAGCCGATGTTGGCGTAGGCTTCGCTCTAGAGGCGTTAGAGAATTTTCATTACGAAGTGCTGGATGTTAAAGCGAGCTACAGTGAAAACGGCCAACTGAAATTGCAAACGGTGTTGCTGGGGCGAAACCCTGATATGAGTGAACGGCGTGCGGTACGCTACAATATTAATATTCAGGAAAACATCCCGGCGCTGATTAAGAGCCTGAAGTTGACACAACAAATCAGTGATGACATCGAACGTCGCATTCAGGCGTTTTACAAAAAGGATAACAGGGAATAAGCCCATGAAACTGAGAAAACTCTTGCTGATGGCTGTTTGTTTTACGGCGAGCATAGCAGTGTTGAGTGGCTGTACACCGACGGTCAAGGTGGCAACCGATGAGCCGATAACGATTAACCTTAACGTCAATATTCAGCATGAAATACGCGTTAAGGTAGATAAGGAACTTGATGACCTGCTGTCCGGTGACAGTGGACTGTTTTAACGACAAGTGTTTGTTTTAGGAGTTGTTATGAAAAAGAATATGATGCGTAGCGGACTGTTAATTGCCACTTTGTGTTTCTGCATGAATGCCTTTAGCCTGACGCTGGGCGAAGCCAAGGAACAGGGCTTGGTGGGTGAGCAGCCAAATGGCATGCTGGGCGTTGTTAAAGCGCCGACAGCTGAGGTGACAGCGTTGGTAAAGGTAATTAATGGCAAGCGCAAAACGGCCTATCAGGATATTGCTCAACGTAACGGTACCGATGTAAATTCAGTTCAGAAGTTGGCAGGCAAGAAAGCTATTGCTAAAACTCCGGTGGGCCAATTTATAAAGTCAGGTGGGCAATGGCAGCAGGTGCAGTAACTGCCTGCTTTGAAAGGGCAAAGCAATTATCAGGTTGTTATGATAAAATCGCGACTTTTAAATTTTTTGATTAATTTGAGTGAGTAGAATGTCAGATAAATACCCCACCCTTGAAGATAAAGTAAGCTACGGCATTGGCCGTCAAATGGGCAAGCAGCTGGCGGGTAATCCGCTGGATCGCGTTGACATCGATGCGGTTGCTGCCGGTCTGCGCAGCGCTTTTAACGATGAAGAAAGTGAAATTCCAGCTGAAGTTATGAAAGCAGCTTTTGAAGAAATGAACGAGTTGCTGCAACAGCGTCAAGCTGAAGAAGCTAAAGCTTTTACTGCTGAAGGTGAGAAATTCCTGGCAGAAAACGCTGCTCGTGATGGCGTGACTGTGACTGAAAGTGGTCTGCAGTACGAAATCATCACTGCAGGTGAGGGTGATAAACCTTCAGCCGAATCTAAAGTTCGTACACACTACCACGGCACACTGATTGACGGTTCTGTTTTTGATAGCTCATACGAGCGTAACGAACCCGCTGAATTCCCTGTTAATGGTGTAATCGCTGGTTGGACTGAAGCACTGCAACTGATGCCTGTTGGTTCAAAATGGCGCTTGTATGTGCCTTCCGATCTGGCCTATGGCGAGCACGGTGCCGGCGATCGTATCGCGCCACACAGCACGTTAGTTTTTGATGTTGAGTTACTGGATATCGTTGCTTAATTTTAAAGCAAACTGATGCCTGTTATCGGAGAGCCTAGGCTCTCCGATTTTGTTTTTAGGTATTGAAGATCACTGATTTATGACTCCCATTCTGTATTCATTTCGGCGTTGTCCCTACGCCATGCGCGCACGATTGGCCATTCAAGCTGCCGGTATTCAGGTTGAGTTGCGTGAAGTTGTTCTGAAAAATAAACCCGCTGAATTGTTGCAGGTTTCATCTAAGGCAACGGTGCCTGTATTTGTCCTGCCGGATGGGCGAGTTATCGATCAAAGCCGCGATATTATGTTGTGGGCTTTGCAAAAAAATGACCCGCAGTGTTGGTTGGGTGACTCTGCCGAATTACTTGGGGCTGCTAATGCCCTGATTGATTGCAGTGATTTTGAGTTCAAAGCAAATCTTGATGGTTATAAATATGCTGATCGTTATCCAGAATCGGCCGAGTATTATCGCCAGCAAGGTGAAGTCTTTTTACATCAGCTTGAGGAAAGGTTAGGTAGCCATACTTATTTGTTGAGTGACCGGGTCAGTCTTGCCGATATGGCGATTTATCCCTTTATCCGTCAGTTTGCCCATGTTGATAAAAACTGGTTTGACCGGGCAGGCTATAAAGGGGTGCAGCAGTGGCTGTCTGATTTTTTAACGTCAGCTTGTTTTAATAACATTATGTTTAAATACTCGCCTTGGCAGACGGGTGATGAGGTTGTTTATTTTCCTTAACGGCTAGATTTAACCTGCGCCATGACACTTCTTAAACTTCTTGTTGCTACCACACCAGCAAGGCTCGTTGCGGCCCGGTTTGGCGATGGTTTTACCAGTGGTGTCGAAAAGCTCGCCATCAACGTAGTACCAATAACCGTCTTCTTTTACGAAACGTGAACGTTCGTGTAAAAAGCCCGATTGACTTGCCTCGCTCCAGGTGGCAATAAATTCCACCGTACCACGCTCATCATCTTCCAGACCTTTCTCGCATTGACGTACCTGTAAGCCCAACCAGCGAGTGTTGAATAGTGCTCCTTCTAGCAGTTCTCGATCCTGCGGCTGACGTTTACCCGGATGCAAGGTGTTGATCAGGTAATCGATATTGCCAGTAGCGAAGGCGCTGTAGCGAGAGCGCATCAGGGCCTGTGCCGTTGTGGCATGTGATTGACCTTCAAGCAGAGGTTGGCAACAGTCGGCAAAATTTTGCTGGCTGCCGCAGAGGCAGGATGATGTCGGGAGCGGGCTTGTCATGTTTGTTTCTTCATATTCGGTTGTTATTAATCGGTATTATTTTAAATAATGAGGATGCTTACTCGCGTACTTTTCCACGCAAAGATTTAGTCATCCCTCGCTTTGTTTTACTGTCGGTGCGTTTCTTGCGAGCGTTACGAGAAGGTTTGGTTGGTCTACGTGTTTTGTTGACCTTGCTAATGCCTCGTATCAATTCCTGTAACCGGTGCAGGGCATCGGCGCGGTTCTTTTCTTGAGTACGAAATTGCTGAGCCTTAATGACCAGCACGCCCTCTTTGTTGATGCGTGAGTCGCTTAGTGCCAGTAGTCTTTCTTTCCATGTTTCAGGCAGGGAGGAGGCTTTGATGTCGAAGCGCAGGTGAATGGCCGAAGACACTTTGTTAACGTTTTGTCCGCCGGCACCCTGAGCTCGAATAGCGCTAAGTTCGATTTCTTCATCACTAAGACTCACATGGTGAGTGATGATCAACATGGGATTTACTCGCTACTTCCCTCGGCCGCGGGGATTTCCGCTTTGGCCTGCTTTAACTGCTCTATATCTTGCAAAATGAGGTCATAGTTGCGGGGTGGGAAGTAGTGGAAGACTTCCTTATCTTCATTGTTGATTAGAATCACCAGGCCACGTTGCGGATAGAGCCAGTAGCTGCTGCTGTCATCAATATGAATTTCACGGTCTGGTGTGCCGAACAGATTGCTTAGCATTTCGACGTCGGTATCCACTGCCGGGGAATAGGACAGTTCATCGATTGGCATCTGTAGCGCTAATTCGAAGTCATCTTTACTCAAACGTAACTGATGGCTACCGCTGGGGGTGGCATCGTGGGACGAACTGTTCTTTGCAAAGTTAGCCCGCTGTTCTTTATTGGCCTGCAAGTTCAGGATAATGCGCGCCTGGAAGGGACCTAGTTTTATTTTGCCAAGATAGGATTCCAGTCGGTAGCTACCATCGGGGTCGCGAAACAGTGCAATTTCCGGGGATACCCGTAACAATTCACTGATCTGTTGAATGTTGCTGGCGCCCACCTCAATATTAAAAACCCGAGTGTTTCCCTCTGGTGTAATTTCTATCTGCCAGGGTAGCAGCTTGGCATTCTGCTTAGAGTCCTGCGTCTCGGGGCCAAAAAATATATTAAAGATGCCTGCCACGATTACTATCAAGGCGATGATGAGGAGGCTTTTTTTCATGTTTACCGCTCGTTTTGTCAGTCTGAAGCCCGGCATTTTAGCCGATTTGCTCTGGTAATGCTGATATAATGCCGCCTTTAAATGCGACCATTTAATGATCACTTTGTTATTTCGAGCAAAGTGATCATTGTTTTGGGCGGCATGACATTTCTATTTAGGAGACAGCGACAGTGCCAAAGGCAAGTGAACTCAAAAAAGGTATGGTGGTGGAAGTTAATGATGCGTTGTATGTCGTTAAACAGATAGAAGCCAAAAGCCCCTCGTCACGTGGCGCCTCGACGCTGTACAAAATCCGTTTTACTCAGCTGCAAAGCAAACAAAAGCTGGATGAATCTTTTAAAAGTGATGATCTTCTCAAAGAGGCGGATTGCGTGAAAACCACGCTGCAATATTCGTATCTGGATGGCGATACGCTAATGTTTATGAACATGGAAGATTACAGCCAATACGGTTTAAATCTTGATGATCTTGAAGGTCAGTCGGAATATCTGACCGAAGGCCTGGAAGGCATCACAGGTCTGTTGCTGGATGACGTGCTGCTGGGTATTGAACTACCGCAGGCGGTCAGTCTGATCATCACCGATACGGCGCCGGGTATTAAGGGTTCCACCGCGACGGGCCGAACCAAACCTGCACAGTTATCAACCGGACTGGAAATTCAGGTGCCAGAATATCTGGAGCCGGGTGAGTTGATAAAGGTGAATACAGGTAATGGCAAGTTTATTTCCAGAGCTTAATGTAACAGACCGCATGTCAGTGTTTTTTACAGTTGCATTGAGGTCGTTTGAGTCTTAATAAGCTAACGTGATGTTTTAATAGCTGTTTATTGAGTTGGCACTATGCTTGCCTTACTTGTTTACTAGAAAAATGAAGAAGGTGCTAAGCACTCTGGCAAGTACATTGAATCCCGCTTCGGCGGGTTTTTTATGTCTGCGTTTTGATGGTTGAAAAAAATAGCAGTTGTCATGACGCGATGAGTCAAATGACGATATTACTCGGCCGCGCAAATCACTTCCAAGAATTCATCGCCATAACGATCCAGTTTGGCCTGACCAATGCCTGTGATGTTAAGTAACTCAGCAACCGTGGTGGGGCGATACTGCATCATTTCCATCAGCGTCGCGTCGTGGAAAATAACATAGGGTGGTACGTCGTGTTCTTCGGCCAGTTCCTTACGGCAGATGCGTAGAGCTTCCCACAAGGAACGATCCGAATCACTGACATCTTCTGCCAACCCTGTTTTACGTTGTGATGCGCGTCGCGTCGTTTGTAACTGCGGCTCGGGCAAATCTTCGCGCAGGAACAGGGTCATTTCGCTGCGCAGTAGCGGGCGACTTTTTTCGGTCAGGTGCAGCGCACCGAATTGTTCTACATCGGATTTGATAAAGCCCTGCACCATTAACTGCCGGATCACCGAGCGCCACTTTTGTTCGCTGGCATCGCGGCCAATGCCAAAGGTGCTGAGGGTCTCGTGTTGATGCTGTTTGACCTTGGGCGTGCTGCGGCCAACCAGTACATCAACTACGTGACCGGCACCAAAACGCTGGCCAGTACGGTAAATACAGGACAACAGTTTTTGTGCGGCAACAGTGGCATCCCAGGTGTCGGGTGGATTCAGACAAACATCACAGTTTCCGCAGTTGCCTTCCTGATGATCGTTAAAATAATCCAACAGGCCATGACGGCGGCATTCGGTGATTTCACACCAGCCGAGCAGGGCGTCGAGCTTGTGACGTTCGATACGTTTTTGCTGCTCCGGCGCTTGAGATTGGTCCATCATCTGGCCGAGGCGCACAACATCCTGCAACCCGTAGATCATCCAGGCTTCGGCAGGTTCGCCGTCACGGCCAGCACGGCCGGTTTCCTGATAGTAGGCTTCCATGCTTTTCGGTAAATCCAGATGTACCACAAAGCGCACGTCGGGTTTGTCGATGCCCATGCCAAAGGCGATGGTGGCGACCATGATGATGCCTTCTTCACGCAGAAAACGTTCCAGGTGGTAAGCACGTAATTCAGCAGGTAAACCAGCGTGGTAGGGCAGCGCCTTCAGGCCGCGACTGCTAAGCCAATCGGCGGTGGCTTCAACCTTCTTGCGCGACATGCAATAAACAATGCCGGCTTCTTCGCGGTGCAGGGCGATAAATTTGATCAGCTGTTTGCGGGCATCGGTTTTTGTTTGTACCGAGTACCGAATGTTGGGGCGATCAAAACCACTGACAAAACGCTGCGGGTTATCCAGCTGTAAGCGCTCAACAATTTCCTGGCGGGTACGCACGTCGGCCGTAGCCGTCAGCGCTATGCGCGGCACACCAGGGAAGTGTTCACGCAGGAAGTGCAGGTTGAGATAATCCTTACGGAAATCATGCCCCCACTGGGATACACAGTGCGCTTCGTCGATGGCAATCAGCGATATTTTCAGTTGTCTCAGTAGTTGCAGTGAACGTTCCTGGATTAACCGTTCCGGCGCAACGTAGAGCACATCAATGGTGCCTTTACGCAGCTGTTTGGTGATCTGTTGTTGCTCTTCAATACTCAGCGTTGAGTTGAGATAAGCTGCATTGATGCCCAACTGTTGCAGCGCGTTGACCTGATCTTGCATCAATGCGATTAGAGGTGAAACGACAATGCCCAGACCATCACGGAGTAGCGCGGGCAACTGATAACACAGGGATTTACCGCCGCCCGTGGGCATCAGCACCATGCAGTCATCGCCCTGCAACGCGGCGGCAATAATATCCGCCTGCTGGCCACGAAAAGCTTCGTAGCCATAGGTGGTTTGCAGCAGTTGCTGGGCTTCTTCGATAGTGGCCATTATTGGGGGCAGCGCTAGTTAGATTGGATTTTACTTGGCTGTCAGTGCTGGTATATCAAAGCTAATACCGGGCCAGCCGTAGACCATAAAGTTACGGATATTACCGTGATCACTGCCCTGAGGGTTTTTCAGTACATCATCACGGTAGTAGCTGCCAAAACAGGCCAGTGTTTGTTCAACATTCAGGTTGTTAAGTTGTGCGAAGGCGAAGATTTTGCAAGAGCCCTCGTTGGTGCCCGTTTCGTTAATCGCTTGGTTTTCGCCAACGCCATTGGTGAAACGTGTTGGCGTGTAATTGTAATAAGCAGCAATGGTGTCCATTACGTCTTTGAATTCGACGGTTTCTGGAGAAGTTTGAAGTTGTGATAGCAGTGTTTGAGCGGTCATGGGACACCCTAGAAAAATGCGGTTGAAAAGGGCGCCTAGTGTAGCGGTTTTTGCGTCAGGGTTTTAGGAATTTGTGCCTTGTAATGTCATCCCGACGTTAGTAGGGGTCTTTTACGCGGGCGTGTAATATTTTCCCGCTGGTCGAAATGACAAATTATCCAGCAATTGTGGGGTTATATGTAGTAGTTCAGATTTGATTTAGCACTGCCATATATTTTGACTAGATACATTCTGGCGGCTATCGATTGAATTCACAATCCAGAGCAGACATTCGTCAGCCACAAAAAACCCCGCACAATGGCGGGGCTTAATTAGGCTTTCTTTTTCTAATTACAGTAAATGAGCGGAAGACTCGTTAAGTCACCCTCCCCCTCATTTACATGATCTTAATTAATTGCCTGCTTGTGGGCTGACGCATCTCCCACATGGTGTAGACGGCTATTAGACACGTCCTGCTTAGCAATGTAGTTCTGAGCGACTTTTCTTGACTCTTGCTTGTGATTAGACGCATCACCAACATGATGCAAGCGCGTACCTTTGGGTTCAGTTACTTTGCTTAGACGTTCTTTATTGATTTTTTTGTGCTCAGGCTCATGCTTGGACGCATCCGCTATATGATGCAAACGCGTATTCTGCACGCCATTTTTTGCATCCTCCCCTGGTTGAGCGTGTTCAGCAACAACGCTCACTGAGCCCAATGATAGCCCACAGGTGATAGCTGCTGAAAGCAGTGCTGTCTTAATGTTTTTCATGATAACTCCAATGCCTTTGAGGCAGTCAATTTAAAAACCGTTTAGCTCTCATGCATAAAAGCTAATACCGATAGAGACCAACGATACTGGCTTGAGACAGGCTGTTTAATTGCCATGCTGACAGAGAAGCGAATATGTGCGCTATTTAACCGGCTTTTAAGAAGGTCGTCTTTGATTCAAATCTAAACGGAGGTGTACCACCATGGGTATATCTCTCTGTGTTTCGGGGAGTCTTGGGTGTTAAATTTTTGCTTAGGAGGGTGATTTATTGGGTTTCTAGAATGTTCGTTTTTGGTACAAAACAGCCTGTCAGGTTGTATCGGAGCTTACTTTTAAATGTGTCAGGTTAAGTCTGAGTTATTACCAATTAACTCTTCGCTAATTTTATTTTTAGTGTATGAATCACTTCCTCGGCACCCTGTGTTTGAATTTCAAGACATAGAGCCAGCAGCGTGCCGAGTTCGCCTTCGGGAAAACCTTTGTGGGAGAACCAGATGAGATACCGTTCGGGCAGGTCGATCAGTATTCGACCTGCATATTTTCCAAACGGCATTTTCATTGAAGCCAGTTTGACGAGGTGTTGCTTTTCGATCATTTGCTTTCGTCAGTTGGCTTTGTTTTTTTCTTTAAGGGTGTAAAGCCGGCATCCTGCGGCGCACTGGCTGAACTTGGCGTACGACGCTTGCCAACTTGTTTGGCGTCACGCTTACGCACTTTCTCTTTGGTCGTAGGGCTTTTTTTCGGGGCAGCGTCTCTTTTTTCTTCTTTTTTCTTTCTGGATCCGGCGGCTTTACCTGAGGATTTAAGCTTTTTAGGACCGGTGTAATCGGCTTCCAAACCTTTGATGACACGGTGTTCGAAACGTTGGCCCAGATAATGCTCAATGCTGGCCATCAGGTTCCATTCGGTGGGGTTGATAAAGGCAATGGCTAGACCCTCTTCGCCAGCGCGACCGGTACGGCCGATACGGTGTGTGTAGTCATCACCGGTGCGTGCCATGTCGTAGTTAATGACCAGGTCGATGCCCTTGATATCCAGGCCACGGGCAGCAACGTCACTGGCAATGAGTACATTGATATGACCCGTACGCAGGCGTTCCACCACGCGGTTGCGGTGTTCCTGTTCCAGTTCACCGTGTAATACACCGCTGCGCACATTGTTATTAAATAACAGTGTGCCAAGCACGTCGGCTTTAGCGCGGGTATTGGTGAAGACCAGTGCCTTGTTATAGTTTTCGCTGCCCAGTACTGACAGTAATAATTTTTCTTTGTGAAGACCATCGTCGGTCAGAATAACCTGCTGACGAATGGATTTATGCGGGTCGCGCATGGAGGTGAGCTTTAATTGTAACGGTGAGCGCAGCACCTGCTGCGTCATGTTGCTCAGGCCTTTCTGATTCATGGTTGCTGAAAACAGCAGGGTCTGGCGATCGGCATTGCTCATCGCCGCAATTTTTAGCACATCGTCGCCGAAACCCATGTCGAGCATGCGATCGGCTTCATCAAGAATCAGTACTTCAAGATCGTTAAAATCGGGCGTGCCGTGGTCCAGGTGTTCCATCAGACGGCCGGGGGTAGCGACGATAACTTCCGGGTTTTTTCGGAACATCGTTTTTTGATATTTGAAATCTTCGCGGCCGATAATCAGGCCAACTTTGATGCTGCTGAAACTCGCCAGCGCCTGACATTCTTTGGAAACCTGCCGCGCCAACTCACGGGTGGGCACCAGAATCAAAGCGCGGGTGCCGGTGTTGGGGGCATCCTTTGCCAGTAGCTTGTGTAGGGTGGGCAACAAAAAGGCTGCGGTTTTACCGCTGCCGGTTTCAGCACTGACCAGCAGATCTTTACCAGCCAGCGCGGGCGGGATGCTTTGCTCCTGCACGGGGGTCGGTTTCTCAAAACCTAATTTATCAAGCGCTTTTAGCAGGCGCTCGTTTAAGGGTTCGTTGGGCGTTTCGGATGATGTCAGTTCAGCGAACAAAATGTCAGTCTCTATTGAATTAAAATGCGGCCTGATAGGTTTGTAGAGACCTTTTTACAAAACGAATGACGATTAAAAATGGCTAAAATCTACCTGTTTTTTGTTGAAAAACTTGCCAATAGCTCGCTATTGCTTGCGTTTCTCGCCTCAATCAGGAAAATTTCATTTCATTTTTCTTTCGCCCCTGCTTCATGCAAAGATCTCTTTTAAAAAATTAGCCGTCGAATGGGTAAGATTCTATCGAAAATTGCAGCTAATTGCTTGAGCTAACGGATTTTTAAAGGCATTGTTCTTTCTAGTAAAAGTAACAAATTATATTGTGTGAACAGGAGTAAAGCAGGTTGGCTTTGTCATTGCAGGAACAGTTATTAAAGGCAGGTCTGGTAGACCAAAAAAAGGTTAAACAGGTCAACAAAGACAAGCGTAAAAACGCCAAGCAGCAGAAGCATACCAAGGAGCCTGCTGTGGATATTGCTAAGCAGGCGGCGCAGCAGGCTTTGAAAGAAAAAGCCGAGCGTGATCGTAAGCTGAATGAAGAGCGCAACCAGCGTGCCGAACGCAGGGCCGTTGTTGCGCAAATCAAACAGCTGATTGAGACTAACAAAATTGCTCGAGCCGAGGGTGATACGGCTTATAATTTTGTGGATAACAAAAAGGTGAAAAAGCTGTATGTGACGGCTGATCAGCACCGCCAGTTATCCAATGGCCAATTGGCTATTGCCAGCTTCCAGAAAAGCTATGAATTGATTCCTGCACCCGTCGCTCACAAGATTGCTGAACGTGACGAAGCCTGCGTGATTATCGCAAGTGCTAAAAATGCGGTTCAGGAAGCAGAAGATGAATATGCGGACTATAAAATTCCTGATGACTTGATGTGGTAAAATAACCAGATCCGGATTTTATTGAAGGTATTCTTGGGATTTTTATAAGGTTGTATGCTGGTCTATCATTCGATAGGGCTGTCGATGATTTCGCAGGAGTTCTGTTGGAGAAGATATGACAGAGAAATCGATAGCGGTCTACGGGGATTTCAATTGTCCTTTTTGTTATGCCCTGAGTGAGATACTACTTGATGCTGACCTGAGTAATGACCTCCAGTGGCGTACGATTGAGCATATGCCCAGCGTTAGTGTAGATTCTTTTACACCCAAGGAACAAACGCTGCTGGCTACAGAAGTTTATAATGTTCGCCATCGTGTGCCGGATCTTGATATTGCCATTCCCCCTTGTCGGCCCAATACGGCGCAGGCAAATCGCCTGTTATTAATCGTTTCTCAACGCAACCCTGAAAAAACACTGTTATTACGGCGTCAGATTTACCGCGCTTTATGGGTTGCTGGTCGGGATATATCTGATCTCAATGTTTTATTTAGTTTGTTATCCTCTGTTGGGTTCGACGATCTGATTGATCGAGAAGAATTGGAGGTCAATAGCAGCCTGTTACAGGCATGGCAGCATAGTTGGGAGGATGATAAGTTTGAGGGCCGATTACCAATCCTGGTTGATGGTGATCGGAGCTTGATGGGGTTGGCCTGCCTTCCGGATATTCAACGCTTTTTGGGCGGCGGGACGGTTGATACAGTCAGTGCTTTTACCTGTTATGTTAAACCGCGTCAGAGCATCGCAGTTGTGGGTGAGTTGCGACAACTATGGAGTTTTGTTGAAACGCTACGCCATCAATATCATATTCATCTAATGAACTCTGAAATGGCGTTAAGGGAATTAATTAAAACTGATCAGTTACCGGATTTGGTATTAATTGATATGGGATCAGTGCGCGATCAGAGCCTACCATTGTGTGAACGTCTTAAAAAGGACGAGTTAACCCGGCCGATTCCGTTAATGTTGGTGACAGATCAAATCAACCATGACGATGAAATACGCGCATACCGAACTGGTGTTGCCGATTACATGAATCGTGATCGTTCACCAGAAGTTTTCAAGGCGCGTGTTGATATGTTGCTGCAGCTCAAAATGACACGTGATGAGTTGGATCGAGCAGCTCGACTGGATGGTCTTACCCAGATTTATAACCGCCGTGAGTTTGATCGTGCTCTGCCGCAGGAGTGGCGTCGCTGTGCTCGTTCGAGGGTGCCTCTTTCTTTGTTAATGATTGATATAGACCAGTTTAAGAAATATAACGATCACTATGGTCATTTGGCAGGTGATGGTTGTATTCGTATGCTGGCACAAACTATGAAGCAGGGCGTTGATCGTACTGCGGATTTGGTCAGTCGGTACGGCGGTGAAGAGTTTGCCATATTACTACCTGATACCGATGCTGAGGGTGCGCTTAAGGTGGCACGAAATATTCAGCAACGAATTAATGCGTTGGAAATTCCGCATGAAGCATCGGATGTAGCTGATTATGTGACCGTTTCCACCGGTTGCTTCACCATGTTGCCTGCTCAGGGTGGCGATATGATTGCCCTGATTGCCAATGCCGACGAACGGCTCTATCAAGCAAAAAACAGTGGGCGAAATAAAATTGTCGGAGGCTAGTAACAAGGCTGCGCTGGCCAAATCGTTAAACAACTGGTTTGTTTATATGATTCAAGCTGATGATGGCGCCTATTACACCGGGGTGACCACTGATGTTCAGCGGCGTTTCAGTGAGCACCGAGACAGTAAAAAAGGCGCTCGTTATTTTCGAGGTCGGAAGCCCGTCGCCGTTGTTTATCAAGAGTCGGGGCATACACGCAGTAGCGCCAGTCAGCGTGAAGCGGCCATTAAAAAGCTAAAGCGTGAACAGAAACAGAAATTAATTGATAATGGCTGCTAAGACGACGTAGGGCGTGTGGAGCAGCTGTTCAAAGTACTTAGTGATGCATGTCCATTGCCGTCTGAGATTGATTGACCATACCCATCAACGTCTTCAAATTAATTTGCTCAAAACTAAACACCTCTCCGCCTTGCGCTGTTGAAAACGCCTCTGCATCAGTCGGTTTTGAAAAGCTCGCCAGCGTTGGCCCCATCGCTCCTGGTTTGTTGTGTCCTATTACATAGAAGGCTTTTTTGGCATCAATATAAATTTCATCATTGGGTTTCCCCCAAGGCGTGACGGCCATGTCATGCACAAAGGCCTGCTGGATATTGTGTTGATTTTCCGGGTCCAGAATAAAGGCAAACATATCTCGCGTTGAGCAGAACTTCATGTTGCCGTTGATGCCCTTCGAATACAGTTGTCCTTTGGGGCCGGGGAAACTCGTGATAAGCATGCCGCACAGGTGGCATTCGTCGCTGCTTTCGATGGCAACCGCCTGTTGTACCATGACCGTGCTTTCATCTTCGTTACTGCAGCCCTGTAATAAAACGACGGTAAGCAGAGCAATAAAAAAGTGCTTGAATTTCATCATAAACCTCTGCGATTAAAAATGGTTAGTGCCAGTGTTACTGGTAATAGCAGCCACACCAATAAACCAGCAAATAGTGATAGTAGTGAAAACTGAGTCTGTTGGGCGATAGCCAGCAGACCGGTTAAATTCTGTTCGGCAAAATAGGTAATGTTTACCAAGCGGAAAATATCGGTTGGGTTCAGTAGCAGTAAGTAGGGAAACAGGGTTTCATCGACGTTGCCCTGAGTGCCGACCAATAAGCCAAGCAGGCCAAGGTCAAACACCAGCACAAACAGAAACCAGATAATCAGGGCAATGCCTGCTGCTTTGGATTTCTCGGAGACGGAGGTGCTGATCACATAGGCAATAGCGATGAAAATCCAGCCCAACAGTACAGCGGAAAGGATGAAGACGGTGTAGGGTGCAATCAGTTCTGACCAGCTGGTGGTGTCGGAGAACAGCCCCACCATAATGGCCGAGGAACCAAAGCCGATGACGGTGGAGAAGGCCATCACAAGACCCTGGCCCAGCATCTTGCCCAGTAATAACTGCCAGCGGGACAGTGGATAGGTCATCAGCAACAGCAGGGTGC
>Ga0209396_1001081_pt1 | contig 30923 bp, 23 predicted proteins | sample GOMGulsemesocosm_6_FD_184638 | JGI IMG/M metagenome (GOLD analysis project Ga0209396, IMG submission 184638) | Methane-oxidizing microbial communities from mesocosms in the Gulf of Mexico - GOM8C Gulf of Mexico (SPAdes) (version 2) | ecosystem: Environmental > Aquatic > Marine > Cold seeps... | reverse complement strand
AACCTGCATAGGCAGGATTGATTACTGCTTGATTATACATGTACTGTGTAAACTGCGGGTCTTGCTGGGCAAACGTGATACTACTATATCCAAGTAATACAACTAATGCTATAAGTGTTTTTTTCATTGATTTTATTATTTACCCTTCTCCTAGATAAAACCTAGAAGAAGGAGTTTTAATATGTTATTAGTTTTTACTTCTCTCTGTTTATGTAAACCCAACCTTGTAAAGTCCCGATATAGTTTACCGTATTAGTTGCATTCAATTCAATTACATAATAATATGTGCCTGTAGGAAGCTCACGACCAGAATTACCATCGTCAGTAGTTCCACACCACTCACCTGAATAATTAATTTTATCATAAACTTTAGTTCCATAACGGTTATATACTGTTAATTTACTTACAGACAAGGACCCTAATTCAAAACAGTCATTAATCCCGTCATTATTAGGAGATATTCCTTGAGGTATAATTTCAGTACATCCATCTATCGCTTGAGAAGCAGTAACTGATTTAGTCCATACACAACTACCTAATGTTGAAGTAATTGTTATTGTATACGTTTCAAATTCATTAACTGTTATTGCTTCAGTAGTTTCACCTGAACTCCATACATAAGTATATTCTCCTGTTTGAGAACTTGGAACTGTCGCATCAATTATCATTGAGTTTCCTTCGCAAAACTCAATTGTATCAGGAATATAAGATAAATCAAGATCAGCAATCATTGTAAATTCAACAGAGTCCTCAACAGTACATCCTAATAAATCTGATACAAATATGGTATACGTACCTGATTCAACAGCATCTAACGTATCTGAAGTCCCTCCTGTTATATCAACCCCATTCAATTGCCATTGATATGTTAAAGTAGTAACTCCAGAAATAGCTCCTGATAAAGTAACTTCTGTATTACATGTTAAAATATCATTTCCTAAATTAACTGAAGGCACATTAGGGTCTACATTTACAGTAACTGTATCGGTAGCTGTATCAGTAGATCCATCTCCTAAAGTATATACTGCTTCAACAGTATAACTCGTAGTTATATTTGGACACACATTTATTGTAGTTCCAGATCCTATAACTCCTGAAGCATCACTCCAAGTATATACCGGTGTTAAACTCGCATATGCATCCGTACATGCTTGATCATTAAATGTAATTTGAGCTGTTAAATCAACACATAATCCTGAACTACAATCTGTCGATTGATCATTCCCTACATCAACTGTAAAGCAATCACCAATTATATTAACAATTAATTGAAAAGATACATACTCTACACACCCATCTATAGTCTCTACTCTTACCACAATTGTTTGCGGATTAGATATATTTACATAAGGACTTACTAAAGGGTTTACATTGTTTTCAGCATCATCTTGTGAGACATGATATGTAAACGTATATGTTGGATCAATGTTTGTAAATAATATGTCATTTACTGATAAATCAAATGGCATAAAACCATCAGTATCTGTATCTGTTTGAATCATATCTGGTACTATTGGAACAATCACTTCTATTTCTATAAAAGTAACTGATGCAGTAGCACCACAACCATTTTGATCAACGATAATAGTGTACTCCCCTAATTCAGTAGCTGTATATGTAACATCAGTTGCTCCTGCGATATCCGTACCTTCAAATTGCCATTGATAAGTCTCTGATCCACTAAATGTTCCTTCAGCACTTAATAACACATTAACATCTTCATTAGGACAAACAAATGCTTCTCCATTTGCATTTACATCTATATTCAATTCTATATCAACAAAAGCAGCAAAACTACCTGCTTCTAAAAATATTGCAGTATCTAATGCCGTATCACCTTCATCTGCTACTACCATTTTAATAGTATATGTATCACCAGGTATTACATCAGAAAATGCTGTAAATGGCACTGTCCTACCTTGAAGCCCTAATTCTGCACCAGGCAAAGCATACCCTCCAAAATATTGCTCATTTATAGCGTCACATTGCCCTTGAATTTCAGGATGAATATTAGTAACCACAATTGAAGGATCACCATCATTTGGAGTTGGTAATACTGCTAAATTTACTGGTGGTGTTCCTGCTGTTTGATTTGTTAAAATAAATGCAAAAGAATCAGAGAAAGTACATTGAAAACCTCCTTCAGGTCCATTATACTCAGAAGATGCCATAATAAAATTAAAAGATAGCGTCTGTGTAGCAGGTACAAAGTCAAATTGAATAAAGGTTGCATCACCAGTACCTGTAGTTCCTGTTTCCGTTTCTAAATCTACATCACCTGGAGCGTTAAAAGATGCATCTGAAACATTTGCTTGATCAAAAGGGCCAGCTGCATCTGTAGCTCTTCCTGAAGATAATACAATACCTTCTTCATATGGAAATCCTGAACCACCATCAGTAAAGTATCCAATTCCTGAATCATTAGTATCTCCAGTACCTCCACCTAATACGTTAAAATCATGTGAACTATAAAAAATATTACTGATTGTTGAACAATCAGCATCTACTAATACATCTGTAATTAATTGTTCTGGATAATAACTTGTAATATCAGAAGTTATAGGTGGTGTAGGGGTTAATACACATAAATCAAATGTTGTATTATTTAATACTGTAGAATTATTAGAGTATGCTCTAATATAGTAAACATTACCTATCACTAAATTATCTACTATACCTCCATTATTATTAAAAGAACAAAACGTTTCGGCTAATATACCACAGTTTCCTTCAAAAAGAGAAAAGTTCATTTGACTATCTCCTAAAACATTTTGGAAATTTATAATATGAGTGTCATTTGCTGCTGTAAAAGCATACCATACATCGTCATTAGAATTTCCAAAAGCACAAGAAGGATCTATCTCTGCGGATGCTGTTGCACCATAAATTGTTCCTGAAACTGGGGTATAGCAATTAAAATCTGGGCTAACCGGAACATCTATAGCTGCAATACACTCATCATTTACTACTGGAGCAGGAGCAGGTGTACAAGACAAGTTTAACTCATAAACTCCAGTATTAGTTCCCCATCCGTATACGTAAATATAATATTGTGTTCCAGCAGTTGATATAAAAGTTAAACTTGAAGGTCCAAAAGATGGGCAATCATTACTTTCATCATTTCCTCCAACACATGTTAAACTTCCACATGTTCCTGAAAACACCTGAATTTGAGTATCAAAACCTGTATTACATAATGATGCCGTTACTACATCATTTCCAGTTGAGGTATAAGAATACCAAACTCCTGGTGCACCGTTGTTAGTACCACAAGATCCTGGCTCATCATTAGAAGTTGCCTGACTTGTATTTCCTGTAACTGTATCTCCGCAGGTAATTGCTTCAGAATCTACACATAAGTCATTTAGAGGTGGACAGAAGTAATTAAAATTCCCTAAGCCTAAGTCACATGTATTATCAGAATGCGTTAAAGTTAAATCTAACGTTGTTCCAGAAACGAAAGGACCTACCTGAAGTACTCCTGTACCAGTAACTGGCCATGTTGTAGTTCCATCAGTCACCTCAGTTGCATCACCTACACTAGTAACATCAACATCAATAAAAAATTGATTGTTTCCACAATCAGCATTTACTACAGATGAAGCTACTACAGCTGGTGTACAAGAAATAGCTATTATATTTACTGTAAAATCTAATGTTACTCCCCAACTCCCATTGTAACATGGATTTGGAGTAGCTTGACCAGAATCTGCAGTACCAATACGCATTAAATGATTCCCTAATGCAGCTCCTGCTGGCATTACAAAAGAAGCATCCAATGTCGTTGGGTTATCCCCTAATGAAACCCCATCAAATACCTGCTCTCCAGCATCAAAAGTTAAATCATCATTAAAATCTATCCAGATATTAGTATCATATGTGTAACCTGTTTCAAAAGTTATTTGAACAGTTGAAGTAATTCCTTGCCCAAGAGTTACTACTGTTCCTGTGTGATCGAAATAGGTAACATCCGTTGTAGGAAAATTAGTGCCCCCTAATAGGGCATTTGAAATTCCATTTCCATCATTACTTGATGGTACAGAGGCACATTGAGCATTAGCTAATAGACTAAAGCACAAAAATGCTAATAGTAATATTATTTTTTTCATTGGTATATTATAATTAAAGGGTTAATAATCAAGCGAACTTACATAATAAAACAAAAACAGCTAACATATGTTAGTTGTTTTATGTCACAAAAAAACAGAAAAAAGTTACAATTCTACAAAGTGTATGTTTATTAGACAAAGTACATAAACATTGGTTAATTAACATATTGCCTTTTTACATAAACAGTTTAAAAACAAAAAACCCTACTTAAATCATAAGTAGAGTTTTTAAATTATTTAATAAATTAATATTTTGATTCCTAAAATTATTTTTTATAAAACTTTTTATATTTTGTATATGACCATGCTCCTACTATCAAAACCCCCACAAAATTATAATAGACATATGTAGGTGTTACAGTAACATCTCCACTTGCATAAGAATGTAATCCTGCTAAGTAAAAATTCACTCCAAAATAAGTCATTAATATAGATGCAAAACATATTACTGCTAAAAAATTAAATGTCCATCTCCCGCGTAAACCAGGCACTAAACGTACATGTAGTACAAATGCATAAATCATAATACTAACTAAAGCCCAAGTCTCTTTTGGGTCCCAACCCCAATATCGACCCCATGATTCATTTGCCCAAATTCCACCAAGAAAATTTCCAATCGTTAGCATTATTAAACCTATTGTTATGGATTGTTCAATAATGATAGTGAGCTCTTGAATATTTAAATCCATTCGTTCTTTATTCTTTTCAGTAGTTAGTATCATTAATAATAATGATACTAATCCAAGTACAAACGCTAAGGTAAACGGACCATAACTCCCAACTATTATTGACACATGTATCATTAACCAATAACTATCTAAAACTGGCTGTAAATTTGAAATGGCTGGATCAATTGAGTTCCAATGAGCTATCATTAAAATCATAGCCGTAACAAAGGCTGTAGCTGCAATAGTTAAATCAGATTTCCTTCCAAATAATAACCCAAACAACATAGTAGCAAAACCTATATATATCATTGATTCATACGCATCACTCCATGGCGCATGTCCGGAAATATACCAACGCATAATCAAACCTAGTAAGTGAACTACAAAAAGTAATACAATTGTATACTTTAAAACAGAAATTGCTTTGGAAAAAAAGTTGCTTTTATAATAAAATATTTGAAACACTAACAGAGCTAACATCAACACACCTGCATACATGTACCAACTGAATAGTTTTTTAAATACATCATATTTATTGTAAAACATTTCAGCAGCAATTTTATCATCAGATGGAATTACTGATGCACTATATCCTTTTTGTAATTTTCTAAGACCGTCTAAAATACTACCGGCTGTTTTATAATCTTTCTTTATAGCAAATTCAAAATATCCCTGAGGAAATAAATTCTTTATTACTTTTGAATCTGGACCATAATCAATATCACTAATTTCTAGTGGAGAAACCCACTTATTGTTTGGATCACCAGGAATAGGGTATACTCTAACTAAACTACCACTAAGAGCTTGCCCCAACAGACGCTGATCTTCATAAGCACGTTTAATATCTTTTTGAAAAATATTTAATTTACCCGCACTTGTTTCATTGGCTTCTTTTACCCATTCTATTTTTATTTTTGGAACACCATCATGTGTATAAAAATCTGATAAAGCAGCATATTTAACTTTTAAAGGCAACTCTAACACCTTACGGATACTATCATTTCCTCTTTTTAAATGAATCAAAGGAGCATCAAACCATAATTTATAATTTTGAATCATTGATAATAATACCTGATTTGCATCCAACCCAGCATAAGTATCTTTTTTACTTACTTTACGTATCAATTCAATAGCATACGTATTTACAGGCTTTACTCTCCCTCCCAAATCCTGTATCAACAACGAACCAAATTTAGCTGCTTCATCGGCAGGAATAGCTCTTTCTTGAATAATTGAATCTACTTTTTCTTTAGAAAGTTTTACGTGTTTACCTTGAGAAAAGCCATTAAAAGACAACAGCAATAATATAACCCCTAAACCAGTTTTTTTTAATTTTATAGTTTCTAATTTCTTTTTCAAATCTCCAAAACGAGTATTTTTATCAAATAAGATTAGTATCATTCCTAAGAACAATAAAAAGTAACCAACATAACTAATCCATGTACCCCAGAAATCATGATTTACAGAAAGTACTGTAACATCCGGATTACTGTTTTGTTTTTTTGTCATTGTAGAAAAATCAATACCTGATTGAAAAAAACGATATCCTCTATAATCTAATACATTATTCATATAAATCCTAGTATCAAAAGGTTTGTTATCTTCCACAGTTACTTTACTTTCATAGGATTTAAATCCAATTCCGTATACACTCGGATCAGTACCTGGATAACGCTCAGCAACAATATCATTTAGCTTTATACTAAATGGTAATTCAATTTCTTTTGACCCATAACTCATGTTAAAACTTAAGCCACCAACTTTTACAGTTTTCATTGGATTAACCGAACCTTTAGATCCTTGCAATGTTATTTCTTTTGATTCACCTTTTGAGCTAATTTTTAATACCAAGGCATCTTGTTGAGCTTCCTTAGGATTATCAGCTTTTACTATTTTATAAGTTCCTTTAATTGGTTTTTCTGGTATAACAAATTTCAATTCACCCAATTCATAAAGCGACAATAATCGCAAATTTTGAATACTATCTTGACGCACAGGGCTTTTTTTCTGATCAGCCATACGCATTACTGTTCCTTCAAAAGGAGAAGATAAAGTTGCCACCTCCCCTTCTACATCAGATAAGTTAATAGCTCCCTCAGTTGGTTTATTAAAAGCAAATAAAATATTATGAATATTTTCAATACTTCCTTCTTTTAAATAATGGTCATGCCTTCCTCCATCACCTGCTTCAACTATTTTGTAATATCTATCTCCTAACACATCTTCAACTAAAGATTCATGAGCGTTCTCAATAAAATCAATACTTTCTATAGAAAATTGCTGCTCTTTATAATCTGATTCTATTTTAAATGAATTATCTAATTTCTCAGATAATAATAATTCCTTTTCAGGAAGAACTCTACGTTGTAATTCGCCATCAACTTTAAAATCACCATCGACAAATGTTTTTAAATAAACTTTATCTGATAATATTTTATTATTTGACTGCCCTTCATTAATTGGTAACATCCCTTCAACCCCAGTATAACGAGAAACTCCAGCTCCAATTAATATTAAAACAAAAGACAAATGCAATAATAAGGTTGACCATTTTTTATTTTGAATTAAACGATACCTAAAAATGTTACCCGAGAAGTTAACAACAAACAAAAGCATTATTCCTTCAAACCACCATGTGTTATAAACTAAAGTTCTTGAATATGCTGTTGGAGATGTTCCAGCATCAGCGTCTAGAAAAGTTCCTGTTGCCATTGCTACAGCAAAAGCAATAAACAAAACAGCCATTAAACGTGTTGAAAATAAAATTTGGGCGAGTTTAGATTTCATGTAATCGTATTTATATATTTTTTAATCAAAAACAGCATAAAATCAACTACTTTGTAGCTAAACCACTTACTAGGATTCAATACTATAATTACTTGAATGAGAATAACCTCAAAATATTATTTTCATTAATGAAAATAATTCTCGCGAAAATACGGATTAATTAAACTAATTTATATTATTTAACAACATTTAACCAATCATAAATAAAAAAGGCTAAAGCTTGTCTTAAAAGATAAACTTTAGCCTTTTTATTACTACTATATATTTTTAAAAAAGATCAAATAGTATTGCTCCATTTTCATCATATATGAAATCCCAGTGTCTAAACTCTTCATTACGTAAAACATCTAAATGATCATACTCATATAGCTTATATTCAGAGTAATTATTTACAGAAAGAATCTATAAAACAATTCGTTAAAAACCCCTAAATGAGTTAACGGATTAGCAGATGTATCATAGTTATTAAATACCTCGACTGTTTTTCCACTATATTCATAATTATTACTAAAATAATCTAAATAATGTTTCTTGGTAACAATACTATCTAAATTTGTATTGAAATAATATGTTGATTCACTTTTATTGTATGGGTTATTATTCTTTTCTATTTTGAATAAAAGCCCTCTTTGGTCATATTCAAAATTCAATGTATCATTAATGCTCTCAGGAAAATCCTCTTCATAGTATATTTTTTTTGTAAAATTCTATTCAAAACATCCAAATAATATATACTATGGTTAGGGACTAATATAGTTTCTTCATTATTTAACGCTGTAGAAAAGGAAATTTTATTCCCTTCATAAATAATATTATCAAAAATTTCTCCCTAATAAACTTCCCAACTTCTTTTAACTGATCTAATTCCCATATAAGACAAGTTTACCAGTATATTATTTTGAATATTTAAATTTCGAGGAAAATGTATATACACTTTATTATACTGCTGTATCGGAACATTCAGAATCACATCATTATTTGAACAAGAAAAAAATAACATTTTAACAAACTAAACAACTATAAAGCTACCCTCTAGCCTTAAAAATTTCCATGAATAAAAAACTAGCTATATTACTTGCCCTATTTTTAGCTAAATCTACTTTTTCTCCTGCAAATAATTCGTCTAAAGTTTGAATCCAAAACTGTAGCCATAAACCAAATAAATCGTTGGTTATTTGATTACTATTAGCCCTATCAACTTCCACATGTTTCTTCAGCGGGTTACCTATAAAAATATTTTTTCGAAACAGTTGGCTTTCCCAAAAATCAGTTAAATGTTCTAAATGATGTTCCCAATCAGTAATGGCGTTATTAAAAATCGGTCCTAATTCATCATTAGCTCTAATTTTTGAATAAAAATCATGAACTAGTAAAGAGACATCTTCTCTATTTTGAATATCATTTTTCATATAAACAAAGATATCATTTTACTTTCATAAAAACTTCCTTTCACTTACTTTAGCTTTATGATAAACGCAGTTATTTTAGGCGCTGGAAATGTTGCTACACACTTGTTTAATGCTTTTCAGGAAACTGAAAACATTAAGGTTGTACAAGTATATAATAGAAGTAAAAAGAAACTAGCCTATTTTGAAAAAAACACACCTACCACCTCAACTATTTCCGAAATAGTTGAAGCTGACGTCTATATAATTTCAGTCGCAGACGACAGTATTGGCAGTTTATCCAAAAAACTACTTTTTAAAAATAAACTTGTTGTTCATACTTCTGGATCTGTAGCTATAAATTCGATTTCAAAAAACAATCATTGTGGAGTTTTTTATCCATTACAAACATTTACTGCAGGTAAGAAAGTAGATTTCAAAACAATTCCGTTATGTATTGAAGCAAAGCATAATGATGATTTATTATTACTTGAAACTTTGGCAAAAAGTATTTCGGAAAGTATTTATAAAATTAACTCCGAGCAAAGAAAAGCATTACATATTGCTGCTGTATTTGTTAATAATTTTGTAAACCACCTCTATCAAAAAGGGGAAGAAATTTGCAAAGAAAACAATGTTTCTTTTGATATATTAAAACCATTAATAGTAGAAACCGCAAGAAAAGTAGCAGAACTATCGCCTATAAATAGTCAAACTGGACCTGCAAAAAGAAATGATCTAAAAGTAATTGAGCAACATTTGACAGATTTAAACACAATAGCTCAACAAGATATTTATACATTACTCACCAAATCAATACAAGACACACATGGCAACAAGTTATAAGCAATTGATGAACAACATTACTACATTTATTTTTGATGTAGACGGTGTACTTACAGATGGAACCATTATGGTCACTACTGAAGGGGAAATGTATCGGAATATGAGTATTAAAGACGGTTATGCTTTAAAAGCTGCCGTAGTAGCTGGATACAATGTATGTATTATTTCTGGAGGAAGTAATGAAGGAGTACGCAAAAGATTACAAGGCTTAGGTATTACTGATATTTACCTTGGAGCACATCAGAAAATGTTGCAATATGAAGAATACTGTTCTAAAAAAAATATTACTCCAGAACAAGTTTTATATATGGGAGATGATATCCCTGATATTCCAGTAATGCAACATGTAGCATTAGCAACTTGTCCGCAAGATGCAGCTCCAGAAGTAAAAGATGTATCTGAATATATTTCTCCAATTACCGGTGGAAAAGGATGCGGTAGAGATGTTATTGAGCAAGTAATGCGTGTTCAAGGAAAATGGATGACACAATTTGAAGCAAAATACGATTAACAACAACTAATTATAAGTTTACAATATTAAAAAATGAACCTACTTAACCTTATCCGTTACAAAAACTTATTCATGATTGCATTTATACAATGCATTATTAAATATGTATTTTTCGAATTACCTCAATTTAAAAGCGCAAATATAGTAACAGCTCTTGACACAACATCATTCACTTGTTTGGTTTTAGCTACCGTTTGTATTGCTGCTGCTGGTTATATTATTAATGATATTTATGATATAGAAGCAGATGCAATTAACAAACCTTTAAAAGCTATTATAGGAAAAAGTATCTCAGAAGATTTTGCAAATAATCTATTCATTGGTTTTACTGTTATCGGAATCATTTTAGGTATATATGTTACTTGGCAAATTGACAAGAATAGTTTCGCTACAATATTCTTATTAGTTTCAGCACTACTCTATTGGTATGCAACTTCTTTAAAACAAACAATTCTAATTGGAAATATTGTAATTTCATTTCTAGTCGCATTAAGTATTTTGATCGTAGGTATTTTTGAAATTACCCCTATGATTACTCCAGAGAGTAGAGATGCGTATTTATTTATGTTTAAATTCTTGATTGACTATGCAATATTTTCATTTTTAATAAACTTAGTTAGAGAACTGGTAAAAGATTTAGAAGACGTAGATGGAGACCATAAAGCAGGTTACAACACTCTCCCTATCGCTATTGGCAGGAACAGAGCATGTAAAGTTACTTTTGGTTTTTGCATATTAACCATTATGACTGTTGTATACTATGTAATTACTTATTTATTTGAAAATCAAATTTTATTGCTCTATTTCATCTTTTTAATTGTTGGCCCGCTATCCTATTGTGCCATAAAATTATTATCCGCAAAAACAAAATCAGGTTTTAAACAATTGAGTTTAATTTTAAAAGTAATAATGTTTTTAGGTATTTGCTCGATGATACTTTTAAAATTCGCATAAAATGTTAAAAGACAAATTAAAAAACAAACATATTATTTTAGCCTCTGGCTCACCTAGAAGGCAACAGTTTTTTAAAGAATTAGGGATTAACTTTGAAATTCGCTTAAAAGAAGTTGAAGAAGTATATCCTCCTAAATTAAAGCACTTTGAAATTAGTGATTATCTAGCACAGTTAAAATCACTTCCTTTTGAAAATGAATTAAAAGAAAACGATATTCTTATTACTAGCGATACTATTGTGTGGCTAAACGAAAAAGCTTTAGGAAAACCACGTTCTAAAGAAGAAGCTTTTAACATGTTAACTAGCATGAGTAACACTACACATGAAGTAATTACCTCAGTTTGTTTTAAAACTAATACATTTCAAAAAACGGTTGCCTCAGTTACTAAAGTTACTTTTAAAGAGTTAAGTGAGCAAGAAATCAATTATTACATCAAAAACTATAAACCCTTTGATAAGGCAGGGGCATATGGTATTCAAGAATGGATTGGGGCTATTGGTATTATAAAGATTGAAGGAGACTATAATACCGTTGTAGGTTTACCCGTAAATGTTGTTTATAGAGAATTGCTAAATCTTGTATAAAACAAAAGCCCTTACTTTGGGGAAATAAGGACTTTTAAACTAACCAATATTAAATTTTTCTTTACGAAATAATTATAATTCAAAGGTACTACTAAACAACAATATTTTATGAACTATGTTGTAAACTACACTATTATTGTGGTTAACTTACTTATGATCAATGTAAACAAGTATATAAACAAAAAGTCCTTATTTGGGGAAATAAGGACTTTTAAACTAACCAATATTAAATTCTTTCTTTACGAAATAATTATAATTCAAATGTACTACTAAACAACACTTATTAATATTTCATGTTGTAAATCAATTCAATTTTGTTGTCAATCCATATAAGTTTTAAAAACTTACTAATTGAAAATAAAAAACCTTCTCTTTGGGGAGAGAAGGTTTTTACTAACTAACCAATATTAAATTTTTCTTGAAAAACATTAAGTTCTTCTTAATGAACAATTATACATCAAATATAAAGGATATCTAAACCACTAAAATTTATTAGTTGTAACTTACTTAAAATCTGTTGCTTGTGTAATAAATATTGTAGTAAAAGGAATAAAAAGTTTATAAAAAACAAAACCCTACTCTTTGGGGAGAAATAGGGTTTTGTAAACTAACCAATATTGATAATTAATTTAAATTAATAAACCAATTATACTTCAAATATAAGCACATGAATTTCTTTAAAAAATTATATGTTGCAAAACCCCCTTTATATGTTGTAAACTAATTTTCAAAAAAAATAAGGCCATTAGATGTTACTTATTTTTCAAGTTTACACGTATTAATAAAATATTAACACATCAAGGTTTTTAGTTTTAATATATTTGATAAAACAAGAAAAAAAATGCCTAAAATCAGCCTTCTTTTAATCTTTTCAATTGTCTTCAATTTTAGTTTAAAAGCACAAAATCCTAGGAAATTATCATCTTCTGAAATACATGATAAAATTAAAAAAATAAACTTCCTAGGGTCAGTTTTATATGTTGCTGCACATCCTGATGACGAAAACACACGTCTAATTTCATATCTTTCAAATAATACCCACGCAAGAACGGCTTATTTATCTCTTACCAGAGGTGATGGGGGGCAAAACTTAATAGGCTCTGAGTTGAGAGAGTCATTAGGCGTTTTACGTACCCAAGAATTACTTTCGGCTAGACGGATAGATGGAGGTGAACAATTTTTCACAAGAGCTAATGATTTTGGGTATTCAAAACATCCAGATGAAACCTTAGCTATTTGGAATAAAAAAGAAGTTTTAAACGATGTAATTTGGGCAATAAGAAAATTCAGACCTGATGTAATCGTTAATAGATTTGATCATAGAAGCCCTGGAACTACTCACGGTCATCACACTTCATCTGCTATGCTAAGTGTTGAGGCATTTGATAAAGCTAATGATTCTAATGAATACCCTAGCCATTTAGAACACTATAGCACATGGCAACCTAAACGACTATTATTCAATACTTCTTGGTGGTTTTATGGCAGCAGAGAGAAATTCAATAAAGCCGATAAATCTAAACTTATTAATGTAGACATTGGAGTATACTATCCTTCTAAAGGATTATCTAATACAGAGATTGCTGCTTTAAGTAGAAGTCAGCATAAATGTCAGGGATTTGGAAGTTTAGGTACCCGAGGAGAAAAACAAGAATATTTAGAACATATAAAAGGTGATTTCCCTAACAATAATAATCTATTTGAAGGAATTGACACCTCATGGAATAGAATTAAAGAAGGGGTTGAAATTGGAAAAATTTTAAAAAAAATTGAAGCTAATTTTAATTTTCAAGATCCTTCCATTCATACAAAAGAATTAATGAAAGCATATGTGCTTATTCAAAAAATTGAAGACAAACATTGGAAAGGCCAAAAATCAAAAGAAATTTCTGAAGTTATTGAAGCTTGTACTGGATTATTCCTTGAAGGTGTTTCTAAAAACCCTTCTGTCAATTTAGACACAACCAATAAAATTGCTATTGAAGTAATACATAGGGGAAATAGTACTATTAAGCTAGGTAATATTCAACTATCAAATAAAAATTATAGTCAAAACAAAACGTTAACATCCAACAAGCCCTTTAATTTAGATTTAGATTCTTACGTATCAAAAAATGAGAATTTAACTACCCCTTATTGGCTTAAGCTAAAAGGTACAACTGGGATGTATAATGTGGAAAATAAATTAGATATTGGTTTACCAGAAACACCAGGATCTTCCGTAATTAAATTTGATTTAATTATAGAAAATACGCCCATTACTTTTGTTAAGAACATCGTTTATAAATATACAGACCCTGCAAAAGGTGAAGTATATGAGCCTTATCAAATCGTTCCAGAAGTTAGTTCTTCATTTGAGCAAGAAGTATATATTTTTAACAGCCTAAAGCCTCAGAAAATAAACATTAATGTAAAATCTGGAAAGGATAGTATCTCAGGGAGTTTAAAGTTAAACATCCCTAAAGGATGGAAAATCACTCCAGAAAATATTGCTTTTTCTTTAACTAATAAAGGTGAAACAAAAACACTAAGTTTTGATGTTATAGCTACTAAAGAGCAATCTGAAGGTATTATTAGCTCTCAAATTATTATGAATAATAAAGTTTATGATAAAAAATTAATTCAAATTAATTATGACCATATTCCAAAACAGACGATTCTTTTACCTTCTCAAGCAAAAGCAGTAAAACTAAATATCCAAAAAAGAGGTGACTTGATAGGTTATATAAAAGGTTCTGGTGATGTAACTGTAGAAAGTTTAAAGCATATTGGGTATACAGTAGAAACCATTAATCTAGAAGATATTAATCCCTATAACCTTAAAAAATATGATGCTATTATTTTAGGAATTAGAGCATATAATGTGTTAAATGACATTACATTTAAACAAGATATTCTTTTTAATTATATTAAAAGTGGCGGGAATATGATTGTACAATATAACACTAGTCATCGATTAAAAACTGATAAAATTGCACCATACCCTTTAAAACTATCTCGTGATAGAGTGACCGATGAATTTGCTGAAGTTACTTTTATAAATCCTAGTCACGAAGTTTTAAACTCTCCAAATAAAATAACTCAGAAAGATTTTAATGGCTGGGTACAAGAACGGGGGTTATATTTTCCTAATGAATGGGACAAAGCCTTCACCCCTATTCTTTCAATGCATGATAAAGGTGAGTCAAAAAAGGACGGAAGTTTATTGATTGCTAAATATGGTTCAGGTTATTACATCTATACAGGATTAAGTTTCTTTAGAGAGTTCCCAGCTGGGGTAACTGGCGCTTACCGACTATTTGCTAATTTAGTTTCATTAGGAAAAGAAAAAGATGAAAAATAAAAAATATCGTTGGAAAAAAATATACACTATAATACTGGTTGTAAATGCCATTTATATAGCGCTATTTTACTTAATAACCTCATTATATAATTGATATGCAAACACTTGATTGGGTTATTTTAATAGGAACATTATTATTTATTGTTATTTATGGTGTCTGGAAAACTAGAGGACAAGTAACTATAAAAGAATACATAAAAGGAGGAGATGGAAAATGGTGGACTATAGGCTTATCGGTTATGGCAACTCAAGCAAGTGCTATTACATTTTTATCTACTCCAGGACAGGCATTTCATAGCGGAATGGGATTTGTGCAATTTTACTTTGGTTTACCTATAGCCATGATAATAATTTGCTTAGTATTTATACCTATCTATCACAAATTAAAAGTCTTTACTGCATATGAATACTTAGAGCAACGCTTTGATTTAAAAACAAGAACTTTAGCCGCTATTTTATTCCTAATACAAAGAGGCTTAGCAGCCGGTATAACAATATTTGCACCAGCCATAATTTTATCTAGCATACTAGGTTGGGATTTAAAAACCTTAAACTTAATAATTGGTGTTTTGGTAATAATATATACCGTTTCTGGTGGAACAAAGGCTGTAAGTGTTACTCAAAAACAGCAAATGTTTATAATTATGACAGGGATGTTTATTGCATTTTACCTAATCCTTAGTTATTTACCTGAATCTGTGAATTTTGGTAAAGCAATAGATATCGCGGGGGTTTCTGGAAAAATGAAAGTGTTAGATTTTTCGTTTAATCTAGAAAATAGGTATACATTTTGGAGCGGAATCATTGGAGGAACATTTTTAGCATTATCATATTTTGGAACAGATCAAAGTCAAGTACAAAGGTATTTGTCTGGAAAATCAGTTAAAGAAAGTCAGTTAGGATTATTATTTAATGCTGCTCTTAAAATACCAATGCAGTTTTTTATTTTACTAGTTGGTGTAATGGTATTTGTTTTTTATCAATTCAATGCCTCTCCTATTCACTTTAACCCTAAAGTAAAAGGCCAAATACTACAAACGGAATACGCAAATGAATATATAACTCTGGAACAAAAGCATTTCAAAAATCAGCAGCTAATTTTTAATTTGGATGCTAATGATGATGAGACTAGAAAAATATTAAATCAAAAAGATTCTGAGTATAGGGTTGAAGCTAAAGAGCTTATTTCTAAAGCCAATATCGTTGCTGAAAAAAATGATAAAGATTATGTATTTCTAAATTTTATATTAAACAATATACCTAAAGGATTGATAGGACTATTATTGGCTGTAATTCTTAGTGCAGCTATGTCAAGCACTGCTAGTGAATTAAATGCTTTAGCAACTACTACAACAATAGACTTATACAAAAGGAATCATAAGATCAAAAAAGAAGATTTACATTATGTAAAAGCAACAAAATGGTTCACTTTCGGCTGGGGTGCTTTAGCCATCATTTTTGCCTGCTATGGAACTTTATTTGAAAACTTAATTCAGTTGGTCAACATCATAGGTTCTATTTTTTATGGTAACATCTTAGGTATTTTTTTACTGGCTTTTTTCTTTAAACTTGTAAAGTCACAAGCTGTATTTGTTGCAGCTATTATCACACAAATAATCGTTATAGTAGGATGGTTCTTTGATTGGATGCCGTATTTATGGCTTAATCTATTTGGATGCTTCCTCACTATGAGTATCGCAATTACCTTACAGTTACTGAAAAAGAATAAGTAAAGTCAATGACTCAAAAAAAATAAAAAGAGCCAATATCATATGATATTGGCTCTTTTTGATACTTAAAGAAGTAGTTAATTATTTACTCCATTCTGTAATAGAACCTTTATTCATTTTAACATAATCAGCATTACCTGCTTTTTCTGCTAACTTCATTGATTCTTTAGCTATAGATACAGCTTCTTTCTTTGATCCTGCATTTGCATAAATTAATGACTGTTGTCTTAAATACCAAAACCTAGGCTTGTCTTTAGTCATTTCAACAGCCTTATCAATCCAAGTTTTTGCTTTATTGATATCTTTTCCTTCTTCTAAATAATATCTAGCAGCAGAAAAATAATCCCCTGCACTGGCTCCGGCCATTACTTTTTCTATACTAGCTACTGTTTTCTTATCTGTTGGTACTGTAAATGGTACTTCTACCATAACATTTTCCCAAACGAACTCTAAAGAAGCCCCGTTATTTTTAATATTTGTTACCAAAATCATAAAGGTTTCAACATTAAAAGGTAACTTTTCTACTTTAACAGTTGTTTTTACTGCTACTTTAGTATCATCCCATTTTTGTGGTGTTCCCCAATTATTGGTGTCATTATAAAAATATACTTCCCAAGAATCTTTATTAGGCTTAGTAAAAATAGCATAATCTCCTGCTTTTAATGCTTGTTGACCAACCATTACATCATCAGAAAAAGATACTATCGTATTTTTATTTGCTCCTGTTCTCCAAACCTTTCCGTAAGGTACTAAATCACCAAAAATGGTTCTACCCTTTACACCAGGTCTTGAGTATTCAACAGTAACATCTGTCAAACCTACTTTTTGTTCCATCTTAGAAGCAGGGCTTGGTTGTGGTGTTTTTACTTGTGCAGTAACTAACTGTATTGTTAAAACAGATAAGGCCACTAATAATAATAATTTTTTCATGATAGTTCTTTTTAGTTAATTAAGACGAAGTTAAACTTAATACTTACCTTTTATTGTTAATATATTCTTAAATATTAGCTATTACTTTTATTTCATTAATAATTTTCTGTGCTAATTCATCCGCTAAATTTTGCGACTTAGCTTCAGTATATATTCTAATAATTGGCTCTGTGTTACTCTTTCTTAAATGTACCCAGTTTTCAGCAAAGTCAATTTTCACTCCATCAACAGTAATTATGTTTTCATGGGCATACTTTTCTTCCATTGCTTTTAAAATTCCATCAACATCTAACTGAGGGGTTAATTGAATTTTATTCTTACTCATAAAATAACTTGGATATGAATCTCTTAATTCACGCACAGTTATTTGTTGCTCTGCTAAATGCGTTAAAAATAAGGCTACACCAACTAAAGAATCTCTACCATAGTGAGAAGATGGGTAAATAATCCCACCATTACCTTCACCACCTATTATAGCATTATTTTTTTTCATTAATTCCACTACATTCACCTCTCCAACTGCTGAAGCTTCATAAGTTCCATTATGCTTTTCAGTAATATCTCGTAAAGCTCTTGATGATGACATGTTTGAAACTGTATTCCCTTTTGTTTTACTCAATACATAATCAGCACAAGCTACTAAAGTATATTCTTCGCCAAACATCTCTCCATCATTACAAATAAATGCCAAACGATCAACATCAGGATCAACCACAATTCCTAAATCAGCTTTTTCTTTAACAACTAATTCTGATATATCTGTCAAATTTTCTTTTAAAGGTTCTGGGTTATGTGGAAATTCTCCATTTGGTTCACAATATAATTTTACAGTATTTACTCCTAAGCGATCTAATAATAACGGTATAGCTATTCCTCCAGTAGAATTTACTCCATCCACTACAACTTTAAAACCTGCTTTTTTAATTACATCTGCATCTACCAAATCTAAATCCAACACTTCATCAATATGAATATCAATATAAGCATCGTTCTTAGTGATTTTTCCTAAATCATCAACCTCAGCAAAATCAAAACCATCCTTTTCAGCAATATCTAAAATTTTAGCCCCTTCTACTCCATTTAAAAACTCTCCTTTATTATTTAGTAATTTTAAAGCATTCCATTGCTTTGGGTTATGTGATGCTGTTAATATAATTCCCCCATCAGCATGCTCTAAAGGAACAGCTATTTCAACTGTTGGTGTAGTTGATAAGCCTAAATCAATTACATGAATCCCTAAACCGACTAAGGTGTTCATTACTAAGTCCTGTATCATATTACCAGAAATTCGAGCATCTCTACCTACAACTACTCTATAAGTATCTTTATTTCTATCATTCTTTAACCAAGTTCCATAAGCAGCAGCAAATTTTACTGCATCAATGGGAGTTAAGTTTTCTCCTACTGATCCACCTATAGTTCCTCTAATTCCTGATATCGATTTTATTAAGGTCATGTTTATTTTTTTTATTATCGCAAATATACAATTAGATACTGTATTTATTAATTCTCTTTTTATAAATTAGATTCATGAATTTTTTAGCACATATATACCTCTCCCGAAATAACGACAATTTAAAAATCGGAAACTTTATTGCCGACAGCATTAGAGGAAAACAATACTTAGAATATCCTTTAGAAATTCAAAAAGGAATTATACTACACCGACATATTGATACTTTTACAGACAGCCATTTAACTGTGAAATTGAGTAAAAGAAGACTTTATGAAAAGTACGGACATTATGCTAGTGTAATTGTAGATATTTTATACGATCATTTTTTAGCTAAAAATTGGTTAACATATTCTGATATTCCTTTAGATGAATATGTGAAAGATTTCTATGATTTATTAGAAGATAATTTTGAAGTTTTGCCTCTACCTGTTCAAAAAATGCTTCCGTTTATGACTCAAGATAACTGGTTACTCAGTTATGCAAGTATAGAAGGGATTACAAAAGTATTGGAAGGAATGAATCGTAGAACTAAAAACAGATCAAAAATGAATCTTGCTGTAGTAGAATTACAAGAGTTCTATGTAGATTTTGAAAAAGAATTTACTTCTTTTTTCAACGAATTAATACAATTCACACAAGAAGAACTTCATCAACCCTACATGCAGGAATAAAATTGTACATTTGAACTTCCATATATGTCCTTCATAAAAACGTAAAAAGGACGAATTAATCATTAACATTTTGTTCTACATAAACTTTAAGAACAATTAAAACCACAAGTGGTATTAAAAATAGATAAACATGATACGTAAAATTTTCGCAATTACCTCAATCTTATTCATAACTAGTTGTGCTGAATTACAACAAGTAGTTGATAGCCTGCCAGAACAAACTAATGGAATCCTTTCTAATGCAGATATTGGAGCTGGTTTAAGGGAAGCTTTAGATTTAGGGATTGATAAACAAGTTTCTAAATTAACTCAGAAGGACGGTTTTTTAAACAATCAATTGGTGAAAATATTATTACCTGAAGAATTAAAGAAAGTTGATAAAGGATTACGTGACATTGGATTAAGTAAATTAGCTGATGAAGGTCTAAAGGTATTAAACAGAGCGGCTGAAGATGCTGTAGGAGAAGCTACACCTATTTTTGTCAACGCAGTAAAAGGAATTACGTTTAATGATGCTAAAAACATCTTATTAGGAAACGACAATGCCGCAACAACTTATTTACAAACCGGTACTAAAAGTGCATTATATGCTAAGTTCAATCCCGTTATTAAAAATTCGTTTGCAAAGGTTGGTGCTGACAAAGTATGGAGTAATATCATTACTAAATACAATAGTATTCCTTTTATTAGCAAAGTAAATCCTGATTTAACTGACTACACTACAAATGAAGCTTTAAAAGGAGTTTACACTATGATAGCTGTAGAAGAAAAAGAAATTAGAAATAAAGTTGGTTCTAGAACTACTTCTTTATTACAAAAAGTATTCGCATTACAAGATTAAACTATACTTTTTTTAAATATATAAACTGTCAAAACAAGTTGTTTTGGCGGTTTTTTATACTACACAACCTCGTAAATATCACATTTACAAAAGTTTAACTTATAAACACTTGTTGCATCATCTATTTTTCACTATCTTTAAATTACTTAGAACCAGTAAATTGCAATAAAATGTTAGCTGAATTAGATACATACAGAGATACTACACGATTAGAATCTCGTTATAAAAAACTAGTAGAAAAAGCGTATAATTTTAAGTATACAAACAGTACAATAAGTGACTTAGCAGCATACAAAGCTATGCGTTTATTAGAAAAAATCAATAGAATTAAATTCGGATACTAAGATTCTGAGCTTATAATTCTATGCAGGCTTTTGAAGTAATCAAAAGCCCCAAGTAGTCTTGTGCCATACCACGAAAAATATTCACCATCCACTAATAATATATTAGCCTTAGGAAGAAGTTCTTTCAACTCCAGAATATGTTTTTCTTTAAAAGGATAAGGTTCACTTGATAAAAAAACAAAATCTGGTTTATTTTTTTCTACTAATGATGTAATATCCACCTCTGGATATCGTGACTCCTCAGCGAATACATTTTCAAACTTATTTAATAATAATATGTGATTTATTATGGTATTATTTCCTGCAACCATCCAAGGTTTTCTCCAAATAAAATAAGCAACTTTATTAGCTTGTCTTTTAGCTATAAATGATTTAAATTCAGTTACTAAATCATTTAATTTATTGGTGATCTCTCTAGCCTTACCTCGTACAGCAAATAACTCGCCATATTGCTCTATTAAAACTAATGTATCATCAATTGTATAAATATCAGAAACATGAACTGGAGCAATTTTCTCCAGTTCCTCAACCATTTCCTTAGTATTCTCTTCTTTATTACAAAGGATAATGTCAGGTTGTAATGCCTTTATTTTATCAAAATGAACTTGTTTTGTCCCTCCGACAATAGTTTTTGCTTTTCTTAAATGAGTTGGGTGTACACAAAATTTAGTTAATCCAACAACACTATCTTCTACTCCTAAATCAACTAATAACTCAGTTTGTGATGGTACCAACGAGACAATTCGTTTGGGAACCTTCGCTAACTCTATTGATCTATTTAACTGATCCTTAAACAAAAACATATTAAATATTTATTAGCTATTTAAAACGTCTTCCATTTGTTGTTGTAACTCTAATGCTTTATCAGCTGCAGCTTGTGCAAAGTTTTCATCATTACTTGCATATATAATTCCACGAGAAGAATTAATAAGTAATCCAACATTATCAGACATTCCGAATTTACAAACATCTTGTAAGTTTCCTCCTTGTGCTCCTACTCCAGGAACCAACAAGAAACTATTAGGAACAATCTTACGAATCTCTTTAAAGTACTCCGCCTTAGTAGCTCCAACAACATACATTAGGTTATCCGAGTTCTCCCACGTTTTAGAAGTCTCCAAAACTTGTTTGTACAACTCTTGTCCATTTGTTTCCAATGTTTGAAAATCAAATGCCCCTTTATTTGACGTCAACGCCAACATAATCGTATGCTTGTCTTTAAAAGCCAAAAAAGGCTCTACAGAATCTTTTCCCATGTACGGAGCAACAGTTACTGAATCAAAAGCTAAATCTTCCAAAAAAGCCTTTGCATACATGGTAGAGGTATTCCCTATATCACCACGTTTGGCATCAGCAATTGTGTAAACTTCTGGATAATTTGTATTTAAGTATTGAATTGTCTTTTCTAACGATCTCCATCCTTTTAATCCATACGCTTCATAAAAAGCAGTATTAGGCTTATAAGAAACACATAAATGATGTGTGGCATCTATTATAGCTTTGTTGAATTCGAAGATAGGGTCCTCTGTTTCTAATAAATGTTGTGGTATTTTATTTAAATCGACATCTAAACCAATACATAAAAATGATTTCTTTGTCTTTATCTGCTCTACTAGTTGTACTGTTGTCATTGTATAATCTCTAAACTGATCGTATATAAAAATTCCCGCATGATAGCGGGAATTAAATTCTTTTAAATTTCGTCTGAAGCTGCTTTTAACTTTTCCGTATTAACAACAATTTTTAACTCATCAATTATTTTTTGAATATCTCCATTTACAATATTTGGCAAATCATATAATGTTAACCCTATTCTATGATCAGTTACCCTCCCTTGTGGGTAATTGTATGTTCTAATTTTTGATGATCTATCTCCAGAAGCTACTAAACTTTTACGTGTAGCAGAATCTGCTGCTTGTTTTTTAGCAAGTTCTAATTCGTATAAACGAGAACGCAATACTTTTAAGGCTTTCTCTAAGTTTTTGTGCGAGGATTTTTGATCCTGACAACTTACAATCATACCTGTTGGCTCATGATGCAATTTAATTGCAGAATAAGTTGTGTTTACTGATTGCCCTCCAGGTCCTGTAGATGTTGTACGCTCTATACGTACTTCTTGCATATTCAATTCTACATCAAACTCTTCAGCTTCTGGCAGTACAATTACTGTAGCTGCTGAAGTATGAACTCTACCTTGAGTTTCAGTTTGAGGAACACGTTGTACACGATGCACTCCAGATTCATACTTCAATGTTCCATAAACATCTTCACCTGAAACTTCAAATATGATTTCTTTAAACCCTCCAGAAGTACCATCACTTACATTTACAACATCAACTTTCCAACCCTTATCACTCGCATATTTAGTGTACATACGGTATAAATCTCCTGCAAAAATACTTGCTTCATCTCCTCCAGTACCAGCGCGAAGCTCTACTACAACATTTTTAGCATCTTCAGGATCTTTAGGAATCATTAACAGGTTAATTTCTTCCTCTAAAGTTGGTAATTGTTCTTTAGCTTCATCTAACTGCATTTTGGCCATTTCAACCATTTCTGCATCTGAACCATCTTTTATAATTTCGTTAGACTCATCTACATTATTAGTAAGTTCTATATACTGATCACGCTTTTCCATCATGATACGTAAATCCTTATACTCCCTATTTAAAGCAATATATCGTTTTTGATCCATGATAATATCAGGTTGAATAATTAAATCCGATACCTCATCAAAACGTTGTTTTACTATTTGTAATCTTTCTAACATGTTACTTCTTTCAATAATTGGAACGCAAATTTAAGCAAATGATTTCGTTTTTCAAGTATTAAAACCTACCTGTGGGATAATTTTACAAGACAGATCTTAAACTAAAAAAAGTATTAGTTAACAAAATTCATATATACTGCTTTTAAAGTGATTGATATGTGCCTTTTTTTTTATTAAAAAACACTCCTATTAACTCAGAAAAAATTATATTAATGTACATCTATTATTCTATTCAAAACCAAACTAGCTTTCTCAAAATCTCGCAATATAAATTAGCTTAAGTCTGAGGTAATTAATTTTAAAAATTCGTTTCTTGTTTCTTGATTTTTAAAGGCTCCTGTAAAACCAGATGTAGTTGTGGTAGAGTTTTGTTTTTGAACTCCACGCATCATCATACACATATGTGAGGCCTCAATAACAACTGCCACTCCTTGAGGTTTTAAAGTATCATCAATACATTTAAGGATTTGATCTGTTAACCTTTCTTGAACTTGTAACCGTCTAGAAAACACATCTACAATTCTAGGCAGCTTACTCAAACCAACAATGTACCCATTAGGAATATAAGCAATATGAGCTTTTCCAAAAAAAGGCAACATGTGGTGCTCACAGAGCGAATATAATTCAATATCCTTAACAATAACCATGTTGTTATAATCCTCTTTAAACATAGCGCTTTTTAGAATTTCTGCTGCGTCTAAATCATAGCCTTGTGTTAAAAACTGCATTGCTTTTGATGCTCGTTCAGGGGTTTTTAATAATCCTTCACGAGTTACATCTTCCCCTACTTCTTCAATTATTTTAGCATATCTAGCTTTAATTTCAGTTGTAATTTCTTCATTATACTCTTCAAAATGCTTGTATCCCATGATAAATATTATTCTTACAAATTCAAAACACTAAATTAATCTAAATTCTATAACTAAAACATTTATTCATATATAAAAGCTGTCATTTTTATCATAGTTTAACTTTTATTTGTGAATCATCTTATTTGCATAATTGTAATTTTGTTTGATCAATTAAATTATTTTATGAAATCATCACTTCTCATTTTATTATTTTCATTTTCTTTTAGTTTTAGTTTTGCTCAATTAGATCAGATAAAAAAAGAATATACAATTGTTAAAACTTCAAATGCACCAAAAATTGATGGGATTTTAGATGACGATGCCTGGAAAAATGCCAATGAAGCAAAAGATTTTGTTCAATTTAGACCTACAATGGGTGTAACAGAAACGGATACAAATAAGACTGTTGTAAAAATCACGTATGATGATACAGCTATCTATATAGGTGCATATTTATATGACACTCCTGATAAAATAATGCGCCAATTCAACAGTAGAGATAATTTTGGTCAGTCAGATTTCTTTGGGGTTATTTTCAATCCTAATAATGATGCACAAAACGATACTGAATTTTTTGTTTTCAGCTCTGGAAATCAAGCAGATGCTGTTTCCAATCCTAGTAACGGAGAAGACTTTAGCTGGAATGCTGTTTGGGATAGTCAAGTTAAAATAGTAGATGATGGTTGGATCGTTGAGATGAAAATTCCCTACTCTGCATTACGTTTTTCTAATAAAGGTCCACAAACATGGGGATTAAACTTCCATAGGCATTTTAGACGAAGTTTAGAGCAATTCACATGGAATCCAATTGACACTACAAAAGGTAATATTGGTTTATATCATGGCGAATTAAAGGGCTTGACAAATATTTCCCCCCCTACTCGTTTGAGTTTTTACCCATTTATTTCTGGTACAGAAACACGTTTTAATGGCACGTCAGAAAGTAACTTTAGTGCTGGGTTGGATATTAAATATGGTATTAGTGAAAATTTCACTTTAGATGCTACTTTAATCCCTGATTTTAGTCAAACAAGTGTTGATAATGCTTCATTAAATTTAGGTCCTTTTGAGCAAACTTTTTCAGAACAACGTCAGTTTTTTACTGAAGGAGTAGATTTATTTAATAAAGGAGGTTTATTTTATTCGCGTAGGATTGGGAACACCCCTTCCAAATATTTTAATGAATCCGATTTAAATACAAATGAATCGTTAGTTGATAATCCAAGTGAAGTAAAAATGCTAAATGCTATTAAAGTATCTGGAAGAACAAAAAAAGGTTTAGGTATTGGTGTTTTTAATGCAATCACAGAAAAAACAGAAGCAAGAATTATAAATAACATAACAGGAGAAACCAGAAGAGTAACTACAGAACCTTTTACCAATTATAATGTTTTAGTATTAGATCAACAATTTAATAAGAACTCATCTGTCAGCCTAGTAAATACAAATGTTACTCGAAACGGCAATTATAGAGATGCAAATGTGACAGGTGCTTTAATTAGTTTATCAAATAAAGCTAATAAATATAATATACGTGGTCATGTGAAAATGAGTAATCTAAACCTAGACACTGATACACAAACCGGCTTTAACACAAACTTATCAATTGGAAAAATTAGCGGAAACTATCAATATAGAGTTTCCCATAACTTATCCGATAAAAATTTTGACATTAATGACTTTGGTATTTCAAGGCAAAATAATTACAATAATTTTTCTATAGACGCTTCATATAGAACCTTTAAACCTACTAAAAACTTTAACAATTTTAGAGTTAATACATGGTTTAACTACAGGCAACTATACAATCCTAATACATACACAGGCAAAAACTTAGGGTTAAACTTCTATGCAAAAAACAAAAAATTACATGATATGGGGGGTAATATTAATTTTCAAGTTGGCAAGCAATATGACTATTTTGAACCACGTACAGAAGGTAGATTTTTTATTTATGAAAATGTACTAAACTCTAACGTTTGGATATCCTCAAACTACAATAATACTCTAGCAATAGACGCTAATGTTGGTTTTAAAACTTTATTTGAAAACGGTAGAGACTCATTTGATTATTGGTATAGAATTAGCCCTATCATAAGATTAAGTGATAAATTTAAAATTAACTATTCATTTGAGTTTAGCGAAGATGCCAGAGACAGAGGTTATGTTACTACCTATCTAAATGATGATATACTTTTTGGACAACGTAATCAAAAAACAACAATAAATAGTTTGTCAGGGAGTTATAATTTCAATACCCTTCACGGTCTTACACTTACGCTTAGAAATTACTGGACTTCTGTAGATTACGAAAACCAATTACTTACCCTTGAAGAAGATGGGCGATTATCTTCTAATAACAACTATGAAGTGCAACAAACACTAATAAATGATTCAGATTATAGCAATCCTAATATTAATTATAATATTTGGAATTTTGACTTGAAATATTCTTGGCAATTTGCACCTGGAAGTCAACTAGTTGCATTGTACCGAAATCAACTATTTAGTTATACCGAAGCATCTGAAATTGGGTATATTAATAGTATCGACACTCTCTTTAAAGAACCATTAAAACAAACTTTTTCTTTGAAGCTAGTATATTATTTAGATTATAACAACCTTAAAAAAACATTCAAAAAATCTAACACATAATTGGCTACTAAGCTGTTTTTTAACTAATTTCACTTTCTTATTTTAAATAGATGATTTTAGCAAAAAATATACATAAGTATTACGAGAACTTACATGTATTAAAAGGTGTAGATTTACATATTAAAAAAGGAGAAATTGTTTCTATTGTTGGAAGTTCTGGGGCTGGAAAAACTACTTTATTACAAATACTAGGAACTTTAGATTTTTTAGATAAAACCAACACTGATAATTCACTTACCATAAACGGTCAAGTTATAAATACACTAAAAGAAAAGAAATTAGCAAAATTCAGAAATGAACATATTGGCTTTATTTTTCAATTTCATCAGTTATTACCAGAGTTTACAGCCTTAGAAAATGTATGTATACCAGCTTACATTGGAGGAAAAAACAAACAAAAAACTGAGCAAAGAGCTAAAGAATTACTAGCTTTTTTAGGCTTATCACACCGTTATGAACACAAACCTACCGAACTTTCTGGTGGTGAACAACAACGTGTAGCAGTAGCTAGAGCTTTAATTAATAACCCGAAAGTTATTTTTGCTGATGAACCCTCAGGAAATTTAGATTCTGAAAGCGCAGAAAATCTTCATAATTTATTTTTTGAATTACGCGATAAATTTGGGCAAACTTTTGTGATTGTTACCCATAACGAAACACTAGCAAATATGGCCGATAGGAAGTTAGTAATGAAAGATGGAAATATAGTTCGATAAACATTTATACGTTAATCATGAATAAAATTATACTTATAACAGTACTAGTTATTTACAATTCCTTAGTGTTTGCTCAAACTAAAGAGCAACTAAATCATTTGGATAGTTACTACGAAAAAGCCTTAAAAGAATGGAACATTCCTGGAATGGCAATCGCTATTGTAAAAAACGACAGTATTATTTTTAGTAAAGGTTATGGATATGCCAACCTAGAAGAAAAAACAAAAGTTGACTCCAATACTTTATTTGCAATCGCATCAAATTCAAAAGCATTTACAGCTACCGCATTAGCCCAATTAGTAGAACAGAAAAAAATAAAATGGACAGATAAAGTAATCGACTACCTACCCTACTTTAAAATGTATGATGAATACACTACTCAGTATACAACCATAGAAGATTTATTATGTCATAGAAGTGGTTTAAAAACTTTTAGTGGTGATTTATTATGGTACGGAACTACTAAAACAGCTGAAGAAATACTATCTGCACAACAACATTTAACACCAACTTCTGAATTCAGAACTAAATTTGGTTATTCAAATCTAGCTTATTTAGCTGCTGGAAAAGTAATTGAAAAAGTAACCGATACTACGTGGAGTAATTATGTAAGTACTCATTTTTTAACCCCATTAAAAATGAACAGAACAATTACTTCAACATCACAGCTTAAAAACACTACAAATACAGCAACTCCTTATTTTATAGAAAATAAAAAAGCTATTGAACTGAAATGGGTAAACTGGGATAATATCGCTCCAGCAGGAGCCTTAATTTCTTCAGTTAATGATTATGCTAAATGGTTATCCTTAAATATTAACAAAGGAACTCTTAACGGAAAAACATACTACAACCAAAATACATACTACAAGCTTACGACACCTCATATAAATTTTAGAGTAGGAAAAAATTCTGAAAATGTTCATTTTAAATCTTATGCCCTAGGTTGGAACACACAAGACTATCAAGGATACCAAATTATTGGTCATGGTGGTGGATATGATGGTATGATATCAAAATCTACTTTTGTTCCGGAAAAAGGATTAGGAATTATTGTATTAACAAACAGTCTTAACTGGGCTCCAGGCGCATTAGTAAATAAGAGTTTAGATGTTTTATTAGCTCATAAATTAGACGCTAAAGATTGGTCTGAAAACTATTTAGACAATTACAAACAAAATGATAGCACCAATACAGCTAAGCAACTTAAAAACGAAAAACTACGCTACAAGCTTCAAAAAAAACACCTATCCTTAAAAGAATACACAGGTATTTACACTGATAAAATGTACGGAACTGTTACTGTCACAAAGAAAGATAATACTTTATATTTTTCAATGGATAATACACCAATTTTTAAGGCCAAATTAAAACATTGGAATCATCATATTTTCACCTTCCGATTTGACACTAACCTATCTTCATTACCTGAAGGGAAATTATGGTTTGATTTGGATAAAAATGGAAAAGTAGCTAAACTACATATTGATGTTCCTAACCCTGATTTTTATTTTTATGAGTTTAATTTTATAAAAAACAAATAGAAAGGTGTCATTAAAATTATCCAAGAATGAACTAAAAGCTTTTCTAGATGAAAAAGTAATTGAATACAATACTCCTGAATTTATTGATAGTGATCCTATTCAAATCCCTCATTTATTTAGACTAAAAGAAGATATTGAAATTGCTGGTTTTTTAGCTGCTACAATTTCTTGGGGGAATAGGAAAATGATTATCAAAAATAGTCATAAAATGATTCAGTTAATGGGGAACTCTCCTTATGATTTTATAATGAACCATCAAGATCATAACCTAGAACAATTAGAAGGGTTTGTTCACAGAACTTTTAATTCAATAGATTTCGTGTACTTTATAAAAGCACTTAAACATATTTATACAAATCATAATGGTTTGGAAAGTGTATTTCAAAAACATCAATCTACTACATCTCTTCAACCAGCAATTCATGAGTTTAAAAAACTATTTTTTGAAATTGCTCACCCACAAAGGACTACAAAACACATTTCTGACCCTTTAAAAGGATCTGCAGCAAAACGATTAAACATGTGGTTACGCTGGATGTGTAGGCAAGATAATACTGAGGTCGATTTTGGAATATGGAAAAACATTTCTCCCTCCCTACTTTCATGCCCTTTAGATGTTCATTCTGGAAATGTAGCTCGTAAATTAGGATTATTGACTAGGAAACAAAATGATGCAAAGGCATTAATCGAACTAGACGACAACCTAAGATTACTGGATGTTAATGACCCTGTTAAATATGATTTTGCTCTTTTTGGCTTAGGTGTATTTGAGAAATTTTGAAACTGTTTTTTTCTTAGAAATTAATTCAATGTTTGGTTCTGTGGTACTGTCGCATTAAATATCGCTATTTCAAATATACCTAATTTTGAAAAGGTAAAGTAATTAATATGTACAAACACCATCGCTACTCTCCTATTATCATAAAACAAGCTGTCTACTTCAAACTAAGATGCACTCTTAGTTATCGTGATGTTGAAGAACTTTTGGCTATACGTGGTGTCAAAGTAGATCATTCTACAATTCAACGTTGGGTATTCAAGTTCTCTAAAGAGATAGAATTTAACATGAATAGGCGTAAAAAGAGAGTAACTAATAGTTGGAGACTAGATGAAACATATATAAAAGTAGCAGGTAAAGATAGGTACTTATACAGAGCTGTAGACAAACAAGGAAACACAATAGACTTCCTATTAACCAAAAGAAGAATGAAGGGTTCTGCTCAGAA
>Ga0209396_1001080_pt1 | contig 30925 bp, 26 predicted proteins | sample GOMGulsemesocosm_6_FD_184638 | JGI IMG/M metagenome (GOLD analysis project Ga0209396, IMG submission 184638) | Methane-oxidizing microbial communities from mesocosms in the Gulf of Mexico - GOM8C Gulf of Mexico (SPAdes) (version 2) | ecosystem: Environmental > Aquatic > Marine > Cold seeps... | reverse complement strand
TAGTCTGGATTTATACTATAAACATAGGTCAAAACTGACTCAACTGCAGAGGCATGTTTAATAATGAGATTCGCGTTATTAAAAGTATGACTGTATTGAAATTAACGCCGCAATAATAAGTTTACCACGACATAGACTTAGCTGGATTTTACCGACTTAGTTATTGAAACTAAAGACAAATCTACAACACAGAATGTAGCAAATTGTGTTGATGAATTTGTGATAAGAACATCTTGGCGTAAATCAAAGTATTATCCAACTTACCTGATGGTAAACGTCGAGCATTAATCAATTGAGCCTCAAATTGGAACCCACAACGCTTTGCTACAGCCTGACTTTTTAAGTTTGAACTAGCCATTTTGATTTCTAATCGCTGAGCGTTATTATCAATGAAGGCATATTTTTCAATAAGCTTTACAGCTTCAGTTATATAACCTTTACCCACTTTTGACGTTTGTAACCAATAACCAATTTCAAAATAAGGAACAGATTTATCTCGAACAATAAATCCGATAACACCGATAAATAAGCCAGTTTCTTTTTCGATGATATTAAACCAAAACGCACCCGTCAAATTGGTAAAATTAGCTAGAGCCTCTTTGATATTATGTTCGAGTTCATTTTGTGTTAATGACTCAGAAACCCAAGGCAAAAATTGAGATAATTCAGCCTGGCTCTCATTAATAACAGCCATCATTGAACCCGCATATTTTAAAGATGGTGGGATTAATTTAATTCTCTCATTTTCCATATGATTTGGTATGTCTTATGCTATTAGAATTTGTTTTTTGAGGCTAACTTTGAGATCGAAAATAGGGTTTATCAATTGATAATCTAGCAATTTATTCGTTTTCATAAACTCTCCTATGCTCCTTCATATCTCTTAAAGTTTAGCGCTTATAATTCGGCTTAGATATTCAGCCAAAGTATATTAAAGCTCCGCGCAGCGGCTTAGTTCAACAGTTATTAGGCTGAATTCAGACTAGAACAGAAGCCTGATTAAATTTAAGCATCAACGTTACTCTTTTTATTATTTAAGTTCAATTGGTTAAGTCTGGTTTTCAGTGAGAGGGTAAGATATCCATTGTGGAAAGTAGGAACCGTATTAATGACAACCTTAATTTAACAACTAGTTAAACAATAACCCTATTTATTATGGGAATAGATTCGTCCTAAATGTTCATGAGTGCTTAGTTTGAGCACCATTTGGGCAGGAACGCACTAATAAATAATGGGGCTGTAATGTGTTAGAAAAAGCTACCTGCCTATTTCGTCAGGTAGCTTCATCCATTATTTATTAGTAGCAGGCGAGAATTTAGAAACTAGATTTGTCAGCACTTTCATCGGTAATTTACACAGTAAAACACCTATTACTAACGCGATCATCAGTAGATGAGAATCATGGCTGATGCTGCGGCCGTTAACTGCGCTATCTAATGCCAAAGCGATCACAGGGAATACCAAGAAACAGATCGAAGCCTGAAACGGTGATGCCACTTTATTCAGTTGGAAGTACGCCATGATGCCGCCGATACCCGCGACCACACCCAAGTAAGCCACTGCGACCCAAGATATTAAGGTAAATTCAGCCACATTGGGTTGCTCGACAATCGCACCGACAATCACCAGTAATACAGCAGCAACTAAACACGGCAGCGCATTGTAAGTCAGCACGTGAATGCCTTTACAACGGCTTTGGACACTGGTGTAAATAGTCGCATGCATCAGCACGGCGACGATCATTGCAATCACACCTATCATACTGCCATTACTGCTCACGCCCATTTCATTATTAATAATGGCAATCAAGCAAAACAGCGCTATCAGTAAGCCTGCAACTTGATGTAGATGCACACGTTGCTTATGTACCAATACTGCAAAAATAAGTACAACCACAGGCATGTTAGCGAAAATGATAGAAGCCAAACCAGAAGAGATATATTGCTCACCGAAGATCATTAAAGTAAACGGCGCAGCAAAATAGAATAGGCTAATTAACACAAACTCCAGTCGTTTACCTGCAGGGAATAACAGCGGAATATTCAGTTTCCATGCAGCCAGTATCAACAGTGGTGCAGCTAAAGCAAAACGTAATCCTGTCGCTGTCATTGGTGGGATGGAGTGAACTGCAATTTCCATCGCCATCCATGTAGTTCCCCAGATAAGACAAACGGAAGTAAATAAGAGTGCGGCGAGTAGTTTCTGGTTCATGATGTTGATCTCTGCAATAAATAATACAGTAATTATATTTTTTATAGGCAGAGAGAAGGTTTCAATGTTATTCACTAATAAGGAGTAGTTTTGAAAATATTTTCTTTTATTTTTAGTTTTTGAGGTTTTTTTTTCTTTAATTGTCAAGATTACAAAATGAGTAAGCAGTGATCGAACGAATCAGAATAAACTTACGAGTTATTTTTATCGTCATCCTGCTGGTCATGATTATGGCCGTGGGGGTTCTTAAAATCGGGTAAGTCGGTACTGCCAATGACTTGTAAAACGATCGCTACCGAGAAGAAAAAGAATGATGAAGCGGCAAAACTCGCTTTGTATACCTTGGTCATATCACCCATGTAAATGAGTAAAATCCCGACACATGCAAACGCCAGAATAAAAGAGCCAATGCTTGACCAAGCTGACAGTTTTTGCAGTACATGTTTTTGTTTAATTGGTGGCATTGTTTCTCATCTATGCTTTGGATTGCGAAATTAAAGCTATTTAGTTCGCACTGACACTATTGTTAATTAACCCAGTCTAATTAACAATAGTGTAAACCATTTGTAGCAAAAATCGCGTTGACTATGGTCAACCGTGCCTTGACTTTATTTCGCTAGAGCTTAGTTAAGTTAAAAGTGGGGGTATCTAGCCCAAATGATGGGAGAAGGTGGGTGAGTTTTCACCCATTTGTTGTATATCACTAAATAAGTGCCAGCCTGTTAAGGTATTGTTAAAAAAGACAAAGTGAGAAAAGTTAAAACTTGGCTCAATGGTTGCTATGTGGTTAGCACAATGTTAATTGGTTTGTGTTTGTAAATAACTATCGAGCCTAGCAACGTCGCCTTATAGCTCAGACTGTGATTATGTTTGGCTTATAAGATTATAATTATATGGAGATTATTATGTTAAAACATGTAACAGCAGCATCTTTAATTATGTTGGCAGCCCTGTCAACAATGGAAGCAAGCGCAGCAACGGGTGCTTGTGATCCAGGTGAAATGGTTATTAAATTTAGTCACGTAACAAATACCAATAAACACCCTAAAGGTATTGCAGCTTCACTACTTGAAGAACGTGTAAATAAAGAAATGAACGGTAAAGCTTGTATGCAGGTTTTTCCTAACTCAACCCTTTATGATGACAACAAAGTATTAGAAGCGTTATTAAATGGCGATGTGCAATTAGCAGCTCCTTCATTATCTAAGTTCGAAAAATTCACTAAAAAATTCCGTATTTTCGATTTACCTTTCCTATTTGAAGACGTTGAAGCCGTTGACCGTTTCCAAAATTCAGAAGCGGGTGACAAGTTGAAAAACTCAATGCGTCGTCGTGGTTTACAAGGTTTAGCGTTTTGGCATAACGGCATGAAGCAAATGTCTGCTAACCGTCCGCTTATCTATCCTGAAGATGCCAAAGGTTTGAAATTCCGTGTGCAAGCGTCGGATGTATTAGTTGCTCAGTTCCGTCAACTTGATGCAAATCCACAAAAGATGTCGTTTAAAGAAGTATACGGCGGCCTGCAAACTAAGGTTATCGACGGTCAAGAAAACACTTGGTCAAATACTTACGGTAAGAAATTCTTCGAAGTACAAGACGGCGTAACAGAAACCAATCACGGCATCTTGGATTACCTTGTTGTAACTTCAAATCGCTGGTGGGCAAAACTACCAAACGACATCAAAGTACAATTACGTCAAATCATCACCGAAGTATCAGCAACACGTAACGCTGAATCTGCACGCGTAAATAATGATAACAAAAATAACATTATTGCTGCGGGTGGCGTAGTGCGTACTTTAACGCCTGAACAGCGTGAAGCTTGGGTTGTGAAGTTGAAACCAGTTTGGTCTAAATTCGAAAAAGACATCGGTAAAGACTTGATTAAGAAAGCGGTTGCTTCAAACCAGTAATTTCTTTATCGAAAAATAATACTTAGCGGCATAACCTCACTTCATCAATAAGTTATGCCGCCCTATAAATTGCACCTGAGATCAATGAAGGGAACCATTATGAATGCTGGGTTGTGGACGCGCGTAGGTAAGTTTACCGACAGCGTAGAAGAGCTGAACATTGCCTTATCCTTAGGGATCATGACAATGCTGACTTTTGCCAATGTTGTGTTTCGTTATCTATTTAATGACAATATTTTATGGGCATTAGAGCTAACCGTATTTCTATTTGCTTGGTTAGTGTTAGTCGGTGCGTCTTACGGCGTTAAAAAGCACTCGCATATTGGTGTCGATATATTAATTAACAGTGCCTCAGAAAAACTACGTAAATTTTATGCCGTGGTTGCGGTGGGTTTATGTTTACTGTTTTCCATTTTGTTATTTATTGGCTCATGGAATTATTGGTATCCGTTTGTTTCTGAAAGAGCATGGTATGAGACCGATGATATCCCTATGCCGGAAATGCTGCAGTTTCTCGCTGACTGGTTAAATGAAGGCGAACGTTATGAAAAACTGCCCCGCTTTATTCCTTATTTTGCGCTGCCACTCGGCACTGCATTACTGACATTTAGATTCTTACAACTGCTATGGCAAGTATTGAATAACCAGATAGATAGAGTTATTGCCAGTCATGAAGCAGAAGAAGCATTGGCTATGTTAGATCAAGATGACAAAAAGGATTAAGTTATGGTTTTAGCAGTATTGTTATTGATGATTATCGGCTTCATGATGTTTGGTGTGCCGATTGCTGTCTCACTCGGTCTATCGAGTATTATTTTCTTGCTACTTCATTCAGATGCCACGCTTGCATCAGTAGCTCAAACTTTATTTAATGCGTTCGCTGGTCACTACACGTTATTGGCGATCCCATTCTTCATCTTAGCATCGACCTTTATGTCAACGGGTGGTGTGGCGCAACGTATTATTCGTTTCGCCGTGGCTATCGTGGGCTGGTTCCCTGGTGGTCTAGCTATCGCATCGGTTGTGGCTTGTATGATGTTTGCAGCGCTATCTGGTTCGTCTCCGGCTACTGTTGTCGCTATTGGTAGTTTAGTTATCGCCGGTATGGTGAAAAATGGCTATACCAAAGAGTTTGCCGCGGGTGTTATTTGTAACGCAGGTACCTTAGGTATTTTGATCCCACCTTCAATCGTGATGGTTGTGTATGCTGCGGCGACAGATGTTTCTGTAGGGCGCATGTTCTTGGCAGGTGTGGTACCGGGGTTATTAGCCGGTGTAATGCTGATTGTCGCTATTTTAGTCACAGCAAAAGTGAAAAAACTACCAGCACAACCGTTCGTTGGTTGGGGTGAGGTATTTGCCTCTGCACGCGAAGCGTCTTGGGGTTTGATGCTAATTGTTATCATCCTTGGTGGTATCTACGGTGGTATTTTCACGCCAACCGAAGCCGCCGCTGTTGCCGCTGTTTACGCCTTCTTAATCGCTAACTTTGTCTACAAAGACATGGGGCCATTTGCTGATAAGAAAGACACGAAACCAGCAGTGATGAAAGCCTTCCATGTAATGTGTCATGCCGATACCAAGAAAGCGTTATTTGACGCCGGTAAGATGACCATTATGTTGCTGTTTATTGTTGCCAATGCGCTCATTTTGAAACACGTATTAACTGAAGAACGTATTCCGCAGATGATCACGGAAGTGATGTTAAGCGCAGGTCTTGGTCCAATTGCCTTCTTGATTGTTGTGAACGTTTTGCTGCTTATCGGTGGCCAATTCATGGAGCCGTCGGGTCTGTTAATTATCGTTGCGCCGTTGGTATTCCCAATTGCTTTAGAACTGGGTATTGACCCAATCCATCTCGGTATCATCATGGTGGTGAATATGGAGATCGGCATGATCACGCCGCCGGTGGGGCTGAACTTGTTTGTGACTTCTGGAGTCGCACATATGTCGATGATGCAGGTGGTGAAAGCGGTTATGCCTTGGGTGGCGTTGATGTTGGTATTCTTGATGGTCGTGACTTACGTACCTTCGGTTTCAACTTGGTTACCAACCATGCTGATGGGACCCGAACTCATTATTAAATAATTCTTAAGTATTGAGATCGCTTCTCCAGTAAATGATCTCATATTACTTATTGAAATACGACAATGGCCAGCATACGCTGGCCATTTTTTGTTTTAAAGCTCAACTCAGAGTAAGTAATGTTGCGTGAGGATTTAGACTTTTTTAGCAAAATATCTTTTTCATGGATGAAAAAGTTAAACTTTCTGGCTGTAGTCGATGATTGTATCTCGGTATAGAGAAAGTAAACGATCGCTTTCAACAGATACGCCAACATGTTGTGCTCTATTGCCTTGCCACTCATCATACATGAACTGACGTTTTTCGAATTTCTGTATTGTCATGCCTTCGGCTGGTCCATCTGTTACCACGCGAACAGGGCCTTCACGTAAGGTAAAGAGTGATGGGTCGATGACATAAGCGATAGCAGAAGGGTCGTGAACATGGCAGCCTTCTAAGCCGACTTTTTCTGAATAGAATTTAAGATAGAAGCGGCTAATGTCCCAGATAAACTGACCGACTTCTCCCGCATCATCTTTCAGTTCATCAAGGTATTTCTTAGTGAAGAAGCTCTGTTCAGTGACGTCTAAACCGATAATCACTACAGGCCAAGATGCGCTGAAGACTATATCTGCTGCGTGAGGGTCATCGTGGATGTTCGCTTCAGCGTAAGGCGTTACATTACCTCGGTGTTCATTCATACCGAACGCGCCGCCCATGATCACCACTTCTTTTACTAGCGTTACAATCTCCGGCGCTTCTTTGAGTGCGAGTGCAAGATTTGTCAAAGGTCCAACAGCGACGAGTGTTATCTCGCCGGGTTCAGCTCTTAACGCATCAATTATATATTGATGGGCTGGGCGAGGATCTGCTGTGACGTTTAATTGAGAGGGTGCTTTAACATCACCAAAGCCGGATTCACCATGCACCACTGTCGTTGCGCCAATAGGGTCTCGAACGAGTGGCTTATCAGCACCTTTAGCTACATCTGCCTGTAAATTGTATTTCTGTTTAAGGTAAAGGGCATTATGCGTGGCATTATCTATGGTGGCATTACCATAAACACAGGTAATGGCTTTAAGTTCGATCTCGGGATGCGCTTCAGCAAATATAATTGCCATCGCATCATCGATGCCCGGATCGGTATCAAGAATAATTTTCTTTGTCATACATACTGCTATTTGAGTTAGATAAGGCGCCTAAAATACCTGTGTCAGGAAAAGATAAACGTGATAAATGACTAATATTTTAGTTTTATACTCATTTATTACTGCACCTTATGTTTAGTTATAAATAGCTTTACTCAATAATTTTTTGGCTTTTTCAAGAGATACATGTGGTGCTATTACTGGGCTATCTATTCGCCAACCAAACTTAGTTTTACTCAGGTTAAAAGTAATAAGCTCTTGTTGTGACTGCTGTTTTGTTAAAGTTACACCATCAACATAAGCAGTTACTGTATATTGAACAATCGCTGTCGCGCTCAAGCCTGTAACATTAATACTATCGATTTTAAAATCATTTATAATTGTAAAATGGTCCCATCCAGATTCTTCCTCCCAACTTACATACTCTTTAATATTTGGATTTAATTGTAAGCGATTGCCATTAAAGTCAGCTAAGCAATATCCATGAATTTTATTATGTATATCTATAGTTGTTTGCTGTTTATCCAGAGCTGAACATCCCGTCATTACAATGAATACGGCTATGATTGAAAAGTGTCTGAACATAATGTTTATCCCTTAAACGCCTGCTTATCAATTTGGTGCTTTTGCATTTTATCGTATAAAGTTTTACGTGCAAGGTTAAGCTGATGCATGGTGTCTTTGATACTGCCATTACAACTAGTAAGAGCCTGCTCAATGAGAATCTTTTCAAACGCTTCAACTTGCTCTGAAAGATTTTGAGCGATCTGCGGTTGTGGGGTATTGGCACTGGTTAATCCCATCAACTTACCTAACAAAATATAGCGCTCTGCTGCGTTTCTTAATTCGCGCACATTACCCGGCCAATCATGAGCGATCAGTGTTTGTAAATCTTGCGCTGGCAGCGCAGGGGCTGCTTTACTGTAACGAGCTGCTGCGACTAATAAAAAATGATGAAACAGGCTTGGAATATCTTCAAAACGTTGGCGTAGTGGAGGCAACTCTAGCGTGACAACATTAAGTCGATAGTACAGATCTTGGCGGAAAGTACCTGCTGCTGCGGCTTCTTTAAGGTCAACTTTTGTTGCGGCTATGATACGAATATCTAAAGCAATTTCTTTATTTGAGCCGATGCGCTCAAATTTACGCTCTTGTAAAATACGCAGTAATGTTATCTGTGCTTGCATTGGCATGGATTCGATTTCATCGAGAAACAGCGTGCCGCCTTGGGCATGTTCAAACTTACCGATACGTTTATCTGACGCGCCAGTGAATGCGCCTTTTTCATGACCGTATAATTCACTCTCGATGAGGCTCTCAGGTACTGCGCCACAGTTAATCGCAACAAAGTTGTGCATGCGGCGGCTGCTTTGCTCATGCAGCGAACGCGCAACTAATTCTTTACCCGTACCGGTTTCACCAAACAGTAAAATATCCGCTGGCGTATCGGCGATATGGCTGATCATTTCCCGTAGTTCAACAATCGCCTTAGTCGTGCCGATAATTCTAGGACCTAGTGTATCCTTGGCTTGCAGGGCTTTTTTTAGGGTCTTATTTTCTTCTGTGAGCATGCGCTTTTCTATAGCACGTTTTACCGAGTCGGTAAGTCGTGCGGAGGCAAATGGCTTTTCAATAAAGTCATAAGCACCATCATGCATAGCCTGCACCGCGAGAGAAATATCGCCATGACCGGTAATTAGAATAATTGGCAAATTTGGATCATTTTCGGCAAGTTTCACTAATAATTCGTGTCCCGATATTCCGGGTAAGCGAATATCAGTAATGATCACCAAGGGGGTTTCGGTTTCGAGTCTTTGCAATGCAGATTCGGCATCGGCAAAGCAAGCCACGCTGATATCTGCTAACTCTAATGTTTGCTGGTTGGCAATACGTAAATCATCTTCATCATCAATGAAAAAAACCTGACTCATTGGCTGTCCTATGCTAATTAGTTAATATTTTGGGGTCTTCAAATACCGGTAAATTTAAGCTGAAGCGCGCACCTGAATCGGCGGTGTTTTCGGCATTTATTTCACCGCGCAGGTTTTCCATGATCTTATGAGAAATAGATAAACCTAAGCCTAATCCAGTTTCTTTGGTCGTAAAGAAAGGAGCGAATAAATGCGGCAAGCTTGCTTCGCTAATCCCTATGCCTGAATCTTCTATTTGCACTGTGGCGAACTGTTCGCAACGCAGTAAATTAATTTGGATATGTTTTTTATCACAATCTTCAACGGCTTGGATAGCGTTGGAGAGTAAATTCACCAGCACTTGTTCTAATTGCACTTGGTCAGCGCTCACTTGCACGTCCAAGCTTTCATCTAAAAGATTGACGCTCACTTGCTTACTCTTTAACTGCGGTCTAACTAGCTCAATAGCCATATTGACCACAGCTAATAAGTGCATGGTGTGCAACTCGCCGCTGGATTTACGCGCAAAGACTTTTAGTTGTGAACTGATTTTGGCCATGCGCTCAGTGAGGTGAACGATACGATGAATGTTATCTTCGGCGTGCTGAGTTTGCTGACGCTGTAGAAATACCAACGCGTTATCGGCATAGCTGCGAATAGCCGCTAATGGATTATTTAATTCGTGGCTGATGCTGGCGGAAAGTTGCCCGAGCACGGCCAGCTTTGCCGCTTGAATTAGCTCTTTTTGAGTGTCGCGTAGAGTTTGCTCCATCTTCTGACGCTCGATTATTTCACTGTTTAAATCGGCTGTTCGGCGCTTTACTTCTTCTTTAAGATTGTCTTTGGCCTTGATGCGCATGACTTCTTTTTCTTTAGCGCGCAGGCTTTTATGAATAGATAAATTGAGTCTTACATTGAGCACCCAAAATAATGAGGAAAGCAGTAATACCGTTAGGAAAAGGTCTCTAAAAATGGGTGTGAGTGGTGTAAATACACGTACCGTCCAACCTGCACTGGGCATGGCTTTACTCATGGCTAAATAGTTACTTGGCAATAACGAGGATGTAGTGAGTTGTAACAGCGCTTGCTGCTCTTGCAGTGACCCTGAGAAATTAAGCGCAGCGATACTTTTGCCACCATAGCGACGACTATCATCTATTTGGCTTAGCTGAATAGCCGTTAACGGTTTCAAGCTGTGTAATAACCAAGATTTTTGATTGGAAATGAAGATGATATTGTCATCATCTGTGACCATGAAGTGGGATTTTTTACCGGTCCATTCTTTTTCTATTTGTGATAAATCCATCTTCACTACAATTACGCCGATTATTTTACCTTGTTGCTCTACAGGAGAAGAGAAGTAGTAACCGCGCTCGCCGGAAGTGGTACCAAGTGCAAAATAGCGGCCTTGTTTTCCCATGATGGCTTGTTGGAAATAAGGGCGGAAAGCAAAGTTCTTACCGACGAAAGTCTGGGCATTACGCCAGTTACTCGCGGCGATTGTGGTACCAGATAAGTCGATGAGATAAGTATCGGATGCTGCAATGGTGGCATTAACTCGGGCTAGATAACGGTTAGTGAGAGCACCCAATTGACGGTCATGTAAATTCGTTAATGTCGTGACGATGAGCTGCTGATCGAACAGTAATTTAGGAATGGCATTAAAGCGCTGCAATTGGCTTTGTAAATGGGTCGCGAATATATCGAGCTGCTGGTGGTTTTGGGTTGTTAAACGGGCATAGCCAGACTGCCACACCCAAGCTACTGATGCGATCAAGCTGACCAGATAAAATCCGATTAATACTTTCCGTGTACTTAACATTATACTCACCCCTTGGCATACAATAACGCAACATTGTTAATCTACCAACAATCGATGTGGACATTCATGATATGGAATGAAAATAGCTAATTATCAGGATTAAGTTGTTTATTTAATAGCTATTTTTAAGCTTTTATTCGATTTTAAATTACTGGGTTATCGGACATTGAACTTATAGAAATTTGTTATTGCTTTTGTGCTTACTTGTGCTTTGATATAGTAAGTTATTGGTTAAATATTAAGGGGATTGATTCTATTATGTTAGATTCGAAGGATAAATTGATTTTAGAATTACTGCAGCGCGATGCATCAATGGCTGTGGCGGATTTGGCGGAAAAAGTTAACCTAACTGTTTCACCTTGCTGGAAGCGTTTGAAACGACTGGAAGATAACGGCTATATTTTACGTCGAGTGGCGTTATTGAATCAGGAAAAGCTGGGGTTACATTTAACCGCGTTTGTGAATATTAAAACCCAGAATCACAGCGATGTTTGGTTTAAAAAGTTTGTTGCTAGCGTGATTGATTTTGCTGAAATCATTGATTTCTATCGTATGGCGGGTGAGTACGACTATATGATGAAAGTGCTCGTTAAAGATATGGCGGCGTTTGATGTGTTTTATAAACGCTTAGTTAACTGTGTCGATGGTTTGTCAGATGTGACTTCATCGTTTGCCATGGAAGGTTTAAAGAATACGACACAGTTACCAGTGAATTAGAGCTTAACTAAATCCTCAGCAATTTTCTTTGCGCTGTGTGGCGGTGCAAAGGCTGCCACATAATCCCCTTCAGGGTTTACTAGGTAAACGCGTGAAGAATGATTTATCAAATAGGTATCAGCTTGATCTGCTGGCAGCGGCGCGCTGTAAGGTACCGAAACATACTCACCGTTAGTGGCAAGGAATGTTTTCTGGTAAATAACGCCAAATTTCTGTGTTAATTTATTAATTTCACTGCTTTCGCCAGTAATGCCGATGAAGTCATCGTTATAAAACTTGGCATAACCACCCAACATATCGTTACTATCACGTTTAGGATCTACCGAGATAAACACCACTTGTGGCATTACTTTTCCGGCATCAGCCATTTGCTTAGAAACATTGTTGAGATTATATAACTCTGTTGGGCAAACGTCAGGGCAACTGCCGTAACCAAAAAACACGAGTGACCATTTATCTTTAAATTGACTATTAGTGAACTGCTGAGTATCGCCTAAATTAAATGTCGGTAAAGTGACGGCTTCAGGTAAAATATACGCCGTCGTAAAATCCGGTAATTTAGGTGTGTTAAGCATTTTATTTACTGTGATGCCAGCTACTAGGCTGACAGTAAATAGTGCACCGACTAATATGCCGCGAGATAATTTCATTCGTGTTCCTTAGCTAAAGAGTCTTAGTTGCTTTGCATGTCATCGTGTTTCATTTCTTTCATGCTCATTTTACTGTGATCCATCTTGCTATGGTCCATTTTCATGCCCATTTTTGAATTATCACGTTTAACTGGCATTTTAGCACTGAATTTTTCGCCGTTTGCGAGTGTGAATACTACATCGATATTTTGACCTGCTGGTACAATTTTTTCAGGTTGTAGCAACATGATGTGGTAGCTGCCGGGTTTGAATTTCAGTGTACTGTTGGCTTTTACAGTAATCTTTTGTTGTTTTTCCATTACCATCATGCCGTTTTTCTTTGATGATAAATGTAATTCACCGTAACCAAAACCTTCTGCTTCTACACCTACAAGATTAATGTCTTGGTTGTTGTGGTTCATTAGGTTGAAGAATGCTGCTTGTACTTTTGCTGCTGGTGGTGCTGCACGCACCCAAGAGTCCATCACCATTAGTTTGTCTGCGCTCGCAGCAAGTAGTTGGCTAGATGCAAGGAGTGACATTGCAGCAAGGCTTTTAATCATAGTGTGTTTCATTGTTTTTCCCTAAATTAACTAGTAGTTGTAAAAATAAATGGAATTAAATAGGCAGTGCCGGCAATGTCGATAGTGACATTAGCTTGCCATTGCATGTCACTTTGGCCACATAAGCCAAGTGAGGTTTCACCGGTAAATAGGTTATCTTCTGCCGCGGTTAACTTAACCGGAAAACCAGGCATCGCCATGTTGATACCGTCAATGGTAATGCTGGCAGATTTAATATCTTGGCCTCGAACTTCTAACGCGAGACTGGTCATGGGTTTGGCATTAAACGGTTTGATGGTGACATCAATCGTGTGTTGTTCATCTATGGCGACAGAGCAAATAGTTTGATTGACTTGGCAGTCTGCTACTTTAGCCAAGATCACTAAATTTGCATTGGTTTGTGGCTGATAAAATAAATAAGCATAAGCCAGTGCAGCGGCGCATAGCACACTAAAACCTGTAGTTAACCATTTTTTCATGGGACAACTCTTCGACAATTGATAATATAATTTATTGATTGTAATAAAAAACCAAGTGATTTAATACACTTGGTACAGGCTGGTTGAGCTGGGTTGGGCTGTCGTATTTATAGCAAGACTACTCGCCATTACAATATAGCAATCACAATCGTTAAAACAGTTAACTAACGGTAATGCTTGCCCACGCTGCTATCAACATCATGCATACAGTTACAATCGCTTTTATTTTCATATCATTGGCCATATTCAGGTCCTCGCTACGTCATAGATGGATATTGTAATTCAAAATAAGTATACCCTTTGAGAGTTAGTTATTACCACTATAATCATTACGGTAGCTGGAAGCTTTTGACAATTATGCGATCTGGAATTCAACTTGATAAAAATGACTTAAGAAACTGACATTTATCATTTTTACCAAGTTAGACTGTAATGAGACTGCACTAGACCCGATGAGTATGTTTGTGACGTGAGTAAAGTTAAATTGAGCTGAGGCAGAGGGGCTGAGAATAACCGAATACCTTGGCCAAGCAGGACCGGCACGGTGGAAATGATCATTTCATCGACCAGATCTAAGCGTAATAGTGAGTCTGCTAAATCGGCACCACCGAGTAGCCAAATGTTGCCTTTGGCTTCGGATTTTAATTGCTTGATAGTATGGGCAGGATCGGTAACAAATGTGACGCTGTCATGCACCATCGATATTGGGCTATGGCTAGCGACAAAACAGCGCTTACCAGCATAAGGCCATTTGCCAAAATGGTTAATGACCTCAAAAGAGCGATTTCCCATGAGGATGCTATCAATGTTGCCGATAAAATCTTGATAACCGTAGTCTTCATCTTCTTGTTTGATTGCGCCTAACCAAGACAAATCATGGTCTGGTTTAGCAATGTAGCCATCAAGGCTGGTAGCAATATACAAGATTACTTTTGACATAGAATCACTCCTTAAATGCAATTAACCCAATTGAGACGTATTAATCTAGTTGAGACATGTTAACTCAGTAGTTGCTCTAAATCAGTTTGAGAAGGGGCAAACCAGTATGCACCTGTAACAGCATCTGAATAATCGATGAGACGATCGGTTACACCGTCAGGAATACCGTACATACGTTGCAGCTGAGTTGCGAAACGTTGTTGTTCACAGGCGAATGCTAAAAAGTATAGTCCGTGTTCAGAAGCGTTACCAAACGGTGAGCTACGACGATAGATTTTCATGCCTGAAACATCGGTGCGCGAAACGTGAGAATTGGCTGGCATAGCATCACCTTCTAATTCAACATCTTCGACCTTAGTTCGACCAACAACGGCCTCCTGTTCTGGTACTGGCATCTTATTAAAACCTTTGAGATCGTGGCACCATTTTTGTGATAATACATAAGCACCGCCAGCACCCGGTTGACCTTCTGGGATCAAGGCGGCTAGTTGGCGAGCATCTTCTTTAGGATTGGCTGTGCCATCTACAAAGCCGATTAGATCACGATTATCACGGTATTGGAAACCAGAGATATCCAATTGCGTTTCAGCAATTTTTGCTAAGGATTGTTGAATATGCAGGGCTTGTTCAAAGGTGAGGCTTGCATCTTTACTGTGGATCCAAAACAGTAATTCGCCTTGAGTGGCTTTGGCTTTCTTACCATGTGGACTGTTAATTTCACTGAATTCTTGAAAGTCAGATAATTCAATATGGGGTAATAAGGTATTTTTAGCACTCGGGCCTAATGCTGTCACCACGTGCACACTTGAATCGACTTTTTGCGTTGCCAGTTTTAGTGCGGTTTGAATATCAGTTAAATATACGTCTTGCTTGAAGGTATATTCGAGGTGATGAAAGCTACTTGATTGCTCGGCGAAGATACTGGTTTGCGGTTGAGTCATGTCAACTCCTATGAAAGACAACGGCTAATTCATCGAAATAAATTAGCCGTAAAACTAATGAAAAGTTAGATAGCTTGGGTCGCTTGTTCTAACCAAGCTAAATCACTGCCTGTTAGCGACGCTGATATTTTTGCTTTAACTTCTACATGATAACTGTTGATCCAGTTAACTTCGTCTTTAGTGAGTAAGCTTTGCTCGATAAGGCGTAAATCAAACGGCACTAACGTCAGTGTTTCGAATTGATAGAAAGTTTTGCCGTCATGGCCATTACCTTTCTCAACGACATAGATAAGGTTTTCACAACGAATACCGTATTCATCTTGCTTGTAGTAACCCGGCTCGTTAGAAACTACCATGCCTGGTTCTAGCGCTACCGCATTGGCATTTTTAGCGATGCGTTGCGGGCCTTCATGCACGTTAAGGAAACATCCAACACCATGGCCTGTGCCATGATCGTAATCGTAACCTTGCTGCCATAAGAACTGACGCGCGAGTGAATCAAGTTGAGCGCCATTAGTGCCTGCAGGGAATTTCATTTGCGCTAGAGCAATATGACCTTTCAGTACCAGAGTAAACATTTTTTTATGTTCAGCACTTGGCGTACCGATAGCGACAGTTCGAGTAATATCTGTAGTGCCGTCAAGGTATTGAGCGCCTGAATCAACCAGATAAATACTGTCCATTGGCAACATTGCTGGCGTGCCGTTCATGTGATTGTAATGACACATTGCAGCATTAGAGCCTGCTGCTGAAATTGTATCGAAACTTAATTCAACGTAGTTTTCATTACTTGCGCGAAACTCGGTTAATTTATCGGATAAGAAACCTTCGTCGTATAAATTGCCTTGGGCAACTTCGGCTTCAAGCCACGCTAAGAAGCGTATTTCAGATGCTGCATCACGGATGTGTGCTTGTTGCATACCGAAAAGCTCTGTACTGTTTTTACAGGCTTTTGGCGTTGCTACTGGATCTAAACCCGCAATCAAAGTGGCACCTGAAGTTTGTGCTGTTAGTTGACTAAATGCGTTAGAGGTTTCTGGGTCAGCTAAGACGTTTAAGCCTTGTTTACCAAGGTTTTTATATGTTGCTGTAGCCTCTGCTTCGGCAACAATGGTCACTCCTGCACCTACGTGCTGGGCAAAACCGGCTGGGATCTTGGCAGGATCAGTGAAGAAGGTCATTGAACCATCTTTCATTAATACCGCGCTACCTAGGATGACGCAGAAGCAATGAATGTCTTTACCACGAATATTCAGTAACCAAGCAATTGAATCTAACGCGCTAATAATGGCAGCGTCCGCACCTTGCTTAGCAATGTCGGCACCGATTTGTTGGCGTTTTTCTAGGCTTGATAAACCTGTGTATTTTTGCTCAAGCAGTAAGCCCATGTTTTGAGTTGGCTGTGGACGATCTGCCCAGCTGAGGTCAACAGGGTTTTGGTCAACGGCAACCAAGTTCATGTGCTGCTCTGTCAGTGTCGCTAAGCTATCTTGGTACCAATTTAGATTATGCACTTTAGCATCGAAGCCTACATTGGCATCTGCTGGTAATTGCTCGCTTAACCACGCCATGTGTGGCGTATCTACAAGATGATAAAACTCAAAACATTCAGCGTTAACTTGTTGTTTAACTTGAATGGTGTAACGGCCATCGGTAAAGATCGCAGCGCGATCTTTTAAAATAATAACAGTACCAGCAGAACCTGTGAAATCACTACACCAGAGTAGGCGTTGGTTGTGTTCTGGTACGTATTCGCCTAAGTACTCATCGGCACGAGGAACAATGAATGCATCGAGATTGGCCGCTGCCATATGTTGGCGAATGGCGGTAAGTTTTTGTGCGATTGTTTGAGTCATTGTGCTATCCATATTGAGATGACATGTGGAGTCGAGATTTATTACCACAAACATTAACCCGTTGGAGCTATATTTGGCAATAGTAACTCGGGGATATCGTGACATTTCCAGTAATTTAGCTAGCGATTGACCACAATATTGCAGTTTAATGCTGAAATACGGTGGTCAAAAACAACCGATATAGAAGGCTTGATTCTGCTTCATTTAGCCGTGCAAATGAAGCTTTATCACTAGGTTGTTAGGATTTAACTGTTGCGGTTTTTCGCCACTTGATTTGTTGCAAGATCAAACCGAATATAATCACGACCAAGCCGACAAAGGTACTTGGGTGAATTGCTTCTCCGACAATCGCGTTTAATAAAAACAGCGAAATAAATGGCGAAATAAAAATAAGATTACTCACCTGTGCGGTATTGGTGGCTAGCTTAATAGCCATTAACCATAATACAAAAGCCAAGCCCATTTCAAACAACCCAATATAGATAGCGCCTAATACGCCAGCCATGGAGTTAAAGTTAAAGTCGGCCATAATGGCAGTGGCGATAATAGTGAAAGGTAAACTTAATAGGAAACCGAGTAACAAGCTAACAATCGGGTCGTTATTGTTCTTGGCATTGATGATCCAATAACTTGCCCAAATCAACGTGCTTAACAATGCAAAAACAACGCCGGCAGGGTTTTCAAAATTCAATCCTAATACATCGCCTTTAGTCGCAATAATTAAAGCTCCGGTATAACTGAGTAAGATCGCCACCCAGTCTTGCTTACGGATTTTTTGACCTAAAAACGGCACTGATAATAACGTCAGGCTGATCGCCCAAGTATAATTCAGCGCCTGTGCTTGGGATGCTGGCAATAGGTCGTAGGCTTTGAATAAGACTAAATAATATAGAAACGGGTTAATAATGCCTAGGGTGAGATAAAATAGCGGTTGCTTGCAAAAATACTGGCTTAATAACGGTAGTTTTCTTTGATAAGCGGCAATAGCAAACAGCAGGACAACGCTGGTAAGAGACGCTAATAATACCATTTGGATGGGCTCGAAATGGCTAAGTGTCAATTTAAATGCGGAAGCGACGGTAGACCAAAGCAATACCGTGATAAAACCAAACATCATGGCCTTTTTTTGATTTTTCATGACAGTTATTCTTAACGTTAAAAACACAGGAAACCTAGTGTAATCGGCTAATGATTACAGATCTAGGTGTTCCTGTGTTAGATTGGTTTATAATGCGTATTCTTTGGCTACATCAGATAATTTCACTGCCACATCAAGCAAGTTATGCGCAGATTGATTTGCGCCTGTTGCAACGGTGCGAGCTGAATCTGCACCCGTTGCGACATTTTCCACGTTACGGTCCATCTCTTCTGAAGCAACACTTTGTTCTTCAATAGAACGAGTAATTTGCTCATTAATTTCTACAATTTTATCTACCGATGCGGTGATGGCTTCAAAGGTGCTTGATGCTTCTTGGGCTTGTTGAACCCCCATTTTTGCTTGCTCGCGACCCGTATTCATTACTTTTACCGATTCTTTCGCACCAGACTGAACCCGCTCAATCATGGTTTGGATTTCATTGGTAGATTGCTGAGTACGGCTTGCTAATGTGCGTACTTCATCGGCAACCACGGCAAAACCGCGGCCTTGTTCGCCAGCTCGTGCGGCTTCGATCGCTGCGTTTAAAGCGAGTAGGTTGGTTTGGTCTGCAATGCTTTTAATTACTTCGACAACACCACCAATATCGGCGCAATGCGCATCGAGTTTTTGGATGGTATTACTTGAACTTTCAACTTCGACGGCAATCGCATTGATCGCCACAATGGTTTGGTCGACAACTTGTTTACCTTCTTGTACTGCACGTTCGGCATCATGAGTTGCCATCGTCGCATCATTGGCATTAACAGCCATTTCGGTTGAAGTTGCTGCCATCTGTTTGATCGCCGCAGCAATTTGATGAGTTTCAGATTGCTGGTCGGTAATGGTGGTTTCAGCCGAACTGGTTTTATCTTGAATATCTTTAACTGATTCACTGACGTCGCTAGCACTGCTATTGAGCTGTTGCACTAGTTTTCGCATGTTATCAATGGTGCTGTTGTAGTGGCGAGCGATAACGGCGAGTTCGTCATTACTGACGATATTCACACAAGCGGATAAATCACCTTTCGACACTTTTTGCGCTACGTCACTGATGTTATTAATGGTTTCAGTGAGTGAGATATAGATACTAATGAGGATGATAATACAGACCACGAATAACGCGATCAAGATACTGTAGAACATATACAGCTCTTGCTGCTTGGCAATTAAACGGTTGTTAATTTCTTGGCCGAGCAAGCTATAAGCGCTGTTATATAAGTTACCTACGGCGCCGCCGATGTTACTCGCCATTGAATATAATTCCGACGGGTCAATCTTGATCTCACCGGTAGTGGTATTGATTAACTTGGTATCGAGCAACTTATCCAATAACGCCATTTCTTGATTAACAGTATTAAGCTTATGAGTAAATTCTGGTGTCGATGCTGGTAAGATCACTAATAATGCGGCGATATCAGCTTGGGTTGCAGAAAGGCTAATTTTAAGCTGGTCTATACGGCGGCTAATATCATTAAAGCTGATGGCGGTAAATTCTTCTGCGGCGGCAGTTTCTGCGGCCTTGTCTGTCACTTGGTAAGTGTAATCGAGTAATAGCGGTAATTGTGTCTGGGTTAAACTAACCAGATAATAGCTACTTAAATTAGAATCGAATAGGAGTTTACTTTCACTGTTAATCTGACGAGTCGCAATTCGCAAGTTTTCTAACATTAAGTCAATGTTATAAAAGACATCTTCTGGTAGTAGGAAATCGCTATCGGCTCTTAGTTGATCCCAGTTTTTCACTATTTTTTCAAAACTCGGCAAGTTGTTTTGATTATTGCGTTGATAAGTTTGATAGAAGTTGTTTGAAATTTTCTCTGCAAAAGCTTGCGCTGCGGCAATATTGTCATCGCCCGGTTCTAATTCGGCTGTTTCTTGGCTTAATAAATGCCGATAAGCAATGAAGGATTCAGCTATATTGGGGATACCAGATAACTCGTCATAACCCCGTAGTTCAGATTCCGCAAAAGCGATATCTTCTTGGGTTTGAGAGATTATTTGAAAAGAAAAAAAGATGATTGGTGTGGCAAGTAGTAGTATCACTAAACCGAATTTCTTTTGAAAAGATAACCGGCCAATTAAGTAAGTGATTGGCTGTAATACTGTGCCCATAAAAATATCCTTATCAATATGGTGAGGGAGTTGCTTGGAGGTATGGTTAAGTAACTCATGCCAACGCATGAACAATATATCCAGTTGTTGAATAAATGTTAAGTATTTTGTGTGCGTATTTAGCAGGGGAGCAGTGGTTTCGTGATCTGGATAGCGGGTGTGCGGTTATTATTACGGTTTTTATTTCCACAGAGTGTTTCTTCATTTGTGAAACTTTGTAAGTCCTCAATCGCGACCATAAGCACTATGACTAAAAGAATAATCGTTATTTCATCACAGCTATCACCACTGATTTACATCCCTAGTGTGGCTTAGGTATTAAACTTGAATAGAGATTGTTAGCTGTTTCGTACTATGGTTGTGGTTAGATTGGAATCAAACGGTCCACTTTCAAGTTGTTGTATTTAATGTTTTTTATGAGTATCAGGTGGTGGTTTCAACAAAACCATGTACAATTCGATGGTTCTATAAAGTATAATATGGAAATGATAACGTTGAAAAAAATAAGCTTACTATCAATGGCAATGGCACTCAGTATTTCTGGCTGTGGAAGCGATAGCGATAGCAATAGAAATGATGGTTACGGCGGTGGGGCTAAGCTTACAGAGCAATTTGTTCGTAGCACTATCGGCGATATTACAGCTAGTTCAAGTGTTACCGTTCAGGAGAGCGATACGCTGCCAGATATGACAAACGAGAATGCTAATTATTGGGATTGTAATTCTATAGGGGGGTTGTGTGCATATGAACCTTCAAATGGTGTTGCTCAGGAAGATGGCCTGAAGCGTTATAGTATTTCTGCTGATGACCTGGCAATCAATAGCATCCCTGTATATTACTGGAATGAAGATGGTTCAGACCGCAAAGATCCACGATTCATGTACGCTATGGAGCAAATTCAGAAAATTATCTTACCCAAAGGTAAGGTGTCTGATATATTCGACATCAGGGGTATGGCTGATATACCTACTGTAGAGTTCTGGAGTCCAGATTATTCAAACTTGCCAACGGAAGGTGGAATCATTTTCTCTGTTGGTACAGCAGGAAATCATGGCAACGTGGGTGTTGCACCACACTCTCAGCAGATTTATAACTCTATGATTGATCATAATAACATCATTCTAGGTGATAAGGGTTGGGTTTGGTTAAACCTTGATAACCCTGAAGGTACGAAGATTGCCTCTAACGAAGTTGCTGTTCATGAATTTGCACATATTTTCTTTGCTGGCCATATGGAGAACAGGTACGATGATGGTAAAGGGAATTCTTACACCGTGACAGACGGTCACTTCGATGGTTTCGGTATCCATGGTGCATTCGATGAACGCGCTGAAGCCGTTCTCCGAGCTATGTACACTAACCCTGCTGGCACTACAAAAGAGAATTTAGTTATCCAGCTATGATAAGGATACCCAAATTATTCTCACCAGAACAGTACCAACTGCTAACTTATAGACGTTCGATGTCAGGGCTTTCACTGCTGTAGCGCCTATATTAGCCATAAAAAAACCTCAAAAAAGTTAAGCCTTTAATGAGGGTAGTTCAGTTTTCCAGACTATGAAAATCTACAGTTTAGTTTTCCATAAAAAGATCTACATAGTAACAAACTCTTCTGAGCCTGTTGGATGAATAGCGACAACGCTATCGAAATCTGCTTTGGTTGCGCCCATCTTCATAGCAACACCAAAACCTTGGATCATTTCGTCGACAGTAAAGCCGATTGCGTGTAGTCCTACAACAGTCTCTTCTTCACCTGCGCAGATTAATTTCATTTTGCATGGTTGGCGATGAGACGTTACTGCCGTATACATAGCGGTAAAGCCAGATTGATAAACGGTAATATTGTCTTCGCCGTATTGTGCGATGGCTTCAGGTTCAGTTAAACCAATCGTACCGATTGGTGGGTGGCTAAATACTACGGTTGGGATAAGTGCATAATCCATTTTCGCGTTAGTTTTATTATTAAATAAACGCTCAGATAATTGACGACCCGCTTTAACAGCAACAGGAGTTAGCTCTACGCCACCTTCCATAATGTCACCGACACAATAGATACCATCAACATTAGTATTTTGATATTCATCTACTTTAATATAACCATGCTCATTGGTTTCAACACCTGTCACTGCAAGGTTAATCTTATCTGTAGAAGGATGACGACCAATCGCCCAAATTAGCGTATCAACATTTTGTGACTCGCCGTTCTCAAGGTGTAATGTTAATGAGCCATCCGCTTCTTTTACTACTTCTTTTGGTGTCGAATGAGTATGTAGTGTTGGGCCTTCATCAGCCATGATGCCAACCAGTGTTTCAACAATGGCTGGATCAAAACTACGTAGTGGAGACTCTTTACGCACAAACAGATGAGTTTCGCTGCCTAAACCGTGTAATACACCAGCAAGCTCAACAGCAATATAACCAGCGCCGATAACCGCAACACGTTTTGGTTGCGTTGTTAGTTCAAAGAAACCATTAGAATCGATACCGTGTTCAGCACCTGGTACATTAGGAATAGTCGGTGCGCCGCCCGTTGCAACCAGAATATGATCGGCTGTGTATTCTTGACCGTTTACTGTGACGGTATTTTTATTAACAAATTTAGCGAAGCCTTTGATCACAGTAACGTCGTTATTGCCTAATACATTATCATAAGAAGTATGAATACGGCTTATATAAGCTTCTCGAGCTGCAACTAACTTGCCCCAATCCAAGCCTTTATTGACGACATCAAAGCCATAATCTTGTGCGTAAAGGTGCATTGCTTCTGCGATCTGAGCACCATGCCACATGACTTTCTTAGGCACGCAGCCAACATTTACACAAGTGCCACCTAAAGCGTTGGCTTCGATGATTGCAACTTTCTTTCCGTACATAGCTGCACGATTTGCTGATGCAATGCCGCCACTACCGCCGCCGATAGCAATATAATCAAAATGCTGTGACATATTTATGAGTCCTTGAGTAAATTTAATTTAGAATTGTCGATCAGTTTAAACTGAATTAAGTCATTTTATTAGTAGATAAAGCCATTCGTTATCATAACTTTTACCTATCAATCAAAAAATTAGCTTTTAATCGAAGTTAGCACATATAGTTTAGCTAACCTTGATATTTTAGTTTTTAAGCCTCATTAATCATTAATACAAACACTAATAGGATCCTGCTATGACCAACCCGCTTTTGACCATGACTGGTTTACCGCCGTTCGCCAGTATTAAACCTGAGCATATAGTGCCTGCCATTACACAAGCTATTACTGATTGTGAAACTGTAACGGATGAAATTTTACAACAAGATGGCCCATTCACTTGGGACAATTTAATTGTGCCTCTGGAAGAAAGCGAAGATCGTTTGGGGCGAATTTGGTCGCCTATTGGTCATTTAAATGCGGTAGTGAGCAGTGATGAACTACGTGAAGCTCATGATGCGTGTTTACCTTTGTTATCTGAGTATTCAACCAAGCTAGGTCAAAACGAAGTTTTGTTTGCAGCTTATGAAGCTGTGCATCAATCAGCTGAGTTTTCGACGTTATCGCCAGCGCAGCAGAAAGTTATTACCAATGCGTTACGTGACTTCCGTTTATCTGGCATTGGCTTAGAAGCTGATAGCAAAGTTCGCTACGGTGAAATTCGTAAACGTATGTCAGAGCTGACTTCAACATTCAGTAATAATGTAATGGATGCGACCTTAGGTTGGCAGAAACAAATAGATGATGTGGGGTTACTATCTGGGTTACCGGCATCGGCAATTGCAGCAGCAAAAGCGACCGCGGAAAGTAAAGGCTTATCCGGCTATTTATTTACTTTAGATTTTCCGAGTTACTTACCTGTGATGACTTATGCTGATAACCAAGAACTGCGTCGTGAAGTCTACGAAGCATTTTGTACTCGCGCATCGGATAGGGGACCGAATGCCGGTAAATGGGATAACTCGGCAATTATGGACGAGATCGTGAGTTTGCGTCATGAATTAGCACAGATACTAGGGTTTGATAACTTTGCTGAAAAATCATTAGCGACCAAAATGGCAGAAGATCCTGCGCAGGTTATTGAGTTTTTAACTGATCTAGCTGATAAGTCGGTAGGCCAAGCACGCAGTGAACTACAAGAAATTCGTGATTTTGCTAAAACGCAGTTTAACGCTGAGAATTTGCAAGCGTGGGATATGACTTTCTATGCTGAGAAGTTAAAACAAGATAAATACACCATTTCAGATGAAGAACTACGTCCGTATTTCCCTGAAGATCGTGTTGTAAAAGGCATGTTTGAAGTGGTTAAGCGTTTATTCGGTCTGACTATTATCGAAGAGCTTGGTAAAGAGTCATGGCACAGTGATGTGCGTTTCTTTGAAATATTTGATAACGATGGCGAGTTACGCGGTAGTTTCTATCTTGATCTTTATGCGCGTGAGCATAAACGTGGCGGCGCTTGGATGAATGACTGTTTAGGTCATCGCGTTAAAGCCAATGGTGAAGTACAAAAACCAGTGGCGTATTTGACGTGTAACTTTAATAAACCAGTGGGCGATACGCCGGCATTATTTACGCATAATGAAGTAACTACCTTGTTCCATGAATTTGGCCATGGTTTACAACACATGTTAACGCGCGTTATTCCTGCTGCTGTTGCTGGTATTAATGGGGTGCCATGGGATGCTGTGGAATTACCAAGTCAGTTTATGGAAAACTGGTGTTGGCAAGAGGAAGCGTTAGCTTTCATTTCAGGCCATTTTGAAACTGATGAGCCACTGCCAAAAGAGATGTTAGATAAATTATTAGCAGCGAAAAACTATAACTCAGCGATGGGTATGTTGCGCCAGTTAGAATTTAGTCTGTTTGATTTCCGTATGCACATGGAATATCAAGTAGATCAGGGCGCTAATATCCAGGGTATATTAAATCAAGTACGTGAAAAAGTAGCGGTGCTGCCAGCGCCTGAGTTTAACCGTTTTCAACATGGTTTCTCACACATCTTTGCTGGTGGTTATAGCGCGGGTTACTACAGCTACAAATGGGCTGAAGTATTATCTGCGGATGCATTTTCTCGTTTTGAAGACGAAGGTATCTTCAATCCAGAAACCGGAGAATCGTTTATGCAAAATATTCTTGAAACGGGTGGCAGTGAAACGCCAATGGCATTGTTTGAAACCTTCCGTGGCAGAAAGCCAAATATTGACGCGCTACTGCGTCACTCTGGTATTTGCTAAGTCAGTTTAAAGTTACCCCTTTGTGACTGGTTTTTAGTTGCAAAGGGATTTTTACAGTGAAAAGTAGAATTTAGTGGTGAATTTCACTGTCTTGATACATTTCACTGTAATGTTCAGAAGAAAGCATTAATATGGTTGATTACTTCTATCGTAATACTGACTTAGATAATAATTACTTTAGAGCACCTTGAACTTAGACGTATGGTTGGCAGTTTGAACCTTAATAATATGAGCACTCAACAACATTGGTCTTCTCATTATCTCGATCAATTTGTAACCAATTTAGCATCGCTATTACGCGTTGATACTGTTTATGTAAGTCAGTTTAATCATTCGACTAACACATTTTCAGTGCTGTCAAATATGGCGAGAGGCGTACTGAATGCCGAGCAGGATATTGATTTTGATTCATTACTTTGCCGTGAAACTTATCGATTGGGAGCATTAGAATATAATGACAACTTGCTGGATGCGTTTCCTGACCAGCTAATTCTTCGAGATTGGCTAGTTCAATCTTATATTGGTATTCAATTGAAAAATCGCAATGGCGAGCCTCTCGGTGTGTTGTCGGTATTTTTTAAGCGTGCTCTATCTAAGCATCAATTTGAGTTAAACCTGATCCGTCTTGTGGCGGATTTTTTAGCTCTCGAGATTAGCCAGATTGAAGCTGAACCTGATAGCCAGTTATTACGTTCTTCGTTTTTTGCACAAGCTGCATTTCCTGAGCCGTTATCAGCTTATCGTCAATGGTTAACTGATAATATCGAGAATGGTCGTTTGACGAGTTGGAGTTATGCACTTGATGATGACCAATTATTGTGCACGGATTCGTTTTCTCAAATTCTGGAAATACCCAACTTACAGAAACTGCAAAAGTTACAAGACTTTGTTGGACTAATTGCACCTATTGATAAAAAATCAGCAGTCAGCGCATTTTATCGTGCTATACGAGCAACGACTACAACGCCAATCCGTTGTGTGTTTAATCTGATCACTGAAAATAAAAAATATAAGCGTATTCAAAATGATATTTATCCCGTATTCGAAGCGGGCACGGTTATTCGTCTTGATTGCATCAGTAAAGATATTACCGCCGAAGAACTGTCAAAAAAACGTGCAGTTGCACAAGAGCGCGTGCTGGAAACTATTCTAGCAACAACGCCTATCGGATTAATTAAACTCGATGCGAACCTTGAAATTAACTGGGTAAATAATCAAGCATGTCAGATGTTTGGTTATACCTTGGAAGAGTTTCACGCGTTACGTGGTCAAAAGTCGTTAACGGCAGTACGGTTAAATATTTATTTTCCTGAAGAATTGCCTAAATTCGAGCAAGGTTATGCAGATATTTATGCCAATAAACAAAATAGTTTTTGCTTAGATACTCGTTATCGTCATCGTGATGGCAGTGTGTTGTGGGCGAAAGTAAATATTACCGCTATCCGCAATGATTGGGGGGAGGTTGAATACTTTATTAATACAATTCAAGATCTCACTGAGCAGGTTGATGATAAAAACCGTTTAAAACTAATCGAAAATATTTATCGTTATAGCTCAGAAGGCGTGATGCTGTGCTCAGCTGATCGAGTTATTGTTGATGTTAATCCTGCATTTGAAAGGATCACGGGCTTTTCTGCGACTGAAGCTGTTGGGCGTACTCATTACTTACTGGATGCGGGTGTCCACGAAGAATCGTTCTATGATGAAATTAAAGCGGTTTTAATTGCTGGTGATGACTGGCAAGGCATTATTTGGAGTCGTAATCGTAAAGCGGAAATCTTTGCTCAGCAGGTTACGTTATCTGGCATATTTGAAAATGGTCAATTAGCTTATTTCTTTGCAGTGTTTTCTGATGTAACAGACAGCAAAAAATCCGAACAACAAATCATTACTAAATCCAATTATGATACTTTGACCGCATTGCCAAATCGCCAATATTTCAGTTCGGAAATACGTCAATTTATCGAAAAGTCAGCCGTCAATGATAAAAAATTCGCTATTTTATATATCGATATTGATGATTTCAAATCGGTTAATAATTCTGAAAATTTCCAAACGGGTGACCAGTTATTAAAAGATATTACCCTCCGATTACAAAAGCGTTGTCGTCAACAAGACTTCTTGGCGCGTATTGATGGTGATGAGTTTGCGTTTATTATTCCGGAAGTGGTCAATAAGCGCCAAGCTGAAGTGTATGCCAAACAGCTACAAGGAGCATTTGCACAAGCGTATAAACTTGGTAATCAACAACGTTATATTACAGCGTCAGTGGGTATTACCATGTTCCCTGTTGATGGTAATAGTGCCGAGTCATTAATGCAGAATGCAGAGCAAGCGGTATTCGAAGCGAAACGCAAAGGGCGCAACCAATGTGTTACCTATAGTCAAAAGCTCAGTGATGCGGTGCAACTTAAGCACCATACGTTATTAGAATTATCTGAAGCGATTAAGCGTAAGCAACTAGATGTTTATTACCAGCCCATTATTGATAATGTTTCTGGTAGCGTGGATAAATTGGAAGCCTTGGTGCGCTGGAAGCATGAGACTCGTGGCTTTATTTCCCCTGCTGAGTTTATTCCGTTGGCAGAAGAAGGCGGTTTGATCCAAGGTGTTGGTGAGCTGGTATTAGAACAAGCATGTCACGATCTAAAGCAATTACAGAATATGGGTTATCCAAATATAGAGATGAGTATTAATCGCTCTATTCTGGAATTCAAAACGGTTGATGAGCAAGCGTCAGAATGGTTAGCGGTGATCGCTTCTCATCAATTGGATTATTCTGCTATCACTATGGAAATTACCGAAAGCTTGTTAATGGATATGGATGGTCAATATATGCAACGTATTAATGCATTAAAAGATGCGGGGGTAAAAATTGCTATTGATGATTTTGGTACTGGTTATTCTTCTCTTAATTACTTGCGCGGATTACCAGCTGATATTGTTAAAATTGATCGGAGTTTTATTCTTAATATCCCAGAAAATGAGTTGGATACTTTATTACTGGAAGGGATTATTAAAATCGTTCACAACCTTGGCATGAAAGTGGTAACGGAGGGAGTTGAGACTAAAGAGCAGCTTGCAGTATTAAAAGAAAAACAATGTGATTACTCACAAGGTTTCTTGTTATGTCGCCCGATCCCTCTTGCTGAGCTAATCGAATTGTTACAATTACCACCGAGTCATTTCTTCAATTCAGTATCTCACCGTTAAGACCGCAGCCAACTAATTCCCGATTACTTTGGTGGTTGTCGGGAATTTTGTTATTATCCTTTGCAATAAAACCAGTAAGTACGACTAAATTTTTACTTACTGTTGTCATTCTTTCTATCAGGTTGTTATGCATTTAATACAAATCATTTGTGATGATATCTCTCACACGGTACACATTTCAGAACTGGCACAACGTTGGGGGTTTTCATTAACAGCTGTGGAAGCTGCACAATTTCAATTGCATTATTCTGACAAAGGTCTTGAGCTATTTAAGTTAGATGAACCTAAGTTAGGCTCTGTATATGTAGACTTTGCTGGTGGAGCTGTCGGCCACCGTCGAAAATTTGGTGGCGGTAAAGGACAATCGATTGCTAAAGCAGTAGGGTTGAAGTCGGGTGTGACGCCTACAGTTGTTGATGCAACCGCTGGTTTAGGACGTGACTCCTTTGTATTGGCATCATTAGGTTGTAATGTGATTATGGTCGAGCGTTCACCTATTGTTGCCGCATTATTAGAAGATGGTTTACGTAGGGCTGAACATGATAGTGAAATTGGTAGTTGGGTGAATAGTCGTTTACAGTTAATTTATGCTTCGAGCATTTCACATTTAGAAACACTCGATATTACTCCTGATGTTGTTTATTTAGATCCTATGTACCCACATAAAAAGAAATCGGCATTAGTGAAAAAAGAAATGCGTGTGTTTCAATCTCTGGTGGGTGCAGACCTAGATGCCGATGATTTATTCCAGCCAGCATTGGCTTTAGCTAAAAAGCGTGTTGTAGTGAAAAGACCTGATTATGCAGAGTATATGAATAAGCAAGAGCCAAGTATGGCGATTAAAACAAAGAAAAATAGGTTTGATGTCTATGTTAAAGAAGGAATGAAAATCTGACCCATCGATTTATTGTGAGATATAGTCTTAGTAGAATATTTTTTTCTAGTATTATATATGGAATCAGCTTCAAATTTTTATCTGCTTATTTATGTTAGCATCAGTTGATCCAAATTAGCGTGAATTAAAAGAAGAGGGATAGGTGTGTTACTTGAGCTTGATAGTATCGAAAACGAATTAGCAAATTCATATAAATTTACCGAAGAAGACCACCAAACATTACGCTCGTATGATGGTGTTGTTGACGGTATTGCTACGTTATTTGGTAAGCATTGTGAAGTTATTCTGCATTCATTAGAGAGCGTAGAGCGCTCTGTCATCAAAATTTCCAACGGTTTTAATACTGGTCGTGTAGAAGGTTCGCCTATTACTGACCTAGCATTAAAAATGTTGCAAGATATCTCTTCCCAAAATAAGCAATGTTCAAAAGCATACTTTACCCAAACTAAAGATGGGCAAGTAATGCGTTCTATGACGATAGCGATTAAAAACCGCAGCGAGAGAACAATTGGTCTTATTTGCATTAATATTAATTTGGGCGCTTCTTTCTTAGATTTTGTTCAGGAGTTGATCCCGACACCTGAAACTAAAGATGCTGTTTCATCAGAGAATTTCGCGACTACTGTCGAAGAGTTAGTGGACCGCTCAGTAGAAGAAACGATTACCGAAATTAATAACCGTACTGATATTGCGAATAATGCGAAGAACAAACACATTGTTATTTCGCTGCATCAGCAAGGTATCTTTGATATTAAAGATGCGATCAACATGGTTGCAGATAAACTTAATATTTCTAAACATACTGTTTATCTATATATACGTCAGATTAAGTCTGATGAAGCTGAGTTATAGTTTTAGATAATTTATTAATTTAGAAATAAATCGTAAAAAGAGAAGACATTGATAATGTGTTCTCTTTTTTTTGGTCGGTAACATTGCTATTTAGCTTATAAATATGGCGTAAAGTACGTAAAGTCGTCGATTAGGGTTTTATTGTATTATGTTTCATATAAAACTTGCTATGCAATCAAAGATCCCTATAATGCGACCTCACTGACACGGCAACAGCCGCTCAGTAAGGCAATTAGAAAATACTTAGATGATTCATCGGTTACTTTTTAAACGTCTTTTAATTGAGTTGAAATACTACTTGATTTTAAAACTGGTTTG
>Ga0209396_1001078_pt1 | contig 30958 bp, 22 predicted proteins | sample GOMGulsemesocosm_6_FD_184638 | JGI IMG/M metagenome (GOLD analysis project Ga0209396, IMG submission 184638) | Methane-oxidizing microbial communities from mesocosms in the Gulf of Mexico - GOM8C Gulf of Mexico (SPAdes) (version 2) | ecosystem: Environmental > Aquatic > Marine > Cold seeps... | reverse complement strand
GTTTACCCTGCTTGGAAAATGTCACGTATGAACCCAATCAACGCATTAAAAGGAGCACACTAATGTTTGCACATATATTTAAAATGATGTGGCAACGTAAGCGAGCCAATAGTTTAATTATTATAGAAATGGTAGTCGCTTTTATTGTATTGCTTGCCGTTGTCGTCTTTATTCGAGTGAGTTACCAGACTTATAGCGCGCCGCTTGGCTTTAACTACGATAATACTTGGGCAATCGAACTCAACCCTGACATTAGAGATAGAGCGAAAATTTCAGTAACAGCTAAACAAACCTTGCAGGTATTATCGCAGTTACCTGAAGTGGAAGAAGCGCATACGCTCCATTTTCCTCCTTTTATCAGCGCGAGGTCATCAGCAGTAATAGACTCAGCTAATGGTGAACTTTTGATATTAAAGAGTTCCGTGACCGATGGTGGTCCACAAGCTATGGGCATGAAATTGCTTGCTGGTCGTTGGTTAAATGAAAGTGATACCGGACAAGAAATAAGATCAGTAATAATAAATAAGTTTATGAAGGATAAACTTTATGGCAAAGCAAATGCTATCAACCAAGTATTTGATTATGAAGATAATAAAAAATTGAGAGTCGTAGGTGTCTTTGAAGACTTCCGTCAATTGGGTGAGTTTTCTCCGGTAGGAAACTATATGATGTTCCGTACGGACTTAAAAGACCCGAAAAGTTTTTTCCGTACAATAAATATATGGGTTAAGCCCGGTACACCACGAGATTTTGAAGAGAAGTTGCAAAAGCTACTGCATCAAAGTGCCCCCAATTGGCAATTCGAAGTAACTACTTGGCAACAGCTTAGGCATGAACATATTCGCAGTGGCATGATCACTCGTATTATTCCCACGGTTATTGCACTATTTTTAATGCTAATGGTCGCATTCGGTTTGCTTGGAGTATTATGGCAAAATGTGACTCGACGCACTCAAGAATTGGGATTACGACGTGCGATGGGAGCAACAGCGGGAATGGTACAAATGCAAATTGTTTTTGAGCTCTTAGTCATCACCTTAATGGCGATCACTATTGGTTTCTTAATTGCAGTACAAATTCCTATTGCTGGAGTTATAAAACAATTATCCTGGAGTATATTTTTTCAGTCAGTAGCCATTAGTAGCGTGGTCATCATGTTATTATCGGCAGCTTGTGCTTATTACCCGAGCTTAATCGCCACTCGCTATTTGCCTGCAGACGCTCTACATTACGAATAAGCCGTTTACACTACCTAGAGTAAAAGTGGTTTCGACCACTTTTACTTAAAAATAAAGTGAAATAATAAATCAAAATGATTAAAGCCAGTAAAGAAAAAATTCTTATTGTTGATGACGATCAATCAGTGATCAGTACCTTGTCTTTGTTGCTAAAAAAGAACAACTATATTCCTATTGCCGCCTATACTCCTGAACAAGCATTGCAGTTTATGGATGAACATGATCCCGCACTGATTATCCATGACATGAATTACTCAAGACAAACCTCTGGAGCTGAAGGCATGGAGCTTCTGGCAAATATTCGTAAAGTCGATGCTGACATACCGGTTATTTTGATCACAGCTTGGGGATCTATCGACCTTGCTGTTTCCGGTATTAAAGCAGGAGCTAACGATTTTATAAATAAGCCATGGAGTAATCAACGATTGTTGCAAGTGGTTTCTACCGCACTAGATCTAAGAATAAATAAGCAAAATCAATATAAAAAAGAACTTAATAGGCAAATGTTAGATCAAAAATATCAGTTCTCGTCAATTATAGGTAACGATGAAAAACTGTTGAAAATTTTGACAACCATTGGCCGTATAGCCGCAACTGACGCTTCAGTACTAATTTTGGGAGAAAGTGGTACAGGTAAAGAACTGATAGCAAATGCTATTCATCAAAACTCCCCAAGAAAAAACCAGCCTATGGTTAAAGTAAATTTGGGCGGCATACCAGGAAGCCTGTTTGAAAGTGAAATGTTTGGCCACGTAAAAGGTGCTTTTACCGACGCTAAATCGGACCGAGTTGGTCGATTCTCAATGGCAGACAATGGCACTATTCTTCTAGATGAAATAGGTGATATGGACAAGTCGAGTCAAGTAAAGTTACTGAGAGTTCTTCAAGACCAAACTTTTCAAGCCGTTGGTAGTTCAAAAAATCGTCGTTGCAATGTTAGAGTTGTAGCCGCGACTAATTGTGACCTTCAGCAATTAATTGCCGAAAATCAATTTAGAGAAGACTTATTATACCGTTTAAATTTAATCACCATAACCTTGCCGCCATTACGTGAGCGCCGAGGTGATATTATTGAAATAGCTCAACACGTGTTAACCCAAGTTTGTCAGCGCTATGATTTAGCAACCGTAAGTTTAACTGGGGATGCACAGTTATGGTTAACTAAGCAAAACTGGCCAGGTAACATTCGCCAACTAACACAAGCTATAGAACGAGCTGTGCTTATAAACGACAATACTGAATTAGACGTACAATCTTTCATTGAATCAGAGCATATCAGCGAACCTAAACCCTCTTCAGAGGATGCACTCCCGGTTGGTAGCATGACATTGGAAGAAATGGAGAAAAGCATGATAAAACAATCTTTGGTGCAATATAGTTATAACTTAACGCAAGTGGCGAATAGTTTAGGATTAACCCGACAAGCACTCTATCGGCGCATGGAAAAATACGGGATAAAACTTTGAAATTAAAACATCAAATTTACCTGCTATTACTGCTTTTTATTGCAACGGTTGCCGTATTTGCAGGCTATTTTTATTTCAAAGGTGAACTGTTAATGTTTTACCTATGCGAGGCCTTATTTCTTTTATTTATTCCTCTGAGCTTTAGTTTAGTCAATCGTGCCATGCTACCTATGGTGTTTGTAGAAAGTAGCCAACAATTATTAGCTGAAAAAGACTTTTCTATTCGCATTCCCAAAAGTGACGATAAACAGTTAAATGCTTTAGTAAATTCCTATAACAATATGTTAGAACATTTACATAACGAGCAGTTAAAACTTGGTGAGCAACGAGGTTTTTTCGATAAATTATTGCAAGCAACACCAACCGGAATAGTTATTTTCGATTTTGACTTAAATGTATCAAATATTAATGCAGCAGCAGCAGGTATGTTTTCAATAGCGGAAGAAAAGGCCAAAGGCCAATCAATTAATCAATTAGATTCGCTATTAGCCCTTGCTATAACCAAACAACAAGTTGAATCATCAATCATTAACCTTGTTGACGGTCGCCGTTTTCGCGTACAGAATTCACAATTTTATGATCGTGGTTTCAAGCGTAAATTTATGCTGATAAGTGAATTAACTGAAGAATTGCATGCCACAGACCGTAACTCTTATGAAACGTTGATCCGCATGATCAGCCATGAATTAAACAATACCATAGGGGCGACAAACAGTTTACTTGAAGCTTGCCAAGATTACTGCCAGCAAATGAACAGTGAAGACCGAGACGATTTTAGCAGCGCATTAAAAGTGGTTATTGACCGAAATTATAATTTGTCAGCGTTTATGCAACGTTTGGCAGATGTGGTTCATTTACCTGTTCCATATTGTGCTCCGACAGATATTATTCCTTTAATTAAATCTACTCAAATAATGTTTAGCCAACAATGTGCTAAAAGCGGCATAGATTGGCGAGAGCAATTTGAATTATCCGACTTTATCGTAAATATCGACAGCCATCAGTTTGAACAAGTACTGATTAATATCGTTAAAAACGCATATGAAGCTATTGAAGAGAATGGCACGATTACCATAAGGCTCCAAAAAGAAGATGATCAAGTCATTCTCAGTATTGAAGATTCAGCAGGAGGGTTAAGCTCGATAGATGAAAGTCATTTATTCCAACCTTTTTATACAAATAAAGCCGATGGGCAGGGAGTTGGCTTAATGCTCAGTCGAGAAATATTAAATAATCATGGTTTTAAATACCACTTTGAATGCAAAGCAGATCATTGGACTCGATTTATTATTGAAATGCCGATTGGTTAATTAATTCCAAGCTTTTAGTTAGAGAACCAGTCAATAGCTATCTTTTCATGCTTTTGAATAAATTGATTTTTTAGAGCCATATAGCGGTTGATATTATTATCACAATTTTTTATCGCTTGTTTTTTTATTTGGCCATATTCAAATGACACTTTAGGGTGTGCAATTAAATATGCTTTAAATGCTCGATGACGCATTAAGTGCATGTCGCCTGTTTGAAAGGCATGCACGTGATGAGTCCGTTCATTTCCACCTTTTTGAAAGTAACGTCTTGCAGGAATACCGTTCTCACCTTTAGCTATATACGCGAGCTTCATTATTTGCTTATTTGATGCATCCAACTCTGTAAGGCTTATTACTTCGATTAAAATATCTATTATTGGCTTTGCCACTAAACCTTCAACAGATGTGCTGCCAATATGTTCAATTGATAAAGCATTGCTGCCGATGGCATCAAATAATAATGCTTTTTCTCTTTCAAAAAGCCCCTTCCAACTTGCATCGTAATTGATAACTTCAATAACTCTTTGACTCAAATTGCTCTCCACTGCCAATAAATGGCTAATGTATAAATACTTAAATTAAAAAAGGCATTTTATTGAAAATAAAATGCCTTTGATACATAGCTTCTTTTAGCTACCAAACAAAATTAGGGCTTAAGTGCAGGCGTTGGAAATTTAGGCGGTTTAATTACTGTCGGTTTCCTACCTTCTAACTGCTCAAGTAATTCGAACACAGCACGCTCTAGTTGCGGATCTTTACCAGCTGCTAAAGATTTTGCGTCTTGATATACTTCTATATCTGGTGCAATACCTTTATTTTCACCAACCCATTCATTTTTAGCTGGATCAAAAACTGCATTATCAGGAGCAGTTAATGCCCCACCATCAACTAAACTGTAATGAACTGAAGATTTAACCAAACCTCCCCAAGTTCTTGCACCAATTAATTTACCTACTTTTTGTTGGCGGAATGCCCACGGGAAGTAATCACCTCCTGAACCAGCTAACTCATTAATCAATAGAACTTTAGGCCCTTTTATACCTGCTGGCAATTGTAATGGCTGACCTTTAGGTACTTCATTGGTAAGGCTTGCTCGTAATTTTCTGGTCATTAAATCAACCATGTAATCATCAAGTAACCCGCCACCATTGAATCGTTCATCAATCACAGCTCCTCTTTTATCTTGCTGGGCAAAGAAATAACGGTTAAACGAAACAAAACCAGGAGTAGAAGTATTTGGCACCCAAACATAAGCGAGCTTTCCGCCAGAGAGTTTATCGACTAAACGACGATTGTCCTCTACCCAAGCACGTTGTCGTAAGGAGCTTTCATTTTCAATCGGTTCAACAATAACTTGCCATGCACCTTCAAAGCTTTCTTCTTTATTAATATGTAAAACGGTTTGTTGACCAACAGTACCATCTAGATATTGATAAAGGTCATCTTGACTTGAAACTTCCTGACCATTTATCCCAACAAGGTAATGCCCTTTTTTAATTTTCATTCCTGGTTGATCAAGTGGCCCTTTTAATTTTGGATTCCAACTTTCTGCGCTAAAAATACGTTCAAGTTGCCAATGCTTTTTACCTTGCTTTAAGTTCGCACCTAATAAACCTGCAGTTGATCTTTCTACTTTAGGGTAGTCGCCACCAAAAACAAAACTGTGGCCTACAGATAACTCGCCGTTTACCTGATCCAATAAATAAGTTAGGTCAGAGCGATGTTTAACATGGGCTACTTGTGGTTCATATCGCTCGAATACTTCGTTCCAATCACGACCATGCATGTTTGGATCATAGAAGTAATCACGTTGGTAACGCCAAGCTTCAACGAACATTTGACGCCACTCTTGAGTTCTGTCTAATTTCATTTTCAGCGATACATTAAGGGGCTTTTCAGTTTTCCCTTTAGGCTTACCCGCATCAAGTACATGCCAAGCACCATTTGTTTTAATGAGAAGTTTTTTATTGTCAGCAGAAATTGCTGCTGAATTAATACCACTGATAAAAGGTTTACTTTCACGATCTTTTAAATTGAATTTATGGAGCTTCATGGCACGAGTATTTGGTGTGCGCTCTGCAATAAATACCGAACCTTTCGGGCCTCTCAGTGTAAAACGATAATTAGCTGCTGGCATAGGCAAGGCAACAATTCGACGCTCAATGTTTTCAAAATCAATAATGACCGGTTTTACTTCTTCTTTTTTGTTTTTGTCTTTTTTAGTCGATTTAGATTTATCCTTGTCGCCTTTGTCATCAGCAGATTTCTCTTTATCGTCTTTTTTCTCTTCTGATTTAGTAACTTCTTCTTCATCGCTACGTGCAACAAAAGGTGAATTATCATCCTTCGTTAAATTAACAATATAAGCGGCGTATTCTGAGCTAGCTCCCATTGAACTGGTGTTTGCCCAACCACTTTTTAAGCCATAATCAGTACTTGCTAAAAAGTAAAGGTGGCTGCCGTTTTGGTCCCATGCTGGTGACGATGAATCAGCGAGTTTATTGGTTAATGCTTTAACCTTGTTATCTTTGGCAGACCAAATCATAATTTGGCGAAAGCTATTGCTCGCTGTTTTTGAATACGCTAGCCATTTGGAATCAGGTGACCATACCAAGCCGTTATTACCTCGTTCTAAATTATTACCACCAACGTCTAATGTGGTAATTTTTTCTGAGGTTAAATCAAGTAAACGAATACGGACATCATCATCAACAAAAGCGATAAATTTCCCGTCAGGTGACCAAGTAGGCTCCCACGCCATTTTGGACTCACCAATAGAAAAAGCTTTAGCTGCAGTTAATCCATCTTGGTTTTGTAACATTAAACGATAACCTTTTTCATCGTTATCAGAAAACCAAGCTATTTTCTCCCCCTTAGGTGACCAAAGTGGAGCTCGGTCAGCTGCATCAGAACTTCGTGTGATATTTCGGCTTGAACCATGCTCCACTGGCACAGTAAATATTTCACCCCGAGAGGAAAACAGTGCTCTTTTTCCTGATGGAGATAATGACGCTGCACCTGCTGATTTACTAACATTTTGCCACTTGGTTTCTGCCCAAGGAAAATCGCCATTAATCTCAATTGTTAGTTTTTTGTGTTTTTTCTTCTTTACGTCATAGGTATGCAAATAACCATCTTGCTCAAATGCTAATAACTTTCCGTTTGAGGCAAGCTGTTTTATATCGCTATTTTTAAAATGGGTAATTTGTTTAAGTTTTTTATTTTTTGGAGAGTATGACCAAACATTTGACACCCAATCGCGATCAGATAAAAAGTAGACTTTATCTCCTAACCAAACAGGTTCAATATCAATGGTCGATTCACTCGGTATTTTCGTTTCCGCTAGCGTTTTTAAATCAAGTAATACCAAGGGCGTATTTTGTCCACCGCGATAGTTTCTCCATTCAACATCCCAACGTGACATACGGTCGATAATTAATTTCTTACCTTTATCATCATATGAGCCATTAAATGCCCATTGTTCGCTAACTAACGTTGAAGCTCCTCCCTTGCTAGGTACAGTCCATAAGCGATTATAGTTTTTAGGAGCCGTTTCTCTTGATGAAGCGTACAACACTGATTTTCCGTCAGGTGTCCAACCACGTGCAAAAGCTGAATTGGCATGCCATGTTAATCGTTTAGTGTCACCATTATTGTGTGAGACAGTATACACTGAACGGGTTCCAGAGCGGTTTGAAGTAAAAGCAATCGTTTTACCGTCAGGTGAAAAATGAGGGTCGCTTTCTACAGCTGCAGTACTAGTAATGCGCCGTACCTGCTGACCTTGCAAATTTGATAGCCAAATATCACCACCGTAAACAAAAGCTATTTGATGATCGCTAATACTTGGCTGTCTTAGTAAACGAGTTTCTTCTGCTTGAGATATGGCCGGTAATATTAGCGGGAGAACTAATATATATTTGAGTAGTTTTTTCATTATCGGTTTCTTTTTATTGTTGAAAAGTAAAATTTATAACCATTGAAAAATGATGCACTCATTTATGAGTACGAACACCAAAACTAATATAACTTAATCATTAATCAAAAAAAGACCAATAAGCTAAAAAATTAGTTGTCTATAAGTAAAATATGGAAAATATTATTCACAAAAATTCAGAGTTAACAAAAGCTTCTAATAACTATTTAACAAATGAGTTGTTTAAATTCCTTCGGCACTAGAAATTATTTGTCAATTTAAAGCTGAACAGAAGTGATTTATTGCGATGATTTTGCAAGGATTAAAGGCTAGCTATTGTGGAAAGGATTGTAATAAAGCAATTAGGTTAATATAGCTACATAGAGCCAATAACCTATTGATACTTACCGATTATTGCTTTATTTTTTCACGATAAATTCCTACTGACTGTTTATCGATAATATAAAAGTCAGGTAAAACATATTTTACCTGATTATAGAAAAGTGACAGTTTTACACTTCTTCATATTCGTAATGAAATACCCGAATGACATTCCCTTGCTGGGTAGTTAATTCAACAGTGGTAGATCTCGGTTTTATTTTTTTTGCTTCAAAAACTTCCTCTGTTGAAATACATTCGTTATTTATAGTTAATTCTTTAATCAATTTAATTTTCATTTCAGGCTCTATTTCAAAGGGATTAATAAGTACTTACAAACACCATTTTAATATTTTAATGATGACATAAGCCAACTAACAATATGATATCACAATTTAACACAATTTTAATTACCCAATAATCACTAGAAAAAAAACACAAAATAGTCAATTATCAAAACCATCACTATTGCCATAATAAAAGCTTCATTTGATATGTTATTAGTCTCCTTTGTTGCCCTTTATAATACTAGTTTAAGCGTTCAGCCTATTTTTTATTAACGATAAATTTCAGCTGAGCTATAGCCTAGAAGCTAATAAAAATAATAAATTAAAAATATTTTCGGCATAGTGTAATAAACGTCTATGCCACGCCACTAACTAAGCATAACCAATTTATGGGAAACAGAATTTAAATGGGAAGTGATTTTTACCAACTGTCGATACTGCCCTTTGCTGGAATAATTATTAAAATCTGCCGAGCCTACACTAACAGCCAAGAAGATTTTGAAGATTATTACCAAGAGGTCTGTTTACAGATTTGGCGCAGCAAAGATAATTTCAATCAAAAAAGTGAATGGTCTACATGGATTTACCGCATCTCACTTAACGTGTGTTTAACCTATTTAAAGCGTCGTAAAACTGGCGATAGAGAAATTGTTTCAGACGCTTTACCTGAGGAAGCTATAGACGATAGTAAAGCATTTGTGAGTGATGAGATTAATCAACTATACAGTGCGATCAAACAGTTATCGGAAACAGATAGAGCAATAATTTTACTTTATCTCGAAGAAAAGTCTTACGAGGAAATAGCTGAAATTATTGGCAGTAATACCAACAATATTGGTGTTCGCATAAAAAGAATAAAAGACAGACTAAACAAACTTATTAATCAAGAGGATTAACAGATGGCAAAATCAATAGAAATGATGTGGAAAAAAGGCTTTGTGAAAGAAACACATTTAGCAGTTCCTAAAATTAATGATCTTTATAATCGTAAGTCTCAGAATATTGTCGATAAATTTAGACGAATGTTTGCTATTAATATAAAAGCAGTCATGATTGGAGGTTTAATCATGTTTGGGTTAATGAGCCTTATTGGAGCACCATTCCTAGGTTTATATATATGCTGCTTGTTAATACCCTTGATCCTTTTTTCCCAAAGTGAGATAAAAAAATCGGTTAACTTGTCTAAAGGTCAAAGTAGTTATGACTATATAGTGAGTTTTGATAAATGGTTAAAAAGTTCAATTGAAGTTTATTCTAGTTATTACAAAATATTTTACCCTATGTTGTTTTTGGGAATGGCGGTTCAAGGAATCGTGAGCAAAGCAGGTGGAGAGTTGATTTCAATGTTAGTAGAAGAATTTCCAACTGATTGGGTTTTATTAGGCCAACCATACTACCTTTTGGTTGTTATAGCCCTGTTAACTTTAGTTATTGCGAAATATTCCACTGCATTATATCGCTGGGATTTAAATATAGTTTACGGTCATCAGTTCAATAAATTAGCAGAACTTATTGCTGATATGAAAGAGCTGAGAAAATAATTTACCTATTATGATAAAAATCGTTAACGCTTAAATTATTGGCGTTAACGTCCCCTTCAACTTCATAATAACAGGCATCTATATTATGAGGTTACTTACTAAGATTATAAGCTTTTATTAATAACTGATGAGCACTTAATACCTACAATAATAACGATATTTAATAAATTTTTATCAAGTGCACTGATTTATCGATATTTCTACCATGAGATTGTTCGTCTTTTATTTTTGTAATCTACTAGATTAAAAACATAAACGTTTTGTTTCTCTTCTCCCCTTTTAAAATAAGACATTTGTACACTTTAACGTTTTATAGTAACAAGGGTAAATTAAACTTGTTCATATGAGTATCACCGCTATTTAAGGCATTTTTGCCGATATTTAATGCAAAATGGCCGCAATAACAGCTGAAATAGTTTTAGTTAATTACAATAAATTCTCAAACCTGACTACACTTATAAAAACCTTTTGGCTATATAAATAAAGTAAGGGAATAAGCATGTTCGAAATCTTAGAATATGATGATGCACAAGAAGATGTTCAGGAGATTTACGATGACATTTTCAAATATTTAGGTAACGAAGGACTTGTAGATTATTTCAAAGTATTAGGTAACCATAATGCAAATGTTTTATCGGCCACATGGAATTTATTAAAGGATGTCCTCATCAAAGGTGATTTACCTCGATCACTTAAGGAGTTGATTTTTGTTGCCGTATCAAATGAAAATAATTGCCGTTATTGCACCAATGTTCATAGTGCAGTTTGTAAGTTGATACAAGTAGATGAAGAGTCTTTACAAAAAGTACTAGGAAAAGCTAAAGACCTTAACCCTAAAAGGGTCAAAATAGCAGTAGACTTTGCTTTAAAAATGGCCATAGATGTTAGCTCTATTACCTCAAACGATCATCAAACTTTGCTCGATGCTGGTCTGGATAAAAGTGAAATATTTGAGTTAATGTCATTGGTTAGTGTTGTCAATTATTCCAATACTCTCGCACAGGGGATGATGATTGCAGTAGACAAAAACATTCTATCTATTTTAGAGCGAGATTAAATATGAAGAGTGATGTAATTGATACTTATCAGTTAACCTCGCTCATTGAATTAACCAATACTATGGTTGATGAGAGCATCAACTCTAAGCAAACTATTGAAGATATAATAAGAAAGTTTACCAATAAGCTGGTTTGGACATTAAACTTTGATCTATGTTTTAAGCTTAAAAACAATAATGATAGTCACTTAGAGTATATATATAATGGCAACGATTTTGATGACAATTTTGATTGTTTGAAAGAACAACCATTATCCTATTTTAAGCAAAATAAAGAAATTACCGTTGGTGACAAAAGTTTCTATTTGGCTTACAACGTTTTATTCAAAAAAAACAAAACTTCGAAAGTTTTAGTCTTCCTCAAAAACAAAGAAACATTTTCACCGCAATGTTTAATTATTTTAGACCTCTACTGTTCGGCTGTAAAAAAAGTTATTGAAACTAAAGAAAATGAAGAAAAAAGAATCCAGCTTTTGAATGACAAGCTAATTCTTGAACAAACAAATAATCAAATATCCAGGTTTTTAGCTAACATGTCGCATGAAATTAGAACCCCGATGAATGGAATATTGGGAATGGTTAAATTACTTAGCGACACTAAACTCGACCCAGAACAAAAGGAAATGACCGATACAATTTCTTCCTGCGGAAAAGGCCTGTTACAAGTACTCAACGACATATTACATTACAGTAAAATTGAATCGGGTAAACTTGAACTTGAAGTAATAGAGTTTGAACTGCAAAAATGCCTTAACGAAATTATTTATTTATCCTCTTTTCAAGCAAATGCAAAAAACATTAATATCGTTGTTGAAATCGATCAATCAACACCTAAATTTCTTATTGGTGACCTAATTCGTATTAAACAAATCTTGATGAATTTCATGGGTAACGCGGTAAAATTCACTCATGCTGGAGATGTAAAGATATTGGTTCATAGTGAAAAAATTGATGCTGTTAATTACAATGTTACCTTTAGCATAAGTGATACTGGCATTGGTATTAGTGAAAAAAATCAACAGAAATTATTCCAAGCCTTTATTCAAGCTGATGCATCTACCACTCGTGAATTTGGCGGCACAGGATTAGGCTTGGCAATATCAGCTGAACTGGCAAATGCAATGGATGGTTCAGTCAGCGTGAAAAGCAAAGAAGGTGTTGGCTCAACATTTAGTGTTCATTTACCATTACAAAAAGCAACGGGCGAACGAAGTTCAATAACAGAAGAGGATAAAGCTAAAGATAATAAGCAGTTATCTGAAGCTGATAAAATGCACAAAATCCTTGTTGTTGAAGACAATCGCATTAACCAGAAAATTGCCGAAAAAATGCTTAGTAAGTTAGGTTTGACCTGCGATATTGCCGCAGACGGCCTAGAGGGGTTAAAGGCTTTAGCAAGAAAAAATTATACTCTCATTTTTATGGATATACAGATGCCAGTTATGGATGGCATTAGTGCAACTAAAAAAATAATCGAAGAATACGGTAGCCAAAGACCAGCGATAGTTGCTATGACCGCCAATGTTTTTCAAGAAGACAGGGACAGGTGCAAAGCTGCAGGCATGGATGACTTTATCGCAAAGCCGATTGATATTAATGAACTAACACGCGTTTTATCAAAGTACCACAAAGTAGCAGACGTGCTAATTGATAATTAAATAAAGTATTAACTTTTCGTATTAATAAAATATTGCTTATTCCCTCTAAAAAACTGCGATAGTTTAAAGCCTTTTGAAAAAAGAATTAGTAGCATTAAAAAAGGGCATCAAATGATGCCCTTTTTATTTTTAGGTTATACGTTCAATAAACCGTTAATCTTCTTCAACTAAGGTCATCAATGAAGTATTTCCGCCTGAAGCTGTGGTATCAATACTGATAGTTTTTTCTGTTAATAAGCGTTGAATTAAATGGTCAAAGTATTCAGAGCTTATTACTGGCAATATAGCACCTTGGCGTTCTGCTAATTTCTCACTGATGTAATGTTTGCGATCACAGTTACTATCAACAACAACACCTGATAACGAAGACTCTCCCAGCATTTTTGACAGGTGACGTAGTCTTGCTACTTGAAAGACGCCTTTGTCCGCACCGGTGGCAAGAAATTTATCTCTAAACTCTAATGCTTCATCGTAATATAAATCAGACACAACAGAAATAACCGTATTGCCCGTAGCCAGTGCCGTAACAACAGACAGCACCCAAAAGTGAAAACTAACATTTGCATCAGCAAAACAGATAATGTTACCGCGGTTTTCCAAATAAATAATATTAGACTCACCTGTTGGCCCAGGTAATACCGTAGGTTTTTTCAAACGTTTTTCAATATCAATTAATTGCGAGCGAGCTGAGGCTAACGTGTGGTTTAAATCGTCAGCCAAATCATCAACAATACCAACATGAGCAATCTTCGCTAGCAACTGACGTACATGAGAAATACGGGTATTTAACTCGGTTAAGCGCCATTTCTTTTCTGCCGCATTAGCCTTTTTCATAAACAATGCAGCTTCTTTTTGTGATGCTTTATCGCCTTCCAATGCATCAGCTTTTGCAGGTAGCATATCGAACTGCTCAGCATTAGGTGTTGCTTTTTCTTTAACTAAACGTAATAAATAGTTTGGTCCACCTGCTTTGGGTCCAGTGCCTGAAAGGCCTCGACCACCAAAAGGCTGTACACCAACGATAGCGCCAATAGTATTACGATTGATATAAACATTACCTGCACGTGACAATCGAGCTAAATCGAAAGCTCGGTGTTCGATACGGGTATGAATTCCCATGGTTAAACCAAAACCAGTACCGTTGATTTTATCAATAACGCTTTCTATTTCATTACCTTTAAATCGGACAATATGAACACATGGACCAAAAACTTCCTGCTTTAAAACATTAATGTCACTAATTTCATAAAGTCTTGGGGCAAAGAAAAAATGCTCATTACTCGATACTTCTGCTGATATTTCACATTTGTATAGCAATTTACCATTTGTTTTCATGTATTCGCTATGAGCATTAAGTGCATCAAGTGCTTTTTGATCAATAACTGGCCCAACATCTGTACTTAACTTAGCAGGGTTACCTACATGTAACTCCGCCAATGCTCCTTTGAGCATAGTAATAACGTTATCTGCTATATCTTCTTGCAAGAATAATACGCGAAGTGCTGAACAACGCTGACCCGCTGATTGAAATCCAGAAGAAATAACATCATCAACAACTTGCTCAGGTAAAGCTGTAGAGTCGACAACCATACAGTTTTGACCACCGGTTTCAGCAATTAATGGCACTTGATCGCCACCACGCTCAGCCAAAGTTTGTGAAATTCGAGTACCAGTTTCTGTAGAGCCGGTAAACATAACAGTTTGAATGCGAGCATCAGGAATAATAATACTACCTACTTGGCTACCACGAGCTATTACGGCTTGTAATACGCCGTCAGGTAATCCAACAGACTTCATTAATTCTATCGTTCGTAGTGCAATTAAACCTGTTTGTTCCGCAGGCTTTGCTAACACGGTATTACCCGTAGCAATTGCTGCTGCAACTTGGCCTAAAAATATTGCTAATGGAAAGTTCCAAGGGCTGATACACAACACAACGCCGCGCGCTTCTAATCGTTCATCATTTTCCAATTCAGTTGCGCGGTTTGCATAGTAACGGCAAAAATCAACAGCTTCTCTTACTTCATCAATACCATCTTGAGCGACTTTACCTGCTTCTTTGATACACAGCGCAATAAGCTCTTCGGTATGAGCTTCTAAGACGTCTGCTACGCGATATAATAAGGCTGAACGCTCAGTTACTGGTGTTTGTGACCATGACGTAAATGCCGTTTGTGCAGTTGCGATCATCGCCAACATTTCATCTTTGTTGTGATGTTGTTGGAAACCTATAATTTCACTATGATTTGCAGGGTTTTTAACTGGGTTAGCGCCTTCAGGCACATCTTCCTTATTCAGTAAGTTATCAGAGAACCAATTATCTAATGACGCTTTTAATGGCGTAATTTCATTAACATCAGTTAAATCTAAACCTTTTGAGTTATCTCGGTTTTTACCAGTTTCGCCATAATATAATGCAATAGGTTTAATTATTTGATTATTATATTTATCTTTTAAACGTAGCGTTTTTTCAACGGGATCTTCAAGTAATGATTCAACCGGCTTGCTCTCGTCAACGATAGCATTCACAAAAGAAGAGTTAGCCCCATTTTCCAATAGACGGCGAACTAAGTAAGCAAGTAGGTCTTCATGATGGCCTACTGGAGCGTAGATTCGACATTGAATATTTTCATTGCTAACAATTTGATCATATAAAGAGTCGCCCATACCGTGTAAACATTGAAATTCAAAGCCATGTTTATCATCGCCAGCAAGTTCAACTATAGTTGCCGCAGTGTAGGCATTATGCGTTGCAAATTGTGGATAAATAGTATCTCTATAAGCTAATAATTTATTCGCACAGGCATGGTAAGAAACATCAGTAGAAGATTTACGGGTAAATACAGGGAAATTAGCATGACCGTCTTTTTGCGTATTCTTAATTTCAGTGTCCCAATAAGCACCTTTAACTAAACGGACCATCATTTTACGATCAACTCTAATGGTTAACTCTCGTAACCAATCAACAACAAAAATAGCACGTTGTTGGTAAGCTTGTAATGCGATACCAAAACCGTCCCAACCTGCTAAGTCATTATCGCTAAACACAGCTTCAATAACGTCGAGAGAAATATCTAATCGCTCAGATTCTTCAGCATCAACTGTTAAGCCGATATTAAATTGTTTTGCTTGTAAACAAAGAGCTTTAAGTTTTGGTACAACTTCAGCCATTACTCTTTCTTTGTGGGTAAACTCGTAACGTGGGTGAATAGCAGAGAGCTTCACCGAAATACCAGGAACTTTACGAGGATCGTTTTTCCCCGACGCAACAGCAGCATTACCAATAACGTCTATCGCATCTTGATAAGATTTCAAATAACGTTCGGCATCTGCCATAGTACGAGCGCCTTCACCAAGCATATCGTAGGAATATACATAGCCTTGTTGCTCTTTAGTCGCAGCACGCTCAGTTGCAGCCATTATGGTTTCACCCATTACAAACTGTTTGCCCATAATTTTCATGGCATAGTTCATTGATTTACGAATAACGGGCTCGCCTAAGCGACCGATAGTTTTTTTCAATAAACCAAATCTATTTTCTTTGCGCTTGTCGGCGTAATCAACCATAGAACCAGTGATTAATAACCCCCATGATGAAGCATTAACGAATAATGAATCACTGCTTCCAAGATGAGTACTCCACTGGCCCTGTGAGATCTTGTCACGAATTAACGCATCTTGAGTATGTTTATCCGGTACTCGTAACAAAGCTTCTGCCAAACACATCAATACCACACCTTCTTCACTTGAAAGCGAGTATTCTTTTAATAAGGAATCTATTGCGCCATTACCCGCTTGATCTTTGCGAATATTTAGCACCATTTTACGTGCCCTTTCCCAAGCCCTACTTCTGGCACTCACGTTAACTTCGGCTAAAGGAAGAATATGATCTACCGCTGTGTTTTCATCTATACGATAAAATTTGCGGATGTTCTGACGAATTGGACAATCAGTGATATACGAATCATTAAAAAGCATGGGCTTGACCTAAAAAATTATTAAATAGTGTTTTCACTATTTAGAGTTAAATACAATAAAATTTATTAGTGGAAATTAATCCAATCACGTAAAAACCGGATAATCTACGTTTTTGACTGAGAAGAAAAGCAAAATATTTTTAAGTTAACGATAAAAATATTTTACTTTTAGTATTGGAATTAAAATTGTATACAATAATTCAGGTGAAAATTTGGGATATAAATGGTGCTCTATTTATTGCTTTATTGAGGTGTCATAATAGCTGGAGCTTCGGGGTCATCTTTTCTCAACAAGTTTTTAATTTCATGAATGCGGTCTTCATTTTCATTATCTTTGTGAAAAGCACTGAATAATTCACGTTCAAACACAGGTAATTCTTTTATTTCAAAAAGTGTTCCTTGGTCGATAAACGGCTTAACTAACATATCAGGTAAATATGCACTACCACCACATTGCAACATTAGATCAAGTGCGATTCGAGCTGTACTAGTTCTGATCGCTGGAATTGAGATCCCTGTTACTTCTTTAGCATGCCAATTGATAAAGCTCATTCCCCAATCAATCATAATGTAACGCTTAACATCTGATGGCGTGTTTATTTCATTTTGGAAAGTAGTTACCGGAACTAAATTAAACATATGCAAAGATTCTATTTTTAACTCTTCAACTTTCGGCGGATCAAATAAAATAGCAACATCTAATGTTCGTTCGAGTAATTGCCTTGTTAATTGTTCACGAGATAAAATTTCTGCGATTAAACTGACATGCGGTTGGCTTAAATATATTTTTGATATGGCGTCATGAATATAGACATCCCAAGTATTTGGCGTACCCGCGATAGATATTTGTGCAACTTGCTCTGAGGCCAAAGCTACATCTTGTTTAGCCATTCTTAAAGTATTCAACATGGTTTCAGCGTGCGGTACTAACCTTTCACCAGCTAATGTCAGCTGGATATTATTTCTTGCACGGTGAAATAATGTTACACCGAAATACCTTTCAAGTTGTCGTACTCTGGTGCTCACCGCAGCTTGGGTCAGATAAAGGTTTTCAGCGGCTTTGCCAAAGTGCCGACAATCTTTAACTTCTAAAAAAGTTTTAATTAACTCAACATCCATTGCTTTTTCTCTTATCGATACGATAATTATTATTTGTTTGCAGCATAGCCTGATAAGCGCATAATCCGCGAAATAATAGCTACTGTCAACAGAGGTAAAATGGGATTAGTTCTGAACTATATAATCACAATTAAAATTATGAAAGACGCTGAGAATTCATCTTTCAAAACTTGCTTCGCTAACTATATTTTAGTTATCTATATCGTACTTAATGGTTTTGCTGCGAAATAAACTCTAAAGAGTGATGATTAAAAACATCAGGGTTCTCAACATTACACACATGACCACATTTATGAATAGTTTGTAATAAACTATTTTTATGATGCTTAACCATTTCTCTTACCGGGCCCAGAAACATGTGATCTTCTTTACCCATAATATAAAGAATGGGTATATCAATCTCTTTCTCTTTGAAGTAACGCATTAAAGGATTAACGTCCATGGCTAACTTAAACCAACGAATAAACTCTTTTTGACACAATCGTTTAGCTTCGCGAACAAATAAATTACGGGACTCTTTATGGCGTTTTTTCGGCATCATAATAAAAGCAAATAAACGGTATAGCCACATATAAGGTAAGCAATGTTTAAAAGCATTACCTAAATAAACTAAACTATTGCTACGAGCATTGAAACGAGTGATAGCACCGCCTAAAACCATACTCGATACGTATTGGGGAGCAAGTTCAGCTATGTTGCGAATAATAATAGTGCCTAAAGAAATGCCAACAAAATGTGCACAAGAAATATTATTGTGATCTAGCACGTCAATAATATCTTCAGAAACCTTATTAAATGAGTAATTACTATCAACAAAGGTTTTAACAAGATGGCTAGACTTTCCGTGACCACGAAGATCAAGTAAAAGCACATTGTATTCTTTCTGATAAGCTCTTATTTGGCGAAACCAAATTGCTGAACTTCCACCAGCACCATGGACAAAAACAACCCATACTTTACTGCTTTCGTGTGGATAGATAGTATGAAAAAGAATTGGTTTTTTCATTATTGTAAAATACCTACTGCACTAATTTAGATAAACTTAAGATCTGCGAGTATAGACTAAATCAAAAAATAATTTCCTAATAACTTAGGTTAAACATTTTATTTTTACTGTATGGCGTGATTTATATGTACATTTCATACTCGATTACTGTATTTACCCTGGATTAATAAAAAACGATTAAAGTATAAGCTAATCACAAAGCAAGCTTTAAGAAACTTACCTATAATTACTTGCTAAGCTCTATATTGTAACGATAGAATTGACTGCTTATGCCCCTTTTCGGGATATCTGGATACCTACATTTAAAGATTCCTTCTCTAATTGATACTAGCTAAAAGATGACGACATACGTGAACAAAAACAAACTTTTTTCCGATGACTTATTGAAAAATAGAACAAACCAAGACTTGTACAATGAATTATCTCCTGATAGTGAAAGCCCTTATTCAAAGTTTCCCAATGGTAGTGGCTGCGATGCATCTGCAGTTATGAAACGATGGGAGCATTTATTAAAAGCTAATCACAATGAAAAACATGCGGCGAGTTTATACTCTGGTGAGGATTTAAACACTTATGCAGCTAATATTGAAAATTGTATCGGTACAGTAAAAGTACCTGTCGGCCTAGCAGGCCCAATCAGAGTTAAAGGTACAAATGCCCAAGGTGATTTTTTATTACCTATGGCAACAACAGAAGCAGCCCTTGTCGCCAGCTATCATCGGGGATCAGTACTAATTTCTAAAGCTGGCGGTTGTTCAGCGGTGTTAATATCAGAAGGAGTTAGTCGTTCACCTGCATTTGCATTTACTTCAATTGCAGATCTAGCTGTTTTTTCTCATTGGGTGTTACTTAATAAAGATACACTTGCTGAAGTCGCTAAACAAACCAGTAACTATTGTCGATTAATCGACATTAGTATTTCCTCAGAAGGAAATCATTTGTATTTATTATGTAACTTCACCACAGGTGATGCTTCAGGTCAAAACATGGTAACCATAGCAACACAGGCCCTTTGTGAATATATTATCACCAATACACCAGTACAGCCTGAGTATTGGTTTGTCGAGGCAAATTGCTCGGGAGATAAAAAATCAACAGCGCAATCTTATACGAATGTCAGGGGTAAAAAAGTTTCTGTAGAAGTTAATATCCCTGAAAAGTTAGTTAAACGTTTTCTACATACTACACCTCAACGTATGGTCGATTGCTGGAGAATGTCTGCGCTAGGTGGCGTTATGAGTGGCACTATGGGGGTGCAGGGACATTATGCGAATAGTCTAGCAGCTATGTTTATCGCCTGTGGCCAAGATGCAGCTTGTGTTGCTGAAGCGGCTGTAGGCATCACTCGCTTTGAATTACGCGCAGATGGCTCGTTATATTGTGCGGTAACTTTACCTAATTTAATTGTTGGTACCGTAGGTGGTGGCACTAAACTGCCTAGCCAGAGAGCTTGCTTAGAAATAATGAATTTACCGAAAGAAAATCAAGCTAGAGCATTTTCTGAAATTTGTGCCGCCGCCGCGTTAGCAGGAGAAATATCGATCATTGGCTCACTTGCCGCAGGCGACTTTACTTCTGCTCATAAAAGCTTGGCACGTGACCGATAGATTTCCCAAATACCAACTTGATTATCTTTAAACTAATGCATAGCGAGAATAATAAATTACCTGTCGATGAAGTTCATAACTTTTATTACTTTAGTTGCTGAGCATTGAATGGTTAATTTTTTAAAAGATAAAATAGGCTATGGTCAATTTCTTTGCCATAATAAAATCCTGCTATTTTTCTTTTGATCTGAAAAAACGGTTTATTGGTATGAGCATAAGACCTAAAAATTCCGATAAGTTTATCTAGGCTAAATAATGAAAAAAGATACTGCCAAAAAACTGCTGAAAAAACATGACAAGCTAATTCATAGTGAAAACGTCGCCGTTGTTTCTCATATACAGCGCGAACAAGACGATTGGTTTATCAATACTGTAATGATAAAAGACTGCGATGCTCCTTTTAAATACAAACGTAAAAAAGTTTATAAGTCGCTCGCCAAACAACAAGTAAATATCACCTATTATCCAAGTACAGAATCAATTGCCGGTTTTGAAATAGAAACGATGAATGTCGTTAGGATTAAAGTCTCTTAGTTTTAACTCCTCCCCCCCAATTTATCCACCTCATAATTTCGTTTCTAAATAACAAAATAATATATCAGTATATAGATATAAGTTATTTTCGATATAAAAATGATTTATTTAACCCTAATTTAGCTTATTTTCTATTCACCTCTTGACGAAAGCTTCGCCATCTTACATAAATATGGTATCGATAATAAAAAATATTGATCGATTCAGGCATTTATAAATAAATAAGAATAAATATATAAATGTAAATTTGGGGACAGCGAGAGGATTTTATTATGATATTAAATCATATTTGGGGATTATACACTGACCCTAAGAAAGAGTGGCAAACGATCGAAAAGCGCCATGAGAGCTTAATGTATAGCATGATTCATATTATTACGATTGCGTTAATTCCTGCCATTTGTAGTTATTATGCGGCTGCACATATTGGCTGGACCATAGGAGCTGGAGAACCGATAAAGTTAACGCAACAAAGCGCAATGATAATGTCTGTTGCTATGTATTTGGGCTTAATTTTAGGCGTTATATGTTTAGCATATTTAATTCAGTGGATGGCCAAAACATTTGATTCAACGCCAGACTTTACTCAATCATTAGAGTTAGCTGCTTATACAGCAACGCCTTTACTTATGGTTGGACTTACTACCCTATTTCCTGTGCTTTGGTTTGTTACCTTAGCGGGCTTGGCTGCACTTTGTTATTCAGTTTATTTATTATATTCTGGTGTGCCAATCATGATGAACATCCCAGAAGAGAAAGGCTTTATTTATTCAAGCTCGGTAGTTACCTGTGGTTTGGTTTTACTAGTCTCATTAATGGCATTTAGCGCTATTATGTTAGGCATGGGGTTTGGCAGTGAATATATCGCCTAAAACTTAATTGCTTCAAATAACAAGCCCGTTTAACTAATAGCTAAACGGGCTTTTTTAACAACAAACTAAAAGCACTAAGTTATTCAGCACCTTCATTATGTATATCTATAATTGAATCAGCATTTTTATCAGAATCTTCTTTAGTATCATTATTTCTTAAAGCGTCTAATCTATCTAAATAAGTCTGATCGATATCATTGGTGATATATTCACCGTTGAATACAGATGTTTCAAATTGCTGTATTTCTGGATTTGCACTACCAACAGCACTTACTAAGTCTTCTATTGACTGGAAGATTAACTTATCGGCACCAATTAATTCACATATATCGTCTAATTCACGACCATGAGCAATTAACTCATTAGCGCTTGGCATATCGATACCGTATACATTAGGGAAACGAATTTCAGGAGCTGCTGAGGCAAAATAAACATTTTTTGCACCGGCAGCACGAGCCATTTCAATAATTTGCCCAGAAGTGGTTCCACGTACAATAGAGTCATCAACCAACAATACATTTTTTCCAGAAAACTCGGTTGTTATCGCATTAAGTTTACGTCGTACAGACTTCTTACGCTGCTCTTGACCAGGCATAATAAAAGTACGGCCAATATAGCGGTTTTTAACAAAACCTTGACGGTATGGAATATCAAGGTGGCGAGCAATTTCAAGCGCCGTATCACAAGATGTCTCTGGGATTGGAATAACAACATCAATATCAATGTCTTCCCATTCTTTAGCTATCTTATCACCGAGCTTTTTACCCATTTCAACACGTGAACCATAAACTGAAATTTTGTCGATTGCAGAGTCAGGGCGAGCAAAGTAAACATATTCAAAAATACATGGGTTAAAGGTTGGGTTTTCTGCACATTGCTGGCTATGAATTTGACCATCTTCAGTGAAGTAAATAGCTTCACCTGGTGCAACATCACGAACAAACTCAAAATCATTGGCATCGAGTGCAACAGATTCAGAGGCGATCATGTATTCAACACCTTTTTCAGTTTCACGTTTGCCAAAAACAAGTGGGCGAATACCGTTAGGATCACGAAATGCCACCATGCCATGACCAACAATTACAGCAACCGTAGCATAGGCGCCACGAACACGTTTATGCACATGACCAATTGCAGTAAAGATATCATCTGGCGTTAACTTTAAATTTTCTGATAATTGTAATTCATGACCCAAGATATTGAGTAATAATTCAGAATCAGAAGTTGTATTAACATGACGACGAGCCACGTTATACAACCATTCTTTTAATTCAACCGCATTGGTTAAGTTACCATTATGCGCAAGAGAAATACCAAAAGGTGAGTTTGCATAAAAAGGTTGAGCTTCTGAAGAGCTTGAAGTACCAGCAGTAGGGTATCGAATATGACCAATACCTATGTTGCCTTGTAAACGCAACATATGGCGTGTATGGAACACATCTTTTACTAACCCATTACCTTTACGTAGTCTTAAGGTATTATTATGAATAGTCACAATACCTGCAGCGTCTTGACCACGATGTTGAAGTACAGTTAATCCGTCATACAATGCCTGACCAACAGGCGTTTTACCAACAATGCCAACAATACCACACATGAATTTATTCTCCACAGAACTAAAAATTAAAATGTTTTAAATAAAAACATTTTAGTAAAAAAATTTATAACAATTAACAACAGCCCCAATTTATATGGCACTGGAAAAATTTATTTTAAAAAGCTTGATGAATTCTTCAAATATTCGAAAAACCATTCAACAATTAAAGTGAACTCGGGGATCAGCTTTGACTTTATCCACCAATCACTTGACGACGCAGGAGTAAATGCGTCCATAAAAAATAAAATGGCACTTGTCACAAGCACACCACGTAAAGCGCCAAACACTAGACCAAGCACTCTATCGGTACCCGATAAGCCCGTTTTACTAACTAACTGACCAATTAAGTAATTTACCAGAGCACCAATAATCAGTGTGGTTATAAAAAGAATAGCAATAGCGGCAGCATTTCGCAGAGTTTGATCGGAAATACTTGTGAGTAAACTGGCAAGATTTGCATAAAATTTACTAGCAATAAAAAAGGCACTGATCCAGATCACTAGAGATACCGCTTCTTTAACAAAGCCGCGAACTAGACTAATTAAGGTTGATATGCCTACAACTGCCAAAATGGCATAATCTATCCAAACCATAAATTAAACTTTACCAATGATTGCTTGCCATTAAATAGAGGCGCGCATTCTAACAGGAACACGCTATATTGTGCCAATGTTTTTATTAAAACCTATTTCATTTCGCAGGAGAGAACCTAGCGATTTTCCCCTCAACGTTAGTCAGTTTTTTCAATGCCGGAATTTTTTTGCTCAATGAAGACTTGATCAATTCAGGCCCTATAAAGACTTTAATTAAAGTACCGTTCTTTGTTTTTATTGGCTTAGTAAAAGCGGTATAACCATTGTCTTTCAATTTAAGTAGTAGTTGAGCAACATTTTTTTTATGTCGGAAACTACCTAATTGAATAACCCATGCTTGTTTTAATACCGACTTTTCAGGTGAAAGTGTTTTAATGGTAGTATCAGCTAACAACTTTTTAGCCGTTTGCTCGGCAATAGCTGATTCTTTATTTAAGCCATTTATTTTAAGCTTTGTTTCAGTGCTATTATTTTCGTTTGGTGTTTTTGCTAAGGCATCATCCAATGCCGGTTCATCACTCAATTGCTCAGCTGGAGTTTTAGTCAGTTTTTCATGAGGAAAATCCAGAGGCGTTTTAACAAAATCAACTTTAGGTGCCTGTGGGATCTTTTCAAACTCATCTTGGTAGGTTTTCTTAGTACCATCAAGTAGGTCCGGCAAAACAATAATAGCAACTGCGGCAACGATAATAGTACCGACTAAGCGATTTTGAAAAGGTGTAGACAAGTGAAACTCCAAAGCTAAAAGTTAACAATAAAAGAGAATATTATACGTATATACGTCTAACTTCTGCGACGGTATAAAATGATCCAAAGACTAAAATCAAATCATTAGCCGTTGCATTCTCGTTAGCCAGTGTAAATGCCTGAGTGATATTGTCAAAGCAATTAGCTGAATCTTTATTTAACGATAGTTGCTCAGCAAGCTCATTTGCATGAGCACCACGAGGAACCGATAAACCAGCTAAATACCAATGATCGACTAATGACATTAAAGGCTGGAAAGTGTTAACGATATCTTTATCCTTTAGCATGCCCGTTACTGCATAAAGTTTGTTAAATTTTATGGTCTTTATATAGCGAGCTAAATAACGTGCAGCTTGTGGATTATGGCCTACATCAAGCAAAACTGAACCATTAAGACTTTCATGGTTAATCAGCTCAGTTCGCCCAGCAACCTTAGTTTTTTCAATTACGAAGTTAATATTTTCATTGGTGAAATCAAACGAAAAATCGGTTAATAACGCTAGAACCGTTAACGCTGTTGCGACATTATCTTGCGGTATAAAAGGTTTGTTCAATGCATTAACTTGTTGTTGACCATATTGCCATGACCAAAAGCGCTGCTGGTTATCATCAGCATCAATTACTTGCTGTTGAACAAAAAAGTCTACTTCTCTTAAGCTAATATTGGCATTGAGTTGTTTAGCATGCTCAAGAACCGAATTAGGACAATCAGTATCTCCTATAACAACGTTACGATGAGCCCGCATAATCCCTGCTTTTTCAAAACCAATGCATTCACGATTATCACCTAAAAAAGCTTGATGATCTAAGTCGATGGTCGTAATCACGGCGATATCTGCATCAATTAAATTAGTAGCGTCTAAACGGCCGCCTAAACCAACTTCGAGAATAACAACCTCTGGCTTTTTAACCATTAAAACAAGAAATGCAGCTAATGTGGTGTATTCATAATAAGTAAGTGAAATATCATTACGATGTAACTCTATTTGCTCAAAAGCGTCAATAAGTAAATCATCGTTAACATCTATGCTATTAATGCGTAAACGCTCGTTAAAGCGCTCAATATGAGGTGAAGAATATACAGCTACCGTTTTATTATTTGCTATCAAAGCATTTTCAATAAACGCACAAGTTGTGCCTTTACCATTAGTACCTGCAACAGTAATCACTTGCGCAAAGCTAAAATCAATATTTAATAGCTCAGCCACTTGCGATATGCGGGTAAGACCAAGATCAATTTCAGTTAAATGAATAGTCTCTAAATAAGAAAGCCACTGTGTTAGAGACTTTCTAACAGAATGGCTTTTGTTGTTATTTGGCATAGTATTTTTATGATACGTTAAGGCTTGGGTGCCCCATAAACTTTGCTAACATTCGAGACAATGTACTACGCATTTCACGGCGATCAATAATAATATCGATAGCGCCCTTTTCTTTTAAGAATTCACTGCGCTGAAAGCCTTCAGGTAGTTTTTCTCGTACAGTTTGCTCAATAACACGAGGACCAGCAAAGCCAATTAAAGCTTTAGGCTCAGCAACGTTTATATCGCCTAACATAGCTAAACTCGCCGATACACCACCCATAGTAGGATCCGTTAGTACAGAAACGTAAGGTAATCCTTTCTCACTCATTTTTGCTAATGCAGCACTAGTTTTAGCCATTTGCATTAAAGAAAATAAAGCTTCTTGCATGCGAGCGCCACCACTAGCGGAAAAACAAATAAAAGGAATATTGTGCTCAAGGCAATATTCAACACCTTTCACAAATCGAGCACCTACAACTGAAGCCATTGAACCACCTAAAAAAGAAAACTCAAACGCTGCAGCAACAACAGGCATACCATTTAGTTCACCTTTCATTACAACTAACGCATCTTTTTCGCCGGTATTTTTCTGAGCAGCACTTAAACGGTCTTTATAACGTTTTGAATCTTTAAATTTTAAGATATCTTGTGCTTCGAACTCTTCGCCTAATTCTATTCGGTTATTTTGATCTAAGAAGCAATCAATGCGTTTACGAGCAGAAATACGCATGTGATGATCACACTTTGGACATACCGACAATTGTCTATCAAGTTCAGCTTTATAAAGTACAGCGTTACAAGAGGTACATTTGCTCCAAACACCTTCTGGGATATTACGCTTTTGCGTAGTTTTTGCTTTCGGGAGAATTTTTTCTATCCAGCTCATAATCTTTTTGCCTTCTTTTATCGCTAATACTTAGAGAAGCATTAGCCGATATATATGAGAAAATTTGTCAGCATCCACCTAAATGTTGCTAACAAATTATTAATTTGTTGATAATTTCAATTATAACCGCAGATTAGAACATATTTTGACCCTTAATGAATAGAAAAAACTGGTCTGTTTTGTATCTTTTTTAGGACAACAAGTTTTCTATCCTTAGGGTTTAAACAATATTATTCATTACGGAAGAAATAAAGGCCCTAATGGGGGCTTAGGGATCGAAAATTCCTCAGGGTAATCTACACCGACAAAATACAAACCTGCAGCAGCAGCCATCATGCCTGCAACACAGCGATTTTTAGCGGCAAGCACCTCGTCTAGCCACTCAACAGTTTCTATTTCCTGCCCTATACGCATTAAGCTACCAGCAATGTTTCTGACCATATGATGTAGAAAGGCATTGCCCTTAACATCGATAATAACAAAGCTACCTTGGCGTGAAACATTACAATGATAAAGTGTACGAACTGGGGAGTGAGATTGGCAGTGCACAGTCCGAAATGAAGTAAAGTCATGTTTACCAACCAAGGACTGAGCTGCTTGATGCATTAATTTTTCATTTAACGGGTAATGACAAAAGGTAATACCATTACTTAAAATAGCCGATCTCAAACGATTGTTATTAATGATATAACGGTAATGTCTCGCTGTTGCACTAAAGCGGGCATGAAACTCCTCACTTACTTCTTTCACCCATGAAACAGCAATGTCGCTAGGTAAATTAGTATTTACTCCTAAAGTCCATGCGACATCTTTACGAATCTTGTTAGTTTCAAAGTGTACAACTTGATTGGTAGCACTAACTCCTGTATCGGTACGCCCAGCACAAATCACTTCAACTTTTTCATTGGCAATTTTGGACAAGGCTTTTTCTAAAGCTTGTTGAACACTTACCGCATTTTTTTGTCGTTGCCAACCATGATAACGACTTCCATCGTATTCAATACCTAAAGCGTAACGCATCGATAACTCCTAATATTAAGGTCGCGCATTATCCAATATTTTAACGATGTTGCCAATGAGATTATCACTTAACAGAAAAAGAAAAAGCCACATATGTGGCTTTATAGAAAAGTGAGAGCTAGAACTATTGATTAATATTATCTAATAATTGTTGAGCATCAAATTGCTGCTGTGCGTCACCTTTTTCGACAACGTCCTGTAAAATAACTTCCGCATTTTCATTGTCTCCTATTTCTATGTACACCTTGGCTAAATCAAGCTTAGCTGCAATACCATTATCGTCATCCTCTTCTGATAATTCGTTACCTGAAAATTCAGGGAATTCATCCAAGCCAACGTCAAAGTTTGTTTTATCATAAGGCTCTTCATCTACTGAAGATTCTAAGCTATCAGACAATAATGAATCTACAGAGACAAAATCATCTTCATCACTGTCAAAGTTAACGGATAAATTATTATCCGCATCGAGATCATCGCCAATGTCTATGAGATCCTCTGAATCAACACTATCAAGGCCAAGATCGAGATCAATATCATCTGCATTAAAATCATCAGATAAATCTAGATTGTTTGAAGAATCATGAGAATCTTCTTCTATGTTTGCTAAAAGATCGTCAAAATCAACATTATCTAATTCTTCAATAACCTCAATTTCATTATTTGCAGTATCAGTTTGATTATCGCCTTTATCATCATCCAATAAATCCGCTAGAACATCACTGTTGGTGTAATCTGTTGATGTATCAGGAGCAATAGAACTTTCTGATTCTTCTTTGAGTAAATCAGTTAGTGTTGTTTCATCAAAATCTTCAGTGAGTGCTGATAATGTTTCATCATCGATATTAGTTGCTTGGGAGAGTTCTTCGTTGTCCATCACTGGCAACTCTATATCACTATCATCAAGTTCGTTTACTTGACCATCAATGAGTATATCATCGCCAATATCTAAACCACTTATTTCTGAATTACTGTTTTCGTTAACTTCAGATAATAAAGCATCGATATCGATGTCATCTGAAAGTTCTGCACTATTGCCGTCATCATTTTCACTAGCCTCTTCATCTGCTGCATTTTCATTCAATAATTCACTGAAATCCATCGATAGAAATGGTGCTACGTATTCAGGTGTAAAGTTATCAATAAGCGTTTTATTTATTGCTTTATTATCGGGCTCTTTATTTGATGCAGACTGTTCTTCAGGTTCGCTTGCATGACCTTGTATGTCATCTAACAAACTGTCTATGTCATTCGCATCACTGATCTCAGAGTCTTCATCAAGTTTATCAGCATTTAGCTCATCAAGAGGATCAATAATATCATCTGAGGTGATCGGTTCAGGTGTGTCTGGCCCCATAGATTCTAATAAAGCATCTATATCATCAGGGTCTGACATTTCAAAATTATCTGGTTTATCATTTAATTCTGGCGAAGCGCTTTCTTTAACCATAGAGTCCATCAATGCATCGATATCGTCAGGATCGGTTAATTCTGCTGACTCTTCTGTCGTTTCAGCTTTAGCTTCTACTGGAGCGGCTGGCTGAGCGGTCAGTGAATCCATCAATGCATCGATATCGTCAGGGTCGGTTAATTCTGCTGATTCTTCTTTCGCTTCAACTTTAGTTTCTGCTGGAGCTGGTGGTTGAGCCGCCAGTGAATCCATCAATGCATCGATATCGTCAGGGTCGGTTAATTCTGCTGGCTCTTCTTTCTCTTCTACTGGAGCTGCTGGCTTAGCGGTCAGTGAATCCATTAATGCATCGATATCGTCAGGATCGGTTAATTCTGCTGGCTCTTCTTTCGCATCTGCTGCAGCTTCCGCTGGAGCGGCTGGTTGAGCCGCCAGTGAATCCATTAATGCATCGATATCGTCAGGATCGGTTAATTCTGCTGGCTCTGCTTTCGCTTCCGCTGGAGCGGCTGGTTGAGCCGCCATTGAATCCATTAATGCATCAATATCGTCAGGATCAGTTAATTCTGCAGGCTCTTCTTTCGCTTCTGCTGGAGCTGCTGGCTGAGTGGCCATTGAATCCATTAATGCATCAATATCGTCAGGATCAGTTAATTCTGCAGGCTCTGCTTCCGCTTCCGCTGGAGCGGCTGGTTGAGCGGCCATTGAATCCATTAATGCATCGATATCATCAGGGTCGGTTAATTCTGCCGACTCTTCTTTAGATTCCGCTGGAGCGGCTGGTTGAGCGGCCATTGAATCCATTAATGCATCGATATCATCAGGGTCGGTTAATTCTGCCGACTCTTCTTTAACTTCATCTGTAGGAGCGGAAGGCGGAACAGCCATTGAATCCATTAGTGCGTCGATATCGTCAGGGTCGGTTAATTCTGCCGATGCTTCTCCCTGATCACCTCCCATTTCATCTAATATACTATCAACATCTAGAAGATCATCATTACTTTCTGATTTCGTTTCATCCGCCGTATCTAATAATAAATCATTCAATAGATCTTGATCTAACAACCCACCTTCTAGTGCTTCATTTGACTCTTCACTTGATTCTTCTGTTAATTCATCTTTACTATCAACATCATCATCTAACCCTGAAAGCAGAGAATCTAAATCACCTTGATCTAACTCTCCTCCCTCTAGCTCTTCACTATCAAGTGAGATATCTTCAAGGTCGTCAAGATCACCCAAATCATCTAAATCATCTAAATCATCTAAGCCGTCTAAATCATCATCTAGATGAATAACATCATCACTCAGTAAGTCATCATCTAACGACTCCAAACTTTCATCATCTGAGAATAAAGAATCATTATCATCTTCAATTAAATCCATTGATAACTCGTCATCAAGTGACAGTTCATCATCCAGTGATAGCTCGTCATC
>Ga0209396_1001076_pt1 | contig 31015 bp, 26 predicted proteins | sample GOMGulsemesocosm_6_FD_184638 | JGI IMG/M metagenome (GOLD analysis project Ga0209396, IMG submission 184638) | Methane-oxidizing microbial communities from mesocosms in the Gulf of Mexico - GOM8C Gulf of Mexico (SPAdes) (version 2) | ecosystem: Environmental > Aquatic > Marine > Cold seeps... | reverse complement strand
ATGTAGGTAACAATGCGAACGATGCTGATTGTGATGGAGTTCCAACAAATGAGGATTGTGATGATAATGATCCTAATATAGGCAACAATGCGAACGATGCTGATTGTGATGGAGTTCCAACAGGTGAGGATTGTGATGATAATGATCCTAATGTGGGCAGCAATGCGAACGATGCTGATTGTGATGGAGTTCCAACAAATGAGGATTGTGATGATAATGATCCTAATGTAGGTAACAATGCGAACGATGCTGATTGTGATGGCGTCCCAGATGCTGAAGATAACTGTCCAACTACAGCAAATGCTGATCAGGCTGATGCTGATGGAGATGGTATAGGCGATTTATGCGACTCAAGTTGTGAAACTGCTTTTGCTAAATCCAGTAATGATGAGAACTGCTTTATTAATGATGGTTTTAATCGTTGGGGATGGACTAATTATTTTGATGTAGAAGGCGTTTATACTTTGGATATTTATGCAGGTGCAGCACATTGTGTCACAGATAAAGGAGAACATGTAGGCCAGGTTACAGTCAGCTATTTAGATGGAGAAGTGTATATAACGTACAATTTAGAACAAGGTTATGTAATGAATGAAGCACATGTGTATATCGGTTGTACTCCTTATCCTTTAAAAGGTAAATCAGAAACTGTAGCGCCAGGACAGTATCCATTTAAAGCTGAATTTAGTGATGTAAGCTCATATATTGTAGGATCAATAGATGTTTCTAATGTTGATGGAGGTATTTATGTAATTGCACATGCAGTTGTCTGTGAAGTTTCGGGTAATTATGATTCAAGCTTAATCGACTATTTATCACCAAAACGAAATAGAGTTACTTGTAAGAATATTAAAAACAAAAAAACAGTTAACAATTTAAGACTTGATAGTGAAATTAAATTAGAAGTATATCCAGTACCGTTTGTTGATGAAGTAAATATTAGATATTTTACATTATTTGATTCAGATATTACTATTGAAGTGTTTGATACTAAGGGGGTATTAATAAGAAGGTTCTTTAAGAAGGATCATGTAAAAAATATTAATGAAGTATTGAAAGTTAATTTATCTAAAACTGATGATCAATTATTTTTTATAAAGTTAACTACAAGTAAAGGAGTTGTAACAAAAAAAATAATACATTCATCTTTTAGGTGATGTTAGTTTACCTTCTATCATTTGACTGGACACTAAGTTAAGCGATTAATTTATGAATTAAATTAACTTTGAAAAATGTCAAGAACTAGAAAAAATTACACAACTGCATTTAAACAAAAGGCAGTAGAATTAAGTCATGCTAAAGGTAATGTAGAGCAAGTAAGTCGTGAGCTAGGGGTTTATTCATCATTACGACACTGTTGGCGAAAAGAATTTAGTAAGTATGGTAAAAATAGTTTCCCAGATCGTGGCAAAGCTAAATTAACAGGTGAGCAAAGAGAAATAGCTGTGCTAAAGAAACAATTAAAAGATGTTGCCTTAGAAAATGATTGTGTCGTCCTGAAATAGGTTGGCAGTTTTTAATAAAATTTATTTAAACCAGTGAAGTTAACTTCACTGGTTTTTTGTTGTGTACAAAGTTAGGTGTTTTCATTTTAAGACTTAAATGTGGTCTTTTATTATTATAAGTATCAATTGAATCTTTAATTAATTGATTTAACTCCTTTCCATTATTGCATTTATAAATTCTTGTTATAATATTCCGTTTATACGTTCGGCCAAAGTATTTTGATAGCAATCATATCCATCTGTCATCGATAGTTTTACCTTGTTTTTGGATAAGGCTTTCTGATATATAGAGGAATAATATTGCAGTCCTCTATCTGAATGGTGTATTAATTCTTCTTTGTAACTTCTATTTTTAACAGACATGTTAAAGGCCTGTAATACATTCTCTGCACTCATATCATCGCTGAGTTTATAGCTACTATTTTTCTACTGTAAGCATCTGTAACTAAAGATAAGTAATGTGTTTTATCTCTACTTTTTACATAAGTAATATCACTTACATAAACATGTTCAGGTCTTTTAGGAACTACACTTTTTAACAAGTTAGGGTGCTTTTTTAACCAATGTTTTGAGTGGGTGGTTTTGATGTAATTCTTTTTAGGTTTAACTAATAAATGTTCTGTTCTTAAATAAGAAAACAAGGCATCTCTCCCTATTTTTATTTGTAGTCTATCAAAGTCTTCTTTTAGTATGTAGTACAGTTTATGAGTACCTATTCTAGGCATTTCTCTACGAATAGATAGGACTAATGGTTTTATCTTTTGCGTGGGTGTTTCCTTATCTATAATTGCAATTGAAGATTGTGCATATTAAGAATTTAACACCCCCCACAAAAAGCTATGAACAGTATTAAAAAGATATTGCAAGTATTTTTATGTTTTTTTAGATAAACGGTTTTTATTTTAAATAACCTGAAATTTAAATATATTCTAGAAAATACAGCGGATAAGTAAAAGTATCCCATAACTTAATATTTTTTTCTTTTTCAAATTCATTACTAAATAAAAAAGTCCAGCTGGGAGCAGTTTTAAAAATAATTACTTAATTGTTAAGTTGGTTAAAAAAAAGAAAAACTACAACTATATTTAAGTAACCTCACAAATTAAAAACCTTTATAACATATTAATCAATACCCAACCTTGGGCATTTTTCTTTTAGACAATGAGAAAACATAGGACAATACTTGTGATATAAATGAAATTACTTTAACTCCAATTTTTTATTATAACCCAAAACACTCAATAAGGAGATGATGTTTATCGTTTTATTTTAGTAAATATAAATTCTATATTTACACTCATAGTTTATTATTAATAATTCAACATCTACTCTTGAAAACATGGTATATTATAATAATTATTAAGTTTCTTAAATTAGATTAAAAGCATATGCAAAGGCATATAACTGAAGGGAAGAATGAATTTTCAATTTACGATTAATATTTTTTCGATGTTGCTCGACAGTGTATCTACTGATATATAACAATTTTGAAATCGTTGGATTATTGTTTCCTTTTATTATCAAAAGAACAATCTCTTTTTCGCGACTTGTCAATGTGTTAAACTTTTGTTTATTATTCTTGACATATTCAACTTCAACAAGCATTCTCTTAATCTTGTAATGTATTAGTTGACTTTTTAAAGTTGTTGAAAAATAAGGCAATAAATTCTTTAAAAAAATTAATTTTATATCTTTTTTCCCATTCAACATTTTAAACATATTTTTTTCCCTTCCCACATCACCTTTTTTAAATTTATGTATCATTTTCTCTTGTTTAATACCATAAGTCATCTAACAAAGTCTTTCAATAATTCGCTTATCTAATTAATATATTGAAACCTACTTGCTTTAGGCTGGTTTTAATATTAAGTAAAGATCACACTTGCCGAATATACCCAGTAGTTAATCCTTATTTAGTTTTTTTATTACTTTTGAGTTATATATTACACTATGTAGAAACCTAAACTTTTCTTTAATATACCCTATAAACTAATCGACATACACCTATATATCAACCCCTTTACGTGATTTGATTCCCTTTTCTAATAATATAATATTCACCCAAACAATTATATAATTCAAAAAGAGATTAATTTTGTTCTATTTCTTATTTTAAGATTAAAATAAAGCTAAGTAAGTTTATTTGTTTTTTTTTACACAAAGTAATGATCGGTATATATAGCGAATAAAAGGCCGTTTACAAGAGTGAGCGATATAAATGTTTTGATGTATTTGATCAAAAAATATTAAAGAGATTAAAAATAGATAAAGTACTTACTTAAAATTAATAAATTTAAGTAAGTACTCAATTCTTCTCTTAGCTACAGGAAGTCTTTCGCTGGTATCCATCTTACAGTAACAACCATCATTATCAAAAAAAACAGGGCTTTACCTCTAATTTCAGATTCTTTGTTATCTTTTATTGGTATTGTGGTCATTTGAACTTGCAACAAAAAGGCGGACATTATTTTTAAGACCTATCCTACTTTTTTTTTTGATAAAATTCTAACTCTACTTCTCTAGGTGTTTTATGCCCCAAAGAAGAATGTATTCTTTTTCTATTATACCATATTTCTATATATTCAAAAATAGCTGATTTTGCTAGTTCAATGGACTTAAACTTCCGTTGATATATAAGTTCTACTTTTATTGTTTTGAAAAAACTCTCTGCTACCGCATTATCCCAACAGTTAGCTTTTCTACTCATACTTTGAGTAATTAAAGTACTAGAACTAATTAGCCTTTTAAATTCTTTAGAAGCATATTGTATTCCTCTATCTGAATGAAAAAGTAAAGGTTTAGTAATTATTCTTTTAGAAACAGTCATTTTCCACGCTGGAATAATAGTTTTGGTTGTAAATAAATTAGTGCTTAATGACCAACCTATAACTGACCTATCATATAAATCAATAATTGTAGTTAGGTATAATCAACCCTTTATTGTTTTTATGTTGGTAATATCAGATACCCAAACTTCATTCAATTCCTTTGGCTTAAAGTTTCTGTTTAAATGATTTCTACCGATTGGATATGGATGATTGGAATCTGTAGTTACTTTAAGTTTACTTCTCCAACCATTAACTCTCATTAATTTAGCTACTCTTCTTTTTGAAATATGATAGCCATTTCTTCTTAGCTCTTCTGTTATTCTTGGACTTCCAGAAGTTTGATTACTTAAATCAAAAAATTCTTTTATCAAATCAGTAAACAAGCTGTTTTCAACACTTCGCTTAGACGGACCATTACCAAACCATCTATGATAACTACTGCGGCTAACTTTTAAAACATTACACACCGTCTCAATAGGATATAAATGTTTATAGGCTACTATAAATTGATAGATTTCCCATCGCTTTTGGAAATGATGTGAACGGATTTTCTTAATATTTCAAGTTCTAATTCCTTTTCTTTTAATGCTTTCTTTAATCTTTTAACCTCTGAATTATCTTGATGTTCTATAATAGGTTTTGTTTTTAATGCCACACTATTTTTAGCTGTTTTACGCCATTTGTATAAACGTTGTACTTGAATACCTAATTCATCGGCTAATTCTTTTACATTATCACGTTGATAACTTAATCGTACTGCTTCATCTTTTAAGGCTTGACTGTAAACTCTTCTTTTCATTTTTCTAAGATATTTTTTTTAACAAACTGTCTTAAATTTTATGTCCGAGTAAAGGTAGCAACTCCAATAAAACTATTATGAGCATTAGTGGACATAAAGATATTAAGACTTTTAATATGTATCATCAGGTTAATAATAATGCAAAAATTTACGCTGTAAAGTCTGTATTCGAAAACTTTTGAAATCAGTATGTGTAATATAATATTTCTATTAGAGAATTAAAAATATAGGTTTTTGTGGGAAAAAATCTGTGTACTGAAAGCGGCTTCTTTTTAAGGAGTTGCTTTTCTATTTTATAATCAATTAACCCATATTATTCCATGAAAAACCAGATGAATATTCAAGAAATAGTTAGATACTATACTAAACAATTCTATATGTTTTTTGAGAAATATTTTTTATATTGAAACCCTAAGTTATCGTTAAGATAATCATATAATATTTTTTTTGAAGACTGATGAAGCCTAAATTCATGAAGAAGTATAAGTTTAATTTATTTATTGCAGTCTTTTTATTTTTATTGATGTATTCAGGAAAGGGATTTTGTCAATCTTATAAAATGGCAACAATTCCTATAAAGGACGATCTGGAATCTAAGATAAGGGGTAAACTACCATTTATTGATAGTGATGGTTTCTTATGGTATACCATAAGAGAGGGCATTGTTAAGGAACTAGGTACGACGCGTATTGTTTATCCAATGAAAACTCCTAATAATGATAACTATCATTGCCATTCTATTATCAAATCTAGCCAAAATGAATTATGGGTAGGTACTAATATTGGTGTCTATAGCCTCAATTTGAAAACGGGTAACTCTTTTTGGATCCAGCGTTTCGATAAAAAAAAGAATGATTTAATAGGATTCACATCATTAAAAGAGGATTCATCTGGAACAATATGGATAGGTACTAATGCCAATGAATTATTTTCTTATTCCAGAGAAAAAAAAATTATGTCGTTTAAAATAAATGGAGAGGTTTATGGAGCGGACTTGATCATCCAAGATATACTAGACGACGGCACAATACTTATACAACACGGTAGAAAATGGTTTCAATTTAAAAATAAAAAATTTAAATTGTTGCTAGATTTCAAAAAGTTTTATACTTTTTTTGAACGTGCTAACTTCATTAGTTTTTCTCCAAACATAAATGAATTTACTACGGATTTTTTTGGCACTTATACCTTTTCTGGAGAAACATATTATTATTATTATTTGAAAAAAATTAATAGGTTTATTACCACAGTCCCTTTTAATAAAGCAATTGTTAGCCCCAAAAACGACAAGAATAAATCTAAGAGCCTTATAAATTTTATATCTTGTCAACACCAATACAATAAAATATATTTATTTAGTCTTGAATATATCAATAAAAAAGTACAGCTTAATAAAATTAGAGAGATAGCTACTGATTCAGAAATTATAGATACGGGATTAGATCAAGAGGGTAATATTATTACGCAAACAAGAGACGAGTTTCTGCTTATTAAGGATTTGCCATCAAAATTCACATCCTTTTTAAATAATAAAAATAAATATGGAGTAAAGGGCAATATTAGTTGTAGATCAATTATTGAGCAGTCTGATGGGACAATTATTGTACTTAGCCCAAATAAAGGTTTTTTTAAACTACAAAACAACGCGACTAAATTCGAAAAAATTGCCATTGAGAATGAAAGTAAATTTAAAAATTATTTTCATGGAATTCATAAGCAGAATGATAGTGTTTTGTGGGGGTATGGATATGGTAAAAATCTCTATAAAATTAATTTAAAAACTAAAAAAATCAAATCATTTATAGTTCAATTGCCTGGTCCTATGTTATTTGGAGTATGGGATATTGAACAAACAAATGATCATAAATTGCTCATTGGAGGCAGTTTTGGTTTGGGAGAATTTGATTTAAATACAGGGCAATTTAAAGATTTAAATGATCTTGGAAAGGGGTATAATCTTAAAAACAAAACTGTTGGTGATATTTATTTGAATAAGCAAAAAAGTACCCTTTGGATTGGGATGTTAGATAATTATGGCTTGTATAAAATAGATCTTTCATCAGGTAACATCACACATTTTAATTCAGACAATAAAACATTTCCTTTAATAAATAATAATGTTCGATGTATTTATGAAGATATGCAAAATGATATATGGGTTGGAACCGAAAATGGCTTGCAAAAGATTTATCAGGACAGTTTATCTACAGCTATTAATAAAATAACAATTAATAATGAAAATGTTACTGGGATTTTAGAAGAAGGAAAATTTCTATGGTATGGAACTTTTAATGGATTAAAAAAAATAAATAAGAAAACAGGAGTAATTGAAGAATTTTATGAACGTGACGGGTTACCAGATAATGAATTCAATTATAAATCAGTTTTTAAAGACAGTAACTATAAACTCTATTTTGGTGGGATTAACGGATTAACTAGATTCGATCCGAAAGAAGTAACAAAGCCACAAGAATCGCGAAAAATATTTTTAGCAGAGTTCGAAAAATTTGATAAGAAAAGTAACGCTCATAAAAAATTTATTTTTGATTCTAAAACTTTTAACAGTTTCGAAATTCCTTATGAGTATAACTATATCACGCTAAAATTTGCAATAAACAATTTGTTTAATTTTGATAAAAACACCTATCTATATAGGATTAAAGAAATAAATAAAGATTGGTTGACATTAAACAATAATGGACTTGTTCAATTAAATGGAGTAACACCTAATACATATACATTAGAAGTTAAAGGAATTACTTCAAACGGTAATGTTACTAATACTTTAGACTATAAAATTCATATCGAACAAATTTTCTATAAAACATGGTGGTTTTTAACATTGATTGGTTTTTTATTAATCTCAGGCTTGGGGTATATTAGTTTTTACAAGATTAAGCAATTAAAAGATAAGCATAATCAACGGATTAATCTTTTTAATTTAGAGTCCAAAGCGCTTAGAGCGCAAATGGATTCGCATTTTATTTTTAATATACTCAATAGCATTCAAAATTTGATCATTCAAAAAGACGAAAGAGAGGCAAATAGGGTTTTTGCTGAGTTTGCAAAATTAATTAGATATACATTGGATATGAATCGAACCGAATTTATATATTTTGAACAAGAAATAGATTATTTGAAATCATATATTTCAATGGAAAAGCTACGACTTAATAATGAGCTTAAAGTTGATTTTAAAGTAGATCCTGAACTTATGAATTATCCTATTAAACTCCCTTGCATGTTTTTTCAACCTATTATTGAAAATGCAATTGTACATGGATTAAAACCTAAAAAAGGAAATCGGATATTGGGAATTTCTTTTGATTGTGACGGAGATTTCATGGTAGGAACAATTAAGGATAATGGTATTGGAAGAGAAGCTGCAAGTAAGAATAAACAAAAAGGACATAATTCGGTTGCTACTCATATTTTGAATGAACGAATACAAATTTTTAATCACCAAAAGAAAAATAAAATTTCGATTACATTTATAGATCTTAAAAATGAAAATAATGCAATTGGAAGTATTGTAAAAATAAGGATTCCAATAACATTTTAATTAATAGATAATAAGACCAGATATATTAAATTTCCTCTAATTAAAAACATATTAATATGAATAAAATTACTGCTGTTGTAGTAGATGATGAATTAAACAGTGTTAAATTACTAGTACACTTTATTGAAAAATATTGCCCTAATATAATAATTGTTGGCGAGGCATATACCAAAGATGATGCAGTAACTCTAATTAATAAAACTAGACCTAAATTGTTGTTTTTAGATATTAGGTTGGATATAGGAACAAGTTTTGACCTTTTAAATGAATTAACTTATAAAGATGCTAAATTTATTTTTGTGACTGCTTATAATGAATATGCAGTAAGAGCTTTTAAGTATAATGCTGTTGACTATATTCTAAAACCTCTACAAATAGAAGAATTGATTACTGCTGTTGATAAAGCTTGTGAAGATATTGAAAAAGACATCTATACAAATAAAGAACAGTTGGAATATTTACATAATTCGATGTTAGACAGTAGAAAAGAGTTTAAATTTGTAGCTGTCCCAACTGTTAAAAAAATTGATTTCATCAGGATTAGTGATATTATTTATTTAAAATCTGAAGGAAGGTACACCTTTTTGTATTTGGTTGATGGTAAAAAAATAACTGCTAGTAAAAATCTTGGTGAGTACGAAAGCATTCTTAATCCCACTATTTTTTTTAGAATTCATCGCAGTTATCTAGTTAATCTAAATTTTATCTCCAGCATTTTTAAACACGATGGTTGTTACTGTGAAATGAATAATGAAGAAAGACTTCCTGTAGCTAAAAGAAGAATCGAGCATTTACTTAAATTTATCAACGCTAAGTAGGATACAGTGTTAAGGAGTTAAATACAACTCCATATAAACCTATAGGACGAATTAATACCTAATTCCCTTTCTAGAAACTGATTAATAAAGCGCTAGGTTTTATTCTTGCATTAAAAGATTGAATTAACTAGTTATTCTATAAAACAAATCTTTGCTTCTTATTAAGTAACTACTTTAATTAACCTCCCATTATATAGTGACCTTTAGAGTTTATATTAAAGCTGTTAAAGCACTTTTTAGGGTTGTACTATTTTGTGTCTTTTCACACAAATCCATAACATCTCTTTAAGTAGCTAATATGTTACTATCCTTTCTGTAAACATCGTTTATACTTTTATTATTCCGTTTGTTTTGTATATCTACCGATTGTTACATGACAGAAAGGGACTTGAAATTCTTGACTATTTTAGATGAAGCATTAGTTGATACATAATTCTAGATTATTACTAATATAAAAGCAATATTATTGGCTGTATGTTTTTAATTCTATTTTATTATATAAAGAAGCGCGTTTCTTTAAAAACTAACTAACTAACTAACTCCAAAATTAAATTATGAAAAAAAAGAATGGTTAATAAGTGAAGATTACTTAAACAAGTATTATTAACTGTTTTAAAAACTTTGATTACCCCTCTTACTTTGTATTGTCTAAGATCTACAAAAAGTTTTTTTCTATCCCAAAGGAAAACAAACTGTTGTTTTAAGTGATGGGGAGAATGATATATGTTATTTGAGAAGTAATATTTTGAATGATTAGTATAAGTCTACTATTCAGTATACAGATGTATTAAATTATAATTACCTCTTAAATTTAACAGATATAACCTCCTTTTTCTATCACATAAACTTGTATTTAGCCTGCTTTTATTGTGTGTAGCTTTAAAAATAATATTAAAATATCGTAAAAATTTAAATTATGAATAAAGAACTATTTTCTTATCTTTTTAGGAGCTCTATTTGGGTGTTTCTAATGACTTTTACCTGCTTGTGTTTTAGTCAATCACCAGGAGGAGTGTCAACAAATCTTGAACTCTGGGTAAAAGCAGATACAGGAGTTACAGGTACAACCAACGTTTCGCAATGGGATGATAACTCTGTCAATGCAAACCACGCAACCAATGCAACAGTAAGTCTACAACCTTCGTTGGTTGATAATGCTGTAAACTTTAACCCAGCCATAGATTTTGATGGAGCTGATGATGTTTTACGAGGACCAGCAAATACAGGTGGCTATACACACTCGTATTTTGTGGTGTATGAAAATGATGACCTAATCAATAACGCTACAACAGCACAAGGGCTATTCACGTTTAATTGCTCGACAGGGACTCTTAGTGCAGGAATATGTAATGGTCCTAATGCAACCGCGGGGTTGTATCTTGGAGGCTATACAAGTTCTTTTCCTGACGAAATTATCACACATTCAACAGGAGCTAGTACAGAGTGGTGGACAGCTCAGACCGGTACCGCTTCATATGCAGCGGGTACCAAACAAATCGTTAGTGTTAATACAAATATAGGCGGTACAGATCATGAAATTCAACGAAACGGTACAAATATTGGTAATGCTAATACTGGTCTATTCAGAAATCTTTCTGATGCGCTATATAGAATTGGATATGGGCAAGTAGACACGCCAGGAGTAACATTCCCTTTTGATGGGAAAATTTCAGAAGTTATCAACTTTTCTAGCCGAGTATCAGATCTTGAGCGCCAAAGAATAGAGTCTTATTTAGCTATCAAATATGGGATAACTAATAGTACAGCTTATTTAGCTGCAGATGGTTCAACCATTTGGGCTGTAGATCCTACGTATAACAGCAATATTTTTGGTATTGGTAATGAAGTGGCACAAGCATTAGACCAGCAAATATCAAAATCTGTAAATACAGGAGCAATTCTTACGTTATCTACTGACACCGATTTTGCAACAGCTAATGGTACACATACATCATTAACAGATGGGCAATTCTTAGTAATAGGTAATGATGGGAATGCAACAGCCATACAAACTACAGAATTAGATCTTACCTCAGGACTTAATGTACGAATAGGGAGAGAATGGAAAGTAGCCAATACAAGTAGTGTAGGGGCTATTAATATGCAATTTGATGGGTTTGATAATACTTGGTCGTTAATCACCACAACAGATGGCGATTTTAGCGCAGGTATAACCACAATAGGGACATTATCTGCTTCAGGAACGATTACTACAACCTTAGCAGATGGTGTAACATTTACTTTAGCAAAATCAGTAGTATCACCAGGAGGAGTGTCAACTGCTCTTGAACTCTGGATGAAAGCAGATGTAGAAACATATAGTGATAATGGTATTACACAAGCTATTGACGATGAATTTGTGTGGGAGTGGGGAGACCAGTCGGTAAATAACCTTAACGCAACCGGAGGAGCAGGTAATCGCCCAACTTTTCAAGATGATACAACAAATAGAATTAACTTTAACCCTGTTACTCAATGGGATACAAGCGGATCAGGAAATCTGGCGCTTAATACAGGCTCTTCACTTAATATTGGAGGGACTACAGAACATGAAATAATGTTTGTAGGAAAAACACCAACCTCCTCTAACCAACAAACAATAATAAGCTCTTCAGCCACTAACGGGTTGCAATTACGAGTATCAAATACAGGTACTATGCAATTATTAAGATCTGGAGTTGAATTAGTTGCTACTGGAACTACCGATACAAGAGATGGCTTGCCTCATATCGGAGGGGTGAGTAGAAGTGTTAATCAATTTGATATTAGTTTAGACGGATCGATTGATGGTAATAATACCTCTACCCCAAACTTTGGATCAGGTGCTGCTAATATAGGAAATCGAGCATGGTCCGGTTCGCCAAATTATGAAAATTATGAAGGTAACTTAGGGGAATTAATTGTATATAGTTCTGCTCTTTCTACTACAGGAAAGCAAAAGGTACAATCTTACCTAGCTCTTAAATACGGGATAACACTTAATAACGGGGCAACTGCTTATTTAGCTGCAAGCGGTTCATCCGTTTGGGATGTAGATCCTACGTATAACAGTGATGTTTTTGGTATTGCTAATGATGTACTACAAGTATTAGACCAGCAAATATCAAAATCTGTAAATACAGGAGCAATTCTTACATTATCTACCGATACCGATTTTACATCAGCCAATGGTACACATGCATCGTTAACTGATGGACAGTATTTAGTTATAGGTAATAATGGTGATGCTGTCTCATTACAAGCAACTGAGATAGATGTAGTAGTATATCCTCAAAGAACAGCAAGAGAATGGAAAGTGCAGAATACAAGTGCTATAGGTGCAGTAAACCTAAAATTTGATGGTTTCGATAATACATATTATGTAATTGTTGATGCAGACGGCGATTTTTCATCTGGAGCAACTACACTAGGGCAATTAAATGCTAGTGGAGAGCTGACAGGTGTAGCGTTAACTGATGGTCAATATTTTACTTTAGCAACACTAAATACTGCTGATACAGATGGGGATGGAATCGAAAATTGGTCAGATGCAGATGCAGATGGTAATGGAACCGTAGATAATGGTGTTGATACTGATGGTGATGGAATTACAGATGCTGCAGAATCAGCAAATGGAACCGATCCAATCAATATGGATAGTGATGGTGATGGTATTCCAGATGGAGCCGATGTAGATTCAGGAGCTAACAGTAATACAGATACTGATGGAGATGGTGTTCAAGATGGTGGAGATGTAGATAATACAACAGCAACCAATAATACCGATACAGATGGTGACGGAATTATCGATATTGTGGATCCACTTGATAACACAGATCCAGTAGATACAGATGGTGATGGAATCCCAGATATTGCAGATGTAGATCCAACCGGAACAGGAACTCCATTAAACGGAAGTGATAGTGACGGAGACGGAATAAGCGATGCAGCCGATTCAGATGATTCACCAAATGATGGTACAATAGATGCTGGGAATACTGATAGTGATGGTGATGGAATAGATGATGCATATGATCCTCAAGACAACTCAGACACCGATGGGGATGGAATCGAAAATTGGTCAGATGCAGATGCAGATGGTAATGGAACCGTAGATAATGGTGTTGATACTGATGGTGATGGAATTACAGATGCTGCAGAATCAGCAAATGGAACCGATCCAATCAATATGGATAGTGATGGTGATGGTATTCCAGATGGAGCCGATGTAGATTCAGGAGCTAACAGTAATACAGATACTGATGGAGATGGTGTTCAAGATGGTGGAGATGTAGATAATACAACAGCAACCAATAATACCGATACAGATGGTGACGGAATTATCGATATTGTGGATCCACTTGATAACACAGATCCAGTAGATACAGATGGTGATGGAATCCCAGATATTGCAGATGTAGATCCAACCGGAACAGGAACTCCATTAAACGGAAGTGATAGTGACGGAGACGGAATAAGCGATGCAGCCGATTCAGATGATTCACCAAATGATGGAACAACCGATGTAGGAAATACTGATACTGATGGTAATGGAATAGATGATGCTTTTGATCCTAATCTATTGTCAACTAATGATGTAACTCTTTCAGATAGCGAAATTATATTGTATCCAAATCCAGTACAAGATGTGTTAAATATTAAATTTGCTAATGCAACTAATAAAGCGGATGTAGTTATTTATAATGTAGCTGGACAAAGAGTGTATCAAGCTGTATTAAATAATATGATTGGTAACGAAGCTAATGTAGATATATCAAAAATGAGTTCAGGTCTATACTTAGTAAAAATCACAACAGATGTAGGTTATATAACTAAGCGTTTAGAAAAGAAATAATTATTAACTAAAAAAATGAAGCTAAAAAGAGGCGGGTATGAACCCGCCTCTTTTTTTTTGTTAAGTAATATCCAATAAGCATTGAATTTTTATTTAAATCTAATTATGTGATTTCTTCTGCTTGACATATTTCAAGACTAAGTTAATTATTAAAACAATCAATTAATCACTGTCTAGGTCAAATACAATAGTCTCACTTATTACTTAATACAATACGTTTATTTTTAATGAGACACACTTATTACTTAACAAAAAATTACTTATTAAATTATTGTAATTTAAATGCATATGAAAAAAAAGACCCTACTTTTATTTTTGTTATTACCCCTTGTGTTTTTTGCACAAATTGGTATTAACACAACAAACCCTAATGCACAATTCTTAATTTAAGAATAATTTATAAAAGTTTTATATAACTAAATAATGGCTTTAATATTGAATCAATAAATTATGAAACGAATTTTATTTTTAGCGATCTTTAGTTTTGGAATTAATTTATCCTTTTCACAAGTTGGAGTGAATACTACTGACCCTAAAGCTACTTTAGAAGTAAAAGGAGATCCATCAGATATAGCAATAGTAGATGGTGTTATTGCACCAAGAATAACAAGAGATAATTTAATCGCAAAAATAGGATATACATCTGCGCAAACTGGGGCAATAATTTATGTAATGGATTTAAGCGGAACAGTTAATGCTTCTACTGATAAAATTACAGAAATTGGCTACTATTATTTCAATGGTAGTACATGGAATTCAATGAATTCTGGGGCTAAATTTAGCAATGGAGATACCAAACAAGGATTTCAATCATCAGACCATAATGGATGGATAAAGTTAGACGGAAGAGCAATTAGCTCTTTAACAGTAGCTCAACAACCCAATGCTATAGCATTGGGTTTTACTACAAATTTACCTAATGCTACAAATGCATTTCTTGTACAAAATGGTACAGCTTTAGGGAATGTAAATGGTAGCAATAGTAAAACTATTAGTCAAACAAATTTGCCTAATGTTAACTTTTCAGGTAGTACATCTTCTGCTGGATCGCATACTCATACAGGGACTATAAGATCAGCTGGTTCTGCAAATGGTTCTGCTAGTGGGAGTCAACCTTGGACCTTAGGTGGATTTACCTCATTGTCTACTTATATAACCTTAAATGCAGCAGGTAACCATACGCATACAACTACTGTCTCATCAGGTGGTAGCGGGACACTTTTAGATATTACACCAAGAAGTTTAAGTGTAAATACATTTATTTATCTTGGTGAAGAATAATATATATGTAAACGTTATTTTAATAACTATAATAATACCTCTAATTCAATTGAATGGCTACTCAGGATATTCGGAAATTCATCAACTAAAAAAGTAGAATTAGTCGCTACAATATATTCTTGCCTTGATGAATTCATGAATCTCCTAAAGTTGATTTGGCTAAAATAAAGGTAAGTGGAGCGATCATTTTTAAGGGTAGTTTGTGCAGTCTAAAATATAGTGAAATGAGCCGTTAATTGTTTCCAAAAGTATATCAAGCCTTGAATTTTTGTTTTAAGACAAAAGAAAATGAAAAAGCATTTAAATGTTATTACAGTAACGAAAATATAGCAAGTATATAGAGATTTTAAAGCTACACACAGCCGCCCGATGCTCGCTCACAATTTCAAAAGTCTGGTAGACTTTTGAAATTATGCCGTATACTGTTGTGGGAAATTACACGAAAACATCTTGAAAACTTTTTAAACGAGTATATTCAATCAATACTGAACCATTGTACAGAATATTGAAATTAAACGATAGCAAAAACAATGCATGTTTAAACGCTCAAGTACTAAATAAATTTAGTATTTAAAATGTTCTTGGGATATTTTACATAATAGAGAATTATAGCTTAAAATGGATTTACAGCTATAAATACTATTATATACATTTGCACTATAATGTTCCGCGTTATGTAACTTTACTTGGATAAAGCAAAGTTTAACTAGTATAATTTTCTTCTTGGTTATTTCTTCAAGCGTTCTCCTGCTTCTTTAGTGTTTAGTTATTGAGTTTATTATACCCACAGTGCTTTATTCTTTTTTTTAAACCATTTTATATATAAAAACTCTCTTGAATTAGTAAGAGGGTTAAATTTACTTATTGATTATTTTATACTGCTCTAAGGTCGTTAGTTAGTTGTTTTGCTTTTAAGATTTCATTTTTCTCTTCATTATCATAATGTTTATATAACTGGTCTGCATAATCTTGACTTGTTTTTTCCAATATACTTTAAAAGCATTTGTTCTGTTCCATGTCCTGTAATAGCCATAATTACAACCGTTGGTATTTTACCATATAAATTTGTAGCAAAGGAACGTCTTAAATCATGGGTTCTCATAAGTTCATGTTTTGGATACTTTCCTTTGACAAATCTGTCCTTTTTTGAATCATGTTTTTTGCCCTCAATAATATCATCCATTCCTGCAAGTTTTCCGATTTCCTTTATTCTTTTGTTCAGACCGTTTTGGCCGTTAATGTTTAAACGATATGGGAATCCCTCTTCTATTATTTTTTCAAGTCTGCTGTGTACGGGTATTACAACTGGTTTCCCTGTTTTCTCTTGCTTAACTTCTATGAATTTTCTCCCATTTCGAATAGTTAAATTCTTTTCAGTCAGATTAACTAAGTCGCCCCCCCTTTGTCCTGTATAGCAACCTATTAAAATCCATTTGCGTGCATTGTTCAAAGCTGGGTTAAGTAATGTTAAGTTTTGAATTAATTCTATTTCTTTTTCATTATAGTAATTTATGTAGTCATTTGAAACGTTTGTTATTTTTATTTCACCTAGTTGAAGATTTACCTCAACGCCATTGCTTTTTGCGTTGTTGCAAACTACTTTAATGTCAGATAGTTTTTTCTGTTGATAACTTACTGCATAATTTCGATCCATTAGGAAGCTCAAAAAATTAAGAGCGAATCTTTTATTTACGTCTTTTACTTGATACTTTTTGTTTGACTCTTTTTGAAAATCCTCTACAAGTTTTTTAAGTCCCTTAAATTGGTTAATCCTTGGTTTTGATAATCCTGTCCCTCCTTTTCCATTTGGACGAATAGGGGCAGTTTTTATAAGCTCTTCTATATTGTCAGTTAACAAAAAACTTTTAACCTCAATGTCTTTTGGTATGATCCTTTCGAAAAATAAATCAACTTCATAGGATAGCCATTCTTTGTTAGGAGTAACATGGTTGTTAAAGTCCTTGTCAAAACTATCAATTAAAGATCTTTCAAGGTCAATGAACTTGTTTTTCAGTTGTTTTAATTTGGCGTTGGTAGTCTTTGGAAGGTTTTTTTTAAAATTCCAATCCTTTAAATCTATTCTAAGTTGTGTGTTTATGAATAAATCACAAACACCAGTATGTTTTAAGCGTGCTGTTATTGAAGCATTACTTTTTTTTGAACGGTAATAAAACTTTAAGGTTGCCATATGTAATTAGTTTGAATACTTCAAATATATAAACAATCCTCTTTTTTTGCACCGTATTTGCACCAGAATATACGATTTTATGCAATCTAATTAAATCTGGTTAGAAAACAAACACTTCGTAGTCTATTGATAACACAGTGGTAGAAGGTTATTTGGATTAATTTAGATTGTATAGGTACAGATCCTTGTGGGATAACTTAAAAGCCCTCTAATCTTTTGATTTAGAGGGTTTTTTGTTGTGTTTTTTTAGTCAATATGGTTTAAAAAAGTTTTTCTCCAATGAAATTATTTTTTTTAATTTTCTCTAATTTGATTTTTGTAATGACTTTTATTGAGCCTAACATCTCAGCTGTGGGTAATTGCGTGCGTTAGCACTTAACTTTAATAAGTACACACCAAGCTGAAAATTCGTGAAGATTTTCAGAGGTAGGTGAGGACAAGTAGTTACTTATAGCCATTGTTGAGTGCTTTTATTGAATTAGTTTTCCAATTTCATCAATCATTTTAGCAGCATTTGTGTTTTTTGGATTTAACTCTAAAGATATCTTGAAGTTTTTTATAGCTAATTCATATTCCTTATTTATAAAATAGGCTTCTCCAAGACTATCGTAAGGGTTCGGAAATTTTGGGAATTCTGAAACCAATAATGTAAATATTTTTATGGCATCTTTCACTTTGTTTTTTGCTAATAGTGCATATCCAAGATTGTTCAATTCGTTTTGATTCTCAAAATTATATATATCGAAATTATCTTTCTTTAGTTGATGATATAAAGCGATTCCTTCATCTACATTCTGCATTGTTTTGGGAGTAATTTCCTTTTCAATTGATTTTTTTCCATTCGGTTTTAAATCATTCACTATTCCCATTACGGTATTGTAAAGTAATTGCCCTGTAACTTCAGTGCTGGAGTTTGTGATAACAGATACACCCATATTTTGTGCAGGGAAAACAAAAAACCAATTTTGTGTGCCCATTGCTCCTCCATGGTGGCTATAATAAGTCCCTTCACTATTCTTTTTTACCAGCCAATAATAACCTAATGAGAAATTTGGATTCACATAAAAGTTAGGTCTGTGTGATTCTGCCACAGTTGTATTGGTTGAATCTAACTGTAATCTCATATATTTAATAAGATCAGTAGTTGTAGATTTCATTCCCCCTTCAGCTCCCCACAACGGCATTGGCATGTAGGGCATCACCTGTCCTTTACCATTATAACCATTGGCAAATCGGGTTTTTTCAGTTTCAGATAACCGTACCTTTGTACTGGTCATGCCACTTTTTTCGAATATGAATTCATTGAGTAATTCGTCAAATGATTTTTGATACACATTTTCAAGAATATGGGCTATTAAGTTGGGTGCTAAATTGTTGTATTCTTCAATGACACCAGGTACCGTATCAAGCACAGCATTTTTCATTTGTTTAAAAAATAGCTCCTTACTATAATTCTTCATAAGCTCGTCAACTTTTTGAAATGTATTGTCATCTCTTTTTTTAAGTAACTCACTAACACCAGGTGCGTTAGTAGGCAATCGACTTGTGTGCGTCACTAAATGTTTAATAGTGATGGCTTTGTTATTATACTGAAAATTTGGATAGTCATCCTTCAAGTATTTTCTGATATCATCCTCCAAATTTAATTTTCCATCCACTACAGCTTGAGCAACCAAGGTTCCTGTCATGGTTTTAGTTACCGATGCAATCTCATAAATCGTTTCATCATTTGGGAGGTTTCCTTTTCCGGCATCCAACTCGCCATAATGAGAAGTATATGCTTTACCATCTATTAAGATACCTATGGATACAGAAGTAATGGTTGAATCACTTAGTATAGATTGTGCGTTTGCATCCATAGAGGATTGAACATTGGCTTCTTTATTGGTACAAGAAATACTAATCAATAGAACTAGTAAGTATGGGATTAAATGTTTCATTTATTTTGAGTTAAATTATTAATAGTTGAAAGCAATTACGCAATCGATATGCCAAAAAATAAAAAATCACATAACTAACTAATAAACAACGATATAAGAATTTAGTAAGAGTGTGTAAATGTCCATTAACGAACATATAAGTGTTCGTTAATGGACATTTTGTATGTTCGTTGAGAGATAAATCTACGTAAACACAAGAGATAATATAACTATATAGATAATTGAACAGTCTCTTTTTCGTTACTTTCTAAGGGTTGGGTTTTTCGTTCATATTGCCCATACCATTTAGCTATGAATAGTTCGGGGCATAAAATCCACGGATTTTCGTGTCGTGACAAGCCATGAGCTTCTAGATTTTGTTTTTTATTTTGTCGTTTTATAAAGGCCAATTTTCAAATCATGAACACCTCTAAATTAAATAAAAAGGAGGTGAGTAAATTAAAAGATTTGGCGATTAAGTAAATATACACAAGCTTTGGGGTTAAATGCCGACATCTGTATTGTTTATAGTTTAGTTTTTTTTGTAATATATGTCAATCCAATACTTCTAAGGTGTAGTTAAAAGTTAATAAGGTTGTTAGTGAAGTTTGGAAGCTATAAATTGACTAAATTGTTTTTCTACTGCTATTGGGTCGGTATAGTAAAATGGCTCAATTTGTTTTGACATTTCATCAGGGAATACATATTCTTTTCCTTCTAACAAGCTTTTAATTATTTCCGTTGCTACGTGCTGAAGGGTGTCCTTTTCCGTATCAACCTCTTTGGTCATATCGGTATCAATTGGAGCAGGGTATACTCCTATAACTAATATATTTTTATTTATTAATTCACCACGCATTCCTTGTATAATGTTGTGTACAGTAGCTTTTGTGGCTGAATATGTGGCTCCCATGGGCATGTTTGCTAAACCAGCTAGCGATGCGATGTTTATAATAGCAGCACTGTCTTTGTTTTTAAGTGAATCGATCAATTCATGGGTTAATTTAATTAAGCCCCAAACATTTACCTCTAAATTGGTCTTTAAACTTTGGTAGGTATCTTTAGCAAAGAAACCTCCTGTAGCAAAAACTCCCGCGTTGTTAATTAATATTTCAACATCGGTAGCTTTTTTGACTACTTTTTCAATTGATTGGTCATCCGTAACATCTAGTGCAATAGGAATTAACCTGTCTCCATATTGCTCTTTTAAATCATTTAATGTGTCTGGGTTTCTTGCGCCTGCATACACCTTTTTTTGCACCTCTTTCAAGTAGTTCAATCGTTATAGTCTTTCCTATTCCTCGATTAGAGCCACTTACAAGTGCCACTTTCCCTTTTGGGGAAACTTTTATTCGTGAAATAGTATTGTTATTTTATATTAGTATTGACGCTGCTTTTTTGTAATTAAAACAGCGTTAAATAATTGATTGTGAGGAGATTGTAAGGTTAGTGTTTTTTGCTGAAGTTTTCAGTGAGAAATGCTATTAAAACACTGATAATCAATTGATTTTATTTTAAAAAAAGGTTTTTAATAATGAAATTTTGTATGTAATAATTAGCTTATTTAAACTATTGACTTTATAATTAAGTTTACTTTTCTGAAGTCTTTTTTTTTATGGTAAAGTTGATGTTTTACATTGTATGACAACGTGTTCTTATTTAATTAGTGAAAAAAGGAAAGAGTTTTTGTAAGGGTAACTAACTAATAATGAGTGAATTAAGGGTGAAGAAATTTTTAAGTACTTCGAGGATTCAATATTAAAAGGCATGTTTACGAATTGAATTTAAGTAGGCTATTTATTTAAGTTTATTTTTAGGTAAAAAGGATTTGCGTAAAGGAGAGTTGTCTAGTATCCAGTCACTATGCATAAACGTATTCCATTCAATAGTGGTCAGGTCAATTTTAGGGTTGATAAATGGGGTGTGTTTTCCACCATTTACGCTAATTCTACTATTGATAGCATATATTTCTACAGCTTTGCCTTCAGCTTTGTATTTTGCTTTTAAGCGCTGTATGAATTGCCAAATTACATCTGGTTTTGTTGCAAGTAATCTGTATTGTTTTGAACTTACTAAACTACGATGATTTAAAAATGTTGAATTCCCAGTTTCTTTGTCAACTATCTTGTAATTGATTTCCCCAGATTTTGTACGCAACATCATTCGCCAGCTTAATCGGTGTCCTTCTTCGGTTCGTAAAACATCACCTGGTATAAACCAATGACGAATTGGAAGTAGCAATTGAAAACAAAAATAAACGAATAGTATTGGTTTAATTGTTGCTGCTGTTTTTGGAATGATAACCTCACCTGAAGAATAAAAAGGTTTTTGCTTTAAAAAGATATTATGGATTGTTTTTGCTTCAAAAAAGAACAAACAAAATGCTAGTGATAGAAAAGGAAATATCCCTACCTGAAATACAATGGAATTAAATAAGTGAAAAAAGAGCGCGCATATAAAAGCGACTTTTCGTGTTGGCTTAAATAATAATAACGGAATAATTAGTCCGTCAAAAGCAATACCACCATAGGCTAAAATATAATGCACCCATTTTTGTTGTAATATATCACCTACAATATAATAATGCGCTTTAGTCATCATTAATTGTTCGATAACAGTAGTGTTTAGCCAGTCAGGATATAGCTTAGCAATTGACCCGTAAGTATATACAATTGCCATTTGTGCAATAAAAACCCATTTAGCCCAATTCGGCATTTTATATGAAGTAATTTCTTGGTTTTGTTTGGCATCAATTGATAAGTACTTGTTAGCGGGTACCATACACATAAATGCAGAAATTAAAATGAGTAAATAATAATGATTGTTATAGGAGGCTTTTTGCATTAAATAGGTCGCCGTCCAAAGTAGGGTAAACCCTATCATACTCCAGCGGTATTTGTATCCAAGCATTACAAATAACCCTAGGATACCCATAAATATGTAATAAAAGTACATGCCATTACCTGGTAGTGGTTGTAGCCATTCAAAGCCAATTACTGTAAACGTAAATTCCGGGTTAATAAGTGTTCGTTTTATCCATCCAGTAAATATTGCGCCTACAGATTCTAAAAAAATTAAGAGCCCGAATATGATTCGAAAAACGATTAATGAGGAATTGTCTATTTGTTTGAATAAAAACTTACTCATTGATTTCAAAATAGGTTAATGCTTCGTTTTTATCTTTTACTAGTTGTTGCTTTAAGGAATCTATAGATGCAAATTTATGTTCGCTTCTGATTCGCTTAAGTAATTCAACTGAAATATCTTTATTGTAAATATCCTGATTAAAGTTAAACAGATGAATTTCTATACTTTGTGAAGTCCCATTTACAGTAGGGTTATTCCCAATATTCATCATGCCAAGATAGGTTTTGTTATCTATAATAGCTTTTGCTATGTATACTCCGTTTTTAGGTATTATTTTATATTCTTCTGAAATTAGAATATTGGCTGTTGGAAAGTTAATAGTTTTGCCAATTCCTTTTCCTTTTGTTATCCTACCATTTAATTGAAAAGCTGCTCCTAAATATGCATTTGCTGTTTGAAGGTTTCCTCCGGCTAAAGCGTTTCTTATTTTTGTAGAACTTACAGCAACGGCATCGATATCTTGAGCAGAAATTTCTTCTACTTTAAAATTATAAATTTCTCCAAACTCTTTAAGGCTATCTATATTGGCTGTTCGGTTTCTTCCAAAGCGATGGTCATAACCAACAATAATGTGCTTTACATTTAGTTGATGCACTAATATATCCCTCACAAATTCTGTTGCAGAAAGGCGAGAAAATTCTTTTGAAAAAGGTTGAATGATTAGATTATCAAGTCCTAATGTATCTAAAATATTCGCGCGTTCGTCAATGGTGTGAATCAGCTTGATGTTTGAATCTTTTTGAAGCACCATTCTAGGGTGTGGAAAAAAGGTCAGCACTAAGGATTGTAGTTTCTGATTTTTAGCTGTATTTAATAGTCGATCAAGTATTTTTTTGTGCCCAATATGAATTCCGTCAAAAGTACCAATAGTAAGTACTGTAGGTGTTTTTGAGGAGAAAGATTCAATGGAATGGAATGTTTTCATACATACAAATCAAGCTTAAGCCTGATGGTTCAAAATTTATTGATAAAGATAAAAAAATAATAGCAATGAACCCTATTTTCCGTTAAAGCTATTCATGGTATTGTTCATGCCGCCAAGACCAAACGATTTTATGATTTCTATTGACTTGTCTAAACGTTCAGTAAGCTTGTCGTTTTCTTCTGTAGTCCAGTTTCCTAAAACATAATCTACTTGTCTCCCTTTTCCAAATTCATCACTGATACCAAATCGGAATCTATTGTATTTGGTGGTTTGCAATTGTAGTTGAGTATCTTTTAGTCCATTGTGTCCACCGTCACTTCCTTTAAATTTTATGCGTAAGGTTCCAAAAGGTAAGTTTAAGTCGTCAGTAATAACCAATAGATTTTCTAAAGGAATTTTCTCTTTCGTTAGCCAATATTTGATGGATTTTCCACTTAAGTTCATATAAGTTGAAGGCTTCAATAGTAAAAAACTTCTCCCTTTAAGCTTGTATGTGGTTACGGCACCTAGCTTTTGTGTTTCAAAAGTAAGTCCTTCTTCTTTTGCAAGATGATCTAATACTTTAAAACCGATATTGTGGCGTGTATTTTCATAATCACTCCCAATATTCCCTAAGCCTACAATTAAGAATTTTTTCATAGTATCTGTTTCGTCTAATAAAAATGTTTCTTTTTGTTTAAATAAGTTTATTAACCACTGAAACATGCTATCTATTTTAATTTATGCAAAAATAAAAAAGCATTCAACAAATGTTGAATGCTTTTTAAAAAATTATTATAAGCTATAAATTACTCTGCAGCAGGAGCTTCAGTAGCGGCGTCAGAATTAGCTTCTGCTTTAGCTTCATCTTGAGCAGCTTTCATTGCAGCTCTAGATACTCTTACTTGAGCAACAACAGTGTTTTCTGGTTGTAAGAAAGTGTACTTATCATTAGCGAATCCACCAATTACTAATTTACTACCAATATTTAATTCAGAAACATCAGCGTCAATAAAATCAGGTAAGTTAGCTGGTAAAGCTTTTACTCTTAATTTACGTTGGTTACGGCTTAAAACCCCACCTGCCATTACACCAGGAGCACTTCCAACAATATGTACTGGAATATTCATGGTAACTTCTTTATCATCAAATAACTGGTAAAAATCTATGTGTAAGATTTTGTCAGATACTGGGTGAAATTGAATGTCTTGTAAAATAGCATTGATACTAGTTCCGTTATCTAAAGCAATCACAACAGTGTGCGCGTTAGGAGTGTAAACTAATTTAGAAAATGCTAATTCTGCTGCTGAGAAATGCACTGCTTTGTCTCCTCCGTATACTACGCAAGGTACCATTCCAGCATTACGTAAGGCTTTAGTAGAAACTTTACCTACGCTTTCTCTTTGTGATCCGTTGATTGTAATTGATTTCATTTTATATATTTAAATGATTATTAATATCCCTTAATTTAAGGGACGGCAAATGTAAGTTAATTATTATCTATAGCAAAATACTTGAATAGTAAAATACTATATAATGTTACTTACATTATAAATTTTTCACTAATTGATTTATTCTCGTGTACGCTTCTCATTACATCAGCAAATAATTTTGCTGAACTGATTACTCTAATCTTGTCGCTTGTACGTTCGTGAGGAATAGAATCTGTAACAATTAATTCTTCTAATTGAGAGTTTTCAATACGTTCAAAAGCATTACCAGATAAAATAGCATGCGTACAAATTGCTCTAACGCTTAAGGCTCCTCTTTCTATCATCATATCAGCAGCTTTAGTTAATGTTCCGGCAGTATCTACCATGTCATCTACTAAAATTACATTCTGTCCTTTTACGTCACCAATCAATTCCATATGAGAAATAACATTGGCTTTTTCACGTTGCTTGTAGCATATAACAACATCACTTTCTAATGCTTTTGCATAGGAATAAGCACGTTTTGAACCTCCCATATCTGGAGAAGCAATAGTTAAGTTGTCAAGCTTTAAATCTTTTACATGTTGTAGGAAAAGAGTAGATGCAAATAAGTGATCAACAGGCTTTTCAAAAAATGCTTGAATTTGATCTGCATGTAGATCCATTGTTATAATACGAGTCGCACCAGCAGTTTCTAATAAACTAGCTACTAATTTTGCAGTAATAGGAACTCTTGGCTTGTCTTTTCTATCTTGTCTTGCCCAACCATAGTAAGGCATAACAGCAGTAATGTGTCTTGCAGAAGCTCTTTTTGCTGCGTCAAGCATCATTAATAACTCCATTAGATTTTCTGAAGATGGATGAGTAGATCCTATTAAGAATACCCTTCTACCTCTTACAGATTCTTCAAAAGAAGGTTGAAATTCACCGTCACTATACGTTGATCTTATTACGTTTCCTAACTTTGTTCCGAATGACTCTGCTATTCTTTCAGCAAGGTCTTTACTTTGTGAACAAGCAAATATTTTTGGCTCTAATGTAGATTCCGACATTATAATTTGTTTTAGTAATGTTGTTTATGCGGCAAAAATAAGAAATCAACTTCCTCGGTGCAAGAACACGAGGTATGAATTAACAATAATGTTTCCGTTTGAGGCAAATGATTGGAAATTATACTCATTGAGGAGGTTAGTCAATAAAAAAGAAGCTTTGAAATGAGGTTCTTTTTTAATTCATAACTTTTACAAATTAAATAGTGTGAAAAGATTTATTTTTATATTTTTGCAGTCTGCAAATTAATGCTCGAGTGGCGGAATTGGTAGACGCGCTGGATTCAAAATCCAGTGACTTCGGTCGTGCGGGTTCGATTCCCGCCTCGAGTACTGTAAAACCCTCAAACAGCTGTTTATCAGTGCATTGAGGGTTTTTTTATGTTTTTTTACTCAACATTTAGTCAGTATGTTTTAAAAAAAAGTTATCCCCAAACGAATTCAAATTGTTTTTATGTATTTAAAACTCAAAACCAACCAGTTTTAATCTAATTTACTGCTTGGATATTTCTAATAGATCTTAAAAATATTGACTTTACATCAATATCAAATACTTTTATAAAAGCCCAAACCATCATATCGTCCTTTTATGACTTTTCCATTAGAGAGGGTGAAATCATATTCAATATCATAATGATACCTCCATTTATAATTATAGTCAATTGGCGTGCTACTACGTACTCTTTTTAGCTTCAATTTTCCATCAATTATTTCTTCCTCTATGTAATAATCATCGCTGTCAATCCCTAAAAATAATTGGCTATCCAAACCATTAAAGTCATCTTCAATTATAAACTCTTCATCAATATCTAATTCATCTAGAGGTTTAGCAATTTCCCAAAAATGAATAACTAATCTATCTCCTATACCTGTAGCTCCATCGAAATCACCAACGATTAACCCTGGAGAAGAAAGATGTATTTGTGTTCTTGACTTAAATGTTGAATAGGGATTAAATGCGGATTTTTCCTGAATATCTCCAAGTGGATAACATTCATGATCGTATCGAAACGATCTATCAAAACCAACTCCCTCAAGTACTTCAATATTAACATGAGCAATTTTTGACAATTCACCACTACTCACCTCTATTTCAGCTGATATTCCAGAAGAATCAGAATCAAACAAGGTTATATCGTCTGTTGTAAGCATTCCGGTTTCAGAATCGATTAATAATGCTCCTTCTGGATTTTGAGAAATGATTGTATATAAAATATCTCCTTGATTGGACTCGGCAATGATTTTACCAATATTATGCTCTTCACATTTTTCGAGAACTGATTTACTAAAATTTTCAACAACTAAAGTGGGTGCTATTTCATTGTTTACGGGGTCGTCCCCTTCACTACAAGAATTAAGTATCATTAAAAAACAATAGGTTATCAGTAGAATTTTCTTTTTTTTCATTTTAAAATATTTTATTATTATGTTGGTCGATATTACTGCTAATGTTTAGCTATGAAAAGTATGGGGCAAAAAATCCACGAATTTTCGTGTCGAAAAAAGCAATAAGCTTTTTGTTTTTGTCATCTTAAAAAAGCTAAATTAAATGATTAGGAAACTGTGTAAATATAAAATTACTTCTCGGGTTTAACACCAAAATTTGTATTATTTATAGTTGTTGTTATCGTCGTTTTTTTATTACGTTTAGGGTTCCTGAATAATTAGATCATTGTTTTATTACAGTATGTTGCTTTTTCAAAATCTCTAATATTCATTGATATTATCGGTACATTTGGGAATATCAATTTTAATTCGGCAATTACTCTTTCCGAAAGATTTCTTTTTTGAGATGCAGTTCGTCCTTCCATAATATTAGCGAAAACATGTATAAAATCATTTTTAGTGTTTCCAATATTGTAGTATTCAAAAGGATTAATACGGACTTTAATATCTCCTTTGTCAAAGAGATTTGTTGATTCTGCTGTATCGTATACTTTCTGAATAATTTCTTCAGGGGATTTTATTTTTATAATATTTTCAGAGCAGTCAATTACAAAGTGTGGCATAGATTATCTTTTCAAATGTTAGGTATCGTTCAGCTATGAATAGTATGGTATTAGAAAACCCGAAAATTTTCGTTTCGGCATAAGTTTTAAATATTAAGTAATAAAATCCGTATTATGTATTAGTATAGTTTTCTATGTTTACCAATATTCAAATATTCGGGAAATCTTTCCGTTCTTAAATTCAAAAAGTGTCATTTGAGGTTCCTCTTTTTTAATTTCGTCATCAGTCTTTCTGTAATAAACTCTTTGGACTACTATTGCATTCAGTCCGATAATTTTATTATGTATTTTAATATCTGTGACTGCTCCATCATACCTTCCGTTTTTTTGATTACGTAAATAGCCATTGTATAAGTTTTCACGTGAGTATGTCCCTCCATATTTTGGGTGAACATAAGTGAAGTCGCTAGTGAAAAGATTAAAAATATTATCAACATCCGAAACTTTTGAATTTGCTTGAAAAACTTTAAGATTCAGTGTATAGTACTCTGTTACAATTGAGTTCAAAGTATCTTTATGAGTTTTTTTTATTTCTTGTGCATTAATACCACTTATGATAAATAGAAAAAATGAAATTGAAATCAAAGATGTTAATGATTTTGTCATTAGGTTTTTTGGTTTGAAGTTTTAAAAAACAAATATAAAAAGCAAGTATAGAACAAAATGTTAATGGCGAGTTAATTGTATTCAACGTTTCGCTATGAATTTTACGGTGCAGAAAACCCGAGAATTTTCGTGTCGACAAAAGCCATAAGCTTTTAGATTTTGTTTTTAGTTTGTCGTTTTAAAAAAGTCAAATTTTCAAATTATGAACAGCTCTAAATTAAATAATAAAGAAGTGAGTAAATTAAAAGTTTTGGCAAATTTTTAAACACAAAATCACTTCTCGTATTAAACTCCAAAACCCGTATTTTTTATTTGTGTTGTTGTGCGATGGCTTTTATTTTAAAAATTTAATTAGAGGAAAATACATCACGTCTTTTTCATTATTAAGTCTTAAAGTGTTGAATAATACGAAAATTAAATTAATGAAATACATACATCCAGTAACAGTAAGGATGATACTTAGAGTCAGGTTTTCTAAAAGACCAATTTTCGAAATAAGAAATAAAGAGAAAGGAATAAAAAACAGAAAGATTGTCCATGTTATCTCAAAGTTGATTAAATCTCTTCCAAGTTTATTGATGTTTTTGATTTTGTCTTTTCTTGATGTCCATAATATAAATGGCACTAAAATTCCAAGCATTGGAAAAAAAAGGAATGTAAGGGCAGAAAGATTAAGAAATATCAAATATCTTTTATCCTCTTTTATGGTCCAATCAATTAATTCATCTGGATTTACATTCAATGCACTTGATAATCGTTTTAATGAGTCTCCAGTCGGATTTGTTTCACCATGTTCAATCCGTTGAATAGTCCTCAGACTCAAGCCAGATTCTTCTGCAAGAATTTCTTGAGACATGCCTTTTTGATTTCTTAGTTCTTTTACTCTTGCTGATAAATGGGCGTTTTTCATTTTTTATGTATTATTAGTTTATATCGTTACAGATTTTCTGTGTTGCATAATAGCGAGTGTTATTGACCCCAGAAAAAATCCAGGAATAATTTGAACCAAAGAACCATAAACCAAATGATTCAGAAGAGCTTGTAACCAATTATCAAAATAAAGCCCATAATGGGTACCTATTTCCCATTTAGTATCAATCCACCAAAGTACAGCCACAGGAATTCTAGAAATAGGTGAAAAAATCATTAAACTCAAAAGGAGCAGTAAATATGAACGCTTTTCATTATATAATTTAATACCCCAGTAAATTGCATATCCCAAAGTTAGCCAGAGTAATCCAATAATAAAAATAACATTTTCCGGTAGCCCTAATAATTCAAGGGAATAACGAATAGGCGTAACAAACATGGCAATTATTATCGGTGTTTTTGCTAGATGAAATGCACGGTGTAACAGGGGTTTTTGACTTCGATTTTCAATGTTTTTCATGTTGATTTGATATTAATTTTTTATAGCCAAAATTTGTCGACCTGATTGATTTAATGTTAAGCTAACTACTTTATTCTTTTCATTTTTATTAAAGGTGATTTCTGCACTTGAAACTTTAACATAAAAATGATTCTCATTTTCAGGGAAAAGTTCAATTTTCTTTGATTGACCCGGAGCTAATAAGTATAAATTATCATTATCATCAAGGCCTATTGTAATGTTAACATTCATTTTCACCCTATAAGTTCCACTAAATTGCTTTAATAATTCAGACGAAACCCTAATTGATTTTCTTTTCAAAGATGAAGTATCATTCAATGAAGATCTTTCACTAGATATAGGTTTGTTAATAAATATATTTGCTATTTTTTTCGACACTTCAGAAACATTTTTGCAATTACAATTTGTTAACGCAACTATATAGACTTTTTCTTTTGGTAAGAACAATACAATAGATGTAAATCCTTTTGTGCTTCCTGTGTGAGCTATAACTGGAGACCCTTTTAAATTTGCAATTCTAAAACCATACCCATAAGGGATTATTTTACCATTATTCAAAACACTAGGTTTAATAGCCTTTTCAAAACTTGAACGTTTTATTAGAGTATTTGAATTCAGAGCATTTTGCCATTTTAATAAATCATCTACGGTTGATAGTATAGAGCCAGCTGCATAGGGTAGTGTCAAACTCATATAATCAGCATTGTTAACAGTATTTTGGTTTATTTGATATCCTGAAGCTC
>Ga0209396_1001075_pt1 | contig 31037 bp, 30 predicted proteins | sample GOMGulsemesocosm_6_FD_184638 | JGI IMG/M metagenome (GOLD analysis project Ga0209396, IMG submission 184638) | Methane-oxidizing microbial communities from mesocosms in the Gulf of Mexico - GOM8C Gulf of Mexico (SPAdes) (version 2) | ecosystem: Environmental > Aquatic > Marine > Cold seeps... | reverse complement strand
GATGAATGCTCTGGTTTTACGTTCCAGACCGCAATAAAGGAAAGACCCATGTCTGAGCAAACTGCTCCTGTCGTCGTATGTGCGATGTATAAGTTCGTCACCCTAGAAAACTTCCAAGAAATTCGCCAGCCATTATTAGACGTAATGGAAGCCAATGAAGTCCGTGGCACCCTATTAATCGCCCAAGAAGGCATTAATGGCACGGTTGCCGGCTCTCGTGCAGGTATCGACGCATTGCTAACCTGGTTAGCCACCGACGAACGCCTAGCGAACATCGTTACTAAAGAATCTTACGACGACAACATGCCTTTCTACCGCACAAAGGTAAAGTTGAAGAAAGAAATCGTTACCATGGGTATCGAAGGCATCGACCCTAAGCAGGTAGTGGGCACTTACGTTAAGCCACAAGATTGGAATGCCCTGATCTCAGACCCTGATGTAGTTCTGATTGATACCCGTAACGATTACGAAGTTCAGATTGGCACATTCCAAGGGGCAGTGAATCCAAATACTGAAACCTTCCGTGAATTCCCGCAGTACGTGAAAGACAACATGGACCCGACTAAGCAAAAGAAAGTCGCTATGTACTGTACGGGTGGTATTCGTTGTGAGAAGTCTACCGCCTATATGAAAGAGCAAGGCTTCGATGAGGTTTATCACCTTGAAGGCGGTATTCTTAAGTACCTAGAAGAAGTGCCAAAAGAAGAAACCATGTGGGAAGGCGAATGTTTCGTTTTTGATAATCGCGTAGCAGTAAACCACGACCTAGAAAAGGGCCAATACGATCAGTGCCACGCCTGTCGCTACCCGATTACCGAAGAAGAAAAAATAAGTGCAGACTACCTTCAAGGTGTGAGCTGCCCTCATTGCATTGATAGCTACACTGATGAGCAGCGTGAGCGTTTTAAGCAACGTGAACTGCAAATGCAACTGGCCAAACAGCGCGGCGAAGATCACTTAGGCGGCGATGTTAAAGAAGCGGTAGAGAAGAATCGTCAGGATAAGATTCGCTTCCGTGAAGAGCAACGCTCTAAGAACTAGCATAGAAGCTTGATTTTCAACTTATTCCAATACTAAAGGCCTATCTTTAACTCAAATTGATAGGCCTTTTTTTTGTCTTACCCCCCTAAATTGAGGTCACTCCCCCAAGGTAACTAAACAATTATGAACTATCCTATAGTTATCAGTAATAACAGCTAGAGAAGCGATCATGCAGGGAATCATATTAGATATTTCAAGGAATATGGTCGTTTAATATGACGGTAGATTATCAAGCGGCATATCAGCGCGAACGAATCATGCGCCAACAAGCAGAACAACTCCTGCAAGATAAATCGAAAGAGCTTTATACCTCGATGCAAATCCTGGAAGAAACTTTAGAAGATCTAAAGGCCAGCCAAAATCAGCTAATACAAACAGAAAAGATGGCCTCTCTTGGTGTATTGGCCGCGGGAATTGCGCATGAAATCAATAACCCAATTGGTTATATTACCAGCAACTTCAATTCCTTACAGGAGGGGCTGCAGTACATTCAAAGCTTTATAAGTGACATGCAGCCCAGTATTGAAGAAGACACAGATGCCGAGGCAATAAAGAAAACATGGCACCGATTACTTGAAAAATACGACCTTGTTTATTTATTGGCAGACTTCATTGAGCTCAGTAAAGAGACCTCCGAGGGCTTAACGCGCGTTAAGCAAATAGTCTCTGATTTACGCGCATTTGCTCGTGAAGATAATGCAGAAAAATCCAAGATTGATATAAATAATATTCTGCGTGGATCTATTAACATTTTAGAAAACCAAACAAAATATCATGCGAACATCGTGACCAAGCTTAATGACCTACCGATGATAATGGGATACTCAGGAAAACTAAGCCAAGTTTTTACCAATTTGATTTCAAATGCGAACCAAGCAGTAGATGATAATGGCAGCATTCATATTTTCACCGAAGCCGCAGAGGATGGTATTCGTATATCTGTTCAAGACAATGGCCATGGTATTAGTGAAGAAAATATGAACAATTTATTTACCCCCTTCTTTACTACAAAACCCATCGGTGAAGGTACTGGCCTAGGTTTGTCCATCTCACATGGTATTATTGAAGAACATGGTGGAGAAATATTAGTCTCAAGTAAAATTGATGTCGGTACTATTTTCACAGTACTCATTCCCCTTAGCCAGAACATGGGTCAATAATTCATGGAAGAATTTTTTGAAATTAATAATGAAGAATTCAAACCGACTCTATTATTAGTCGACGATGAAGAAAATATATTAAAGGCGATACGTCGCGCATTACGCTCGATTAATGTGAACATTTTAATGGCAACCTCGGGCAAACAAGGTTTAGAATTATTAAGCCAACAGCCCGTGAATTTAATCATCTCTGATATGCGCATGCCTGAAATGACAGGAGCAGAATTTCTCAGTCAAGCGGCTCATGAATACCCTGACATCCCCAGAATCCTGATGACGGGCTATTCTGACATGGAGTCAACAATTCAAGCGATCAATGACGGGCAGATATCTAATTATTTACCTAAACCTTGGAATGACAATGTACTGAAATCTATCGTTGCTGATGGCTTACAAAGTACGCAATTAAAGCTCCACAACGCTTATTTGACTCAGCAATTAATTGAGAAACAGTCAGCACTTGAAGCGCTTAACCTAAATCTAGAGAAAACGGTTGAAGAAAGAACTCAAGAAGTCATTAACAAATCTAAAAAACTTGAGATTGCTAATACACAACTCACTGACACCCATAATAGTATGGTTTCACTGATATCGAACATTCTAGCTCTACGTGATGAACATGGCAGTAAAATTTCAGAATTAAAAGCCAGCATCGCTAAAGATATTGCAACAAGAATGGAGCTTGACGATAAAACGATTCAATCAATTTATAATGCCACACTACTTTCAAACATCGGAAAAATGACCTTTGCCGATAAAATACTGGATAAACCTTACAATACGTTGAGTAAAGTTGAATTAGAAACATTTAAGAAATTTCCAATTTTAGGGGAGGCTGTTTTAATCGGCATCCCTGGGTTATCTAATGAATCAAAGATCATCCGTTGTCAGTTCGAGCGTTATAATGGCTTAGGTTTCCCCGACGCTTTAGATGATGATGCAACCCCTATTGGGGCCAAAATATTAGCCGTCGCCCGTGACTACGTTGAGCTTGTTCAAGGACAATATACAGGTAAATCTTTCGAAGAAATCAAGGCCCGCATTGAAATAAAAAAGTATTCAGGGGAGCGCTATCATCCTGTCGTTGTTGAAGCATTTATTGATATTATCGAAAAGTATTCAATGGATGAAGTGGCTGAAAATGAAAGACGGCTTGCAGCACGAAACTTACAAGAAGGCATGGTATTGTCCAGAAATATCTACAGTGGTTCAGGTATAATTTTACTTAAAAAAGATCATATAATAGATGCTAATGTATTGAATAAAATAATCAACTTTGAGCAACTCGCGGACGAATTACTTGACATATACATTTACAACTAACTGTATAATTACGACTATGGAAATCATATAACTTTTTGCAAAGTAATTCCTCCTGCATCTTTTAACACCATACGCAGACCGCAGCTAATATTTATGCGTGGAATGAAATTGAAATCACGATTTATTTTCGAATTACTTCCTACAGCACAATAGACATCCCCTAAACGTTTATTTTCGTATCGAATAGTCAACTTAAACCCTAATAGTGATGAAATCATATCAATTAAATCATTCAAGGATGTCGCTTGCCCAGTACAAACGTTATAGCTTGAGAAGCCCAACTTCAGACTCTTACTGGCCGAAACAAAGGCTCGCGCAACATCACTGACATGAATAAAATCTCGTACCTGATCACCATCACCATGAACAACAATATCCCGACCCGCTAAAGCATTACAACAAAATTGACTAATAACATCTGCCTTCCAATCATCTCTCCACATGCCATAAACATTAAACAGCCTCATAGACGTTGAGTTTAACCCATGGGTTAAACCCAATACCCGAGCATAATGCTCTAAAGAAAGTTTATGCACTCCCATCAAACTGACAGGCATCATTTGAGCATTTTCAAACAACGGGTTCGAAATATTTGGCCCATAGACAGAATCAGTTGATGCAAATATAACAGGGACATTATCACTTTCTATCGCTGCATAAAAAACATGCAACCCATCTAGGATAGCAGCGGATTGCATATCACAATCTAGAGATTTATTTGAAGGGGAAGCAAGGTGAATACAAGCATCGACATTTTCAAAAGATTTCAGTAGATATTTCTTATTGGATAAAGAAAAGCATATCTTCTCAACTAAATTTTGATACTTCATTGCAACATTTAATTGTTTGAATTTTACATCAACAGCTCTCACTTGATGCCCACTCTGTACTAATAAATTAATAACCTGTTGAGCAAGATAACCATCACCACCGGTAATTAAATACTTTGCCATGTCTAATGTCCTTTCAACTTAGAAATACATCTAATTAACATAGCAAATAGCTGGCCAACCTCAGTAATGCGAATTTACTCCTGTGAGCGTAATAATAAAGGTCGATTCAACTGCAATTCGCAATTTTAAGGCTAGGAATTTGCATTTTGCAATTAATCACTAGAGAAGAAATAAAGAAAATGGCAGAAACATGGCCAGATAGCATGAGGTCGGTCCAAAAGTTAATGCCCCTTAAGATAGGCATGAGCTTTGCTATTTAATAATCATAGTTAGTTAAAAAATATCAATTCAAAGGATTAATGACATGAAAATTTGTATTTATATTGATAGCCAAGGTATGGGTGGGATTGAAACACACATACTGCAACTTATTTCAGGCCTATTAGAAAGTACCCAGCATGAAGTTGATCTACTATTTTGGAAAAATTATCCCACGCAATCAAATGACAAGCATCCTTTAATAGAGAAAATAATCGCAGCCAATCCTAACACGATGAAACGCTGTCGATTTCTCAATGCCAATGGCAACATACTTACTTTATTGAAATTATTTCAGTCCAATTACACACTGATTCATAGCCATGGCTACAAAGCAGGTATCACGGCCAGAATCATTGGGGTAATGACAAACATTCCGGTAGTATCAACCTATCATAATGGTGACCCAGGTACGGGAAAACTCAAGCTCTATAATTATATTGATAGAATCACGTCCTTTCTCAGTTTAAATATTGCGGTAAGCTCTATTATTTCACGACCATTAAAGAGATGCAGCATCATCTCAAATTTTGTTAACACTGTGGATAAGTCTTGTTTAACAAAAGAACGTAATAGCCGAAAAGCCATTGCTTTCGTTGGGCGATTAAGCCACGAAAAAGGACCTGATATTTTTTCAGAAATAACCAAAAATATAAATCATCCCATATCTATGTATGGAGATGGCCCAATGCTACAGCAGTTAAAGGATGAATATCCGCATATAAATTTTAAAGGGATGTGCGATATGGAAAAGCACTGGCAAGATATCCGCCTCGTCATCATTCCATCTCGCCATGAAGGTCTACCTCTTACGGCTTTAGAAGCAATGGCTAGAGGTATACCGGTCATTGCGAGTACTGCAGGAGCACTGCCTAAACTCATTGCTGAGTGCAATGTTGGTAAAGTCATAAAATTAGAAGAAATTGCTAATTTTAAAGATGAAATTAAAAAACTAATGCTGCAAGATAATAACGAATATATTAAGCAAGGCGAACAATTGATTAAATATATTAATACGTATTTTAGTCGCGAAAGAAACATTCCTAAAATAATCAATCACTATAAATTAGCCATTGAGCTTAATAAAATGAGCTAGCCAGTTTCTTCTTGCCAGCGTTCACGCTTCCTATATATTGTTGAAGCACTGACTTCGAGTAGTGCCGCCGCTTTAGGTATATTATCATCACAAAAAGCGATTGCAGACTCAATGGCTTGTTTCTCAACCCGCCACAATGGAATAACATCATCACTTTTTAGAAAACTAGCATGAGGTAAAGAAGTACTGGCTCTAATTAAAGGCATGCTCAAAGAAAGTTCATTTAGTGGCGGAGGTAACATTTCTTGACTGACTTGTTCGCCATTATTCAAGACCACAACATTTCTAATCACATTCTGTAACTGCCTAACATTTCCCGGCCAGTCATAAGACAGCATGATCATTTCAGCCTCAGCCGAGAACCCAGAAAAGCTTTTGTTTTCTTCTTCAGTATATTCTTTTAATAAGGTATTCATTATCAAACTAATATCCTGAGCCCTATCTCTTAGTGGCGGTAGGTGAATAGGAATAACATGCAAACGGTAATAAAGGTCTTCTCTAAAATTTCCGTTTTTAACTTCATCTAATGGATTTTTATTGGTAGCACAAATAAAGCGAACATCAACGGTTTCAACAGTATTACTGCCCACCTTTTGAAAAGTGCCTGTTTGAATAAATCTTAACAACTTGGTTTGCAAGTCGATATCCATTTCACACAATTCATCTAAAAATAAAGTCCCGCCATCCGCGCTAGAAGCAGCCCCTTCTCGTGCTGAAATAGCTCCAGTAAAAGCACCTTTAGTATGGCCGAATATCTCACTTTCCATTAGATCATGAGGTATTGCACCACAATTCAAGGCAACAAAGGGTGACTTAGATCGTTGGCTGCGTTTATGTATTGATGTCGCACAGACCTCTTTCCCTGTACCACTCTCTCCTGTGACAAATACAGTCGCATTACTTGGGGCTGCACTTTCAATGATTCGATAGACCCCCTGCATAGGTAAAGAACTACCAATGAAATCTTCAAAACCACTGCGTTCATATTCATCTTTCAGAATATCTAAGGTTTCGCTGAGCTCTTGATGTTCAAGAGCATTACCTAGGGTTAATTTTAACCGTTTAGCTGAAAAAGGTTTTTCAATAAAATCATAGGCACCTAAATTCATTGACTCAACAGCCAGATCGACGGAGCCATGTCCTGTAATCACCAAGGAAACAATCGGCAATTGCTGCTCATGAATGTTTTTTAATATTTCCATTCCGCTCATATCAGGAAGATTCACATCTAATACAATGGCTGCGGGTAAAGATTGTTCTAACTTTGCTAAGGCATCTTTTCCAGTAGACACTACTTCAACGTCATAAGAATCCCCCTGAAGGTATTCTTTATACATTTCAGCCATGGAAGGGCTATCTTCAACAATCAGTATCCGTACTTTTTTCACTAATAACTCCAACCCACTCTCATAAAGGAAGAATAACCATCAAGGTCATATCATCGCTCGCAGGGACACCTGCTTTATTATCATAATAGTCCATAGCTCGAGATAAGCTGGGCTTTGGCTGAGAAATAGAGGCTGAAAGTAACATTAAAAACTCCTTTTGCTCACTCTCGGATAGATTTTCAATTAAACCATCGGTAAAACACAAAACGGGCGCCCCTTTAGGGCTATGGTAAGCCACATATTCAGGGTTATCAGTAAACCCTAGCAATGCTCCGGATACCTCACTATCGATCCATTGCCCTTCAAGCAGAATTTTAGGAGCTGGATGACCTGCCGCCGCTAAGCTTATACTGCCATCTTGAGCGCAATAAATAGAGACAGCTGTCAATAATGAGCTTGCTAATAAATCATCTGTTCGTAGGCCTTCTGACAAAGCATACAAAAGTGATTGAGGTTCTGAGCAGTCCCTAAGTCCGTGGCAAACACCTTGTAAGAACCCTTGATAGGCATGGACAAAAAACTTGGCTTGCTGATCATGACCCATAACATCAGCCAATAATATTAAACTGCCGGATAATTGATCTTTTTGGAAAACAAAGTCGCCGCCCCCTGATTTAGCCGCCCTATTAGCAAGAAGGATATGATAGCCACTGGGCTGATGTTTAATTCGAGGAGTTAGCTGATTAACAATTGAAGGAGATAACTGTTTACCGATACTTTCTTGTAAGGAAGCATGGCGGATCAATACCCTCTCGACTGATTGGATTAAATCTTGTTTTTTAATCGGCTTATGCAATACATCATCAATCGCCAAACGGTGCAGGTTTTCACTATTTTCACCGGTTAGAAAAATGAAAGGAATATTACCGAGATCTCCTTGCAAAGCCTTACGTAATTGCAAGCCATCCAATTCAGGCATATTGAGATCAGAGATGACTAAATCTACTTGCTTACCTAGCAAACCGTCGATCGCCGCCTGTCCACTTTCGAATTTTAATACTCGGTACTGATCATCAAGATACGCTTCTAATAGCACTAAAATTGAAACATCATCATCGATCACCGCAATGGTTATTTGCTGATTCGACGAGAACCAAAAATGAAAACAATTCTCTACAGCACCACCTTTATCAGCAGAGAGGTAAGAAAAATCGTCCACCAAAGCATTAACCAAACCTAACCCCATTCCGGAGATAAGAGGTTCAGAAAACTCCATATGCGCTGATTGCCTTAATTCTTCGAACTTTTCAAAAGCCCCTCCATTATCATATATTTTTAGATGGGCCCCATCTGGTGTTATCGACATTTCGATCCGACAGTATATTGCTTTTGGAGAAGAGTGTTTTAAAAGATTGGTAATAATTTCACTGGTAATCAGAACAAAGCTCGATAACCTTTTATCATTATAACGACCAACCCAATCTTCAACCCGACCTCTAATATCACTGAGATTCTCATACTTCAATTCAAACTCTGTACTATGCATTCTGCACCTCCAGCAATAGGTTTATCTGTTCTATACTTTCAGCTCCCAATTTAGATAATACAGAATATTGTTCCAATTTAGCTTGAATTTGATCAACATCCAGCTCAGACATATCACGTTCAATTTTCTCTGCTAACGAAGATAAAGCCAATGCGCCATAACTCGCGGCACTGCTTTTTAAACTATGCGCTTCTTTACCTAACTCTTGCCAATTTTCATTTTCTATTAGTGTGACCATGGATTGAATTCGTTTATTCGTTTCAGATACAAATACTGCCATCATACGATTAACTGCCGTTAACGATGTATCTTCAATAAGCTGATAAAGAACTTTTTCGCTGATATAGTCATTATCATTTACCACAGTTAATCCAACTTCTTTTTCAACATAAACCTCTGGCAAAGGCAGTTGATCAATTAATAACGCACTTTTCTTTCTTTGATAGAAGTCGGAAAGTCGTTCAAACAATTCGTGTTTATTAATCGGTTTCGAAATAAACCCATTCATTCCAACGGACTTACACTGCCGCTTAACATCGCCCAATACGTTAGCCGTCATTGCTAAAATGGGAATATCACCGATACTACTGGGCAATCTCCTAATATGTTCTGTAGCTTCCAAGCCACCCATTTCAGGCATCTGCAAATCCATCAAGATAACATCATAGGGTAAACTCTGGACCGCTTTAATCGCCTCAATACCGTTAGCCACAGCATCGACTTTATAGCCTGCTTTTTCCAAAACATTCATTGCTACAAGCTGATTAGCCTGGCTATCTTCTGCCAATAGTATTCTAAAAGGAATACTGCCATCAATTTGATAACTGGCTGATACCTCTTGAGCACTGTCTTCAGTGTCCACATCTCTACCCAGGCTGGTTTCAATCACATCGGCAAGAACATTACGTCGGATACCGGTTGAAATACAGCTATAGAAGCCGACTTTTTTGAAATAATCTGATATCTTTTGGCTTTCTTTATCGAGTAATAATAAACAAGGGATGTTAGGAAAATAGAAACTAAATTCGTCAATAAAACGATCCGCTTCATAGGGTAGCTCTCTATAATCAGCAATCATAATATCAACATTTGAATCTTCGAATAAATCGAAAATAGACTCTACATTGGTGACTTTCGATATTTTGGCTCCCATTGACTGCATCTGGTCTTTCATCACCAAAGCATCCGCACGAATGCCACTTAGCATCGCTATATGGATACCTTGCAACCGCATAGGAAAGAAACTAGCTGCTTGACCTCGTCCTTGCTCTAGACTCAGATACACGGAAAACCGACTGCCCTTGCCTTCTTCACTTTCAATTTCAATTCTACCCCCCATCATATCGACCAATTTTTTACTGATGGATAAACCTAAGCCCGTCCCGCCATAACGACGTGTATCAGCGCCATCAGCTTGCACAAAATCGTCAAACAGCTGATCTTGATCACCGGCTTTAATACCAATCCCTGTATCCTCCACCGATAAGCACAACTCATATCGATTTTTATGCAACTCAAGCGCATCAAGACGAATTATGACACTGCCCTCGTCGGTAAATTTAACCGCGTTGCTAATCAAGTTTAATAATATCTGTCTAATGCGCCCCTGATCGCCACTTAAATAATCACTAATATTCGGATCAATAAAGGAAGCCAAACTGATGTTCTTATTTTGTGCTCTTACCTGCATCAACTCAATCAAGCCATAAAGAGTCTGGCTTACATTAAAGTCATGATATTCAAGGGATAACTTGCCTGCTTCAATTTTTGAAAAATCCAAAATGTCATTAATCAAAGAGAGCAGACCTTGTCCAGATTCCAAAGCCGTATTGATATAATGGCGCTGTTCAGAATTCAACGTTGTCTCTTGTACTAATCCTAACAAACCCAATACTGCATTCATCGGCGTGCGAATTTCATGACTCATCGCGGCTAAAAATTGAGATTTAAACTGATTGGATTTCTCCGCATTATCTCTTGATGCCAAATTTTCACTCTCTGATTTTTTACGCTCGGTAATATCTTGAAGAGCAGCAGCAAATACAGTTCGCCCCATAGAATGAATCGGAAATACAGTCAATTCAATTGGAAATTGCTCTCTATTTTTACGCATGGCTAATACTTCAATACGTTTATTTAAAATATTGCCTTGCCCTGTTTCTAAGTAGTGCTTTATTGCATGACGATGATACTGGCGCTGGTCTTCAGGAATAATAAGCTCGGCCATTTCTCGGCCCATAACTTCATCCTTTAAATAACCAAACGTTTTACAGGCTGATTTATTAAAATCGTTCACCATGCCATGTTCATCAATAACAATAATGGCATTTAAACTGTGCTCAATAACCCCAGACTTTAATGCTTGCTCTGCTTTTAATTCATCTTCAATTTTTTTCCGATCACTTACATCTCTAATGACTGCAATTAACGTCGGCACTTCACCTTCACTATGACTAAGGCTAATATCCACTGGAAATAAACTGTTATCTCCTCTTCTAGCCATACTGCGAAAACCTGACCCCAAAGCTTCCGGTTTTTGATGATGTTTTACCTTTTGCATGTAATCTAAGATTTTGTTTTGTAAATCAAAGCCTTTAAGATAACTGCCTATCGACTGGCTATTCACTTCGATCATAAGCATTGCTTTCGCAGCTTTATTGATTGTCAATATTTCACCGTCGACCGAAAAAGTAATGATCGCATCATGGACATTATCCATTATCATTTCTAAATGCTGCTGATAGTGATCTAGAGCGGCCTTATTTACCCTGATTTCATGCTTGAGCTTACGCTCATTGCGTTTGAAATAATGCACAGCTCGCTGCATAAACGGTTTAAAAATAATCAATGGATCTCCTTAATCGTCACTATTTCTGGCTGTATTTATTAGTTTAGACCCACTGGTAAACTCTGCTTAGCCAGAACAATGATTAAGTCGACAAATTTAATAATGCCGACTGGCGAATCTTGCCTCTTAACCAGCTCATTAATGAGGGCAGCCAGCGCTGCAGACGATAAGTTTCTCGCAGTAATTCTTCAGCTAACGTAGGACAATAGCGATCATTGAAGACACAACCAGACAATTCAATACCATGACCATTTAAACGCGTCATCGCACTTTGCAACTGAGCCTGGCGTGTTATCCCTGCTAATACCGTCAACACAGTGCCCTCACATTGAGAGCAGATCCTTTCGGCAGGTAGATTGTGTCGATTAATGGCATTCAATGGTGAGGTATCAACAATTACAACTTCATATTCTAACAACCACGCCTCCATACACCTTGCTAAGTACTCTTTTTCTCTCAACAACAGATTCCCCGTTGGGGTTGAAGGCGCTGGTAATACCGCTAATGGGGATAAAGGCTTTGGCAAATATGTCGCCACATCTCCTGTATCATTTACCAAAGAAATTTGATCTTCTAATAAATTATCGAGGTTATTCCATGAACAGGGGTTAAGCCCTAATTCTGGGCCAATAGAAGGGTGGCAGAAATTCATATCGACCAATAATGTTTTACGCCCACCCGCTTGAGCGCGTTTCGCCAGCGCACATGCTAAGGTCGTTGTACCTTCACCGCTACTGCATGCTGTGATCGCCAAACTGCGCACACCACAATCTATTGTTTGTGAATAAATGCTCTCTAACTCAGCATAATGTATGGGTAATCCGTTCATAGTAAAACCCCTTCTAGGTACTCGATTCTAGATTCATTACGCTGCTATAGTGCAGCGGCCGCTAAAGCATATAAGGTAATGATGGATAATGTATCTTTTACACTTTCCATAAAGATACTCCAGCTACTGCGCGACATATTGGGTACATAAACGGTATCGCCTTCTCTTAAAACCGGTAGCTCAGCAAAATTAGGGTTTTTGACAAACGCAACAAGATCAAAACTGGTCGATTGCTCTTCACAGCAAGAGGCATTCACCACCACAATTTTTTCTACATAAGCATCATCATTCGGCCCCCCTGCTTGAGCAAGCAGGTCCAACAGAGTCATATTATCGTTAAAACGATAACGACCTGGTTTAGCGACTGAGCCCAATACTCGAATAGTGGTTTCTTTTTCTTCGTCCAACCAATTACGATCTTTTTCAGGAATATAGATCGTATCTCCAGGGACAACCCTAGGTAATAAACTTTCATCACCGGTTTCAAAGTACATAGCTAAATTCAGTTTACTGATGCGCGCACCGGACTCATTGCGGTGCATCACGCGAATATTATGAATGTCGGCACCATCTGATGGGCCATCTGCAGCAGACAAAATATCCAGAAACTGCATACTGGTATCAAAAGCATAGCGACCGGGAGAATTCACCTGACCTAAAATATAGATTGAACGTTCCGCTGATTGGCGCAACCACTTAGCTTTATTATCTGTTGGATCCTGTGGTAACTCAGGTACCATCACTGTATAGCCCGCTTTTAAAATCGGCACATCTTTAATATGACCACCCTCCTCATGAAAACGTGCTAAATCAAAAACCTGGCTTTCCATTCTTCCATCAGGGTGGCGAATAATAATTTGTGTCGCCGAAATATCTGCACGTCCTTCAGGACCACCCGCATGGGCTAACAAGTCAAAAATATTCATTTCATCCGACCATTCATAACGACCAGGGCTACGCACCGCACCCATAATATAAATGGCACGATTAGGTGGAACTTTTAACCAAGAATTTTGGTCGTTGGCAGTTTTTTCAGGAACAAATATCGCATCACCTGCAATAATCTCTGGAATGGGCGACTTTAAACTGCCCTTTTCAGTATAATCTTGTAAGTCAAAAGGAATCACCTCACCATTGGCTCGCAAAATTCTAATCTGACGCGTCTCAGCAAAACGAGTCGGTCCTCCTGAGTTAGCTAAGATATCTAAAAAGGTCGCGCCTTCTTGGTTTTCAAATGCACCAGGTTTTTGCACTTCCCCCATCACATATACCATGCGAGCACCCACCTTCACTTCCTTAGCCGCGATAGGCACAAAGATAGTAGCACCCTCAGATAACGTAATAGCTTGCGACGCATCACCACTATCTAAGTACGCTTTTAAATTAAAAATAGTCGGTTTATTATTATTAATCACACGAATTTGTTCTACCCCCGCAAAACGAGTAACCCCACCTGCCCTCATCAATATATCAATTACAGTACTTTCTTTCTTGAAGGTGAATAAACCTGCATTCGAAACCTCACCAAAAACTTTAATCGCCGTTTTATTTTCACCTGCATCACCTCCGGCTAGCAAGGTAGCAGCATCAAATTCAGCTTGTACATTACCAATAAGAGGAGAAGCCGGAATAAATAGACTATCCATCGTCTGTAAGGTAGGAATTAACGACTCATCACCTGAATCTAAATACGCTTTATAGTTGAAGGTAGTAATGTCACCGTTACGTTTCAGCTGCATTTTATCCAGTTGAGCACCTGATTTTAAACCTCCAGCTAAGCTCAATGCCATTTGCACATTAGAACGTTCGGGTAAATTAATTTGCCCTGGGCTACCTACAAAACCTAAAACGGTAATCAATAGACGATGTTGCTTAATAACAATGTCAAGACGATTAACATCGCGATATACGGTACTTAATGCTTGGCGAATACTACTAACAGCTTGCTCTAAGGTTAATCCCGAAACTGGAATATCTCCAACTTCAGGTAAACTAATAAAACCTCTATTATCAACTGAGAACTCTTTATTTAATTCATCCTCTCCCGGTAAAAAAACTTTTAATCGATCACCTAGATTAATAATTTGTGTGGGGATAGCTACTTTAGGGCGAGAATCATTCAAAGTATTAGAGGCCAATACGCTCTTATTAACTTGTCCGCTATTGGATTCAATCAATACCTCATCATTCAAAGCAGAACGTAACTCTTGAACTAATAATTCTAATTCAGGGTCAATAACTTCTGCTTTTACAGCAAGAGGAGTCAATAATACTAAAGACAATACAAAGATTACTAGGCAATAGTAATTAGAATTTGAATTAGAATTCATCTTCCCACTCCCCATCCCAGTCTTCATCACTTTCATCTAATACGTGGCTATGAACTTGGCCGCGAGGTGTTTTATTCCAATGCTTTAAATACTGAATACGATTAGCTTGTTTTTCTTGTTCTTGTTCTTGCTCTTGTTCTTGTTCTTCATAAAAACCTAATTGGCTTCCTTGCTGAAAAAACAAACCATCATGACCAGGAATTATAAATTTTTGCGGTTCAATAAACTCAATACTCACCCGTCTATTTTTCATTCTCCCTAAAGTGCCCGCGTTACTATCAATAGGTAACTGTTCACCAAAAGACCTCACAATAAAACGCTCACTATCGACGCCTGCAGCCACTAAAACCCGTTGAACTTGTTCCGCACGCTTAAGTGCTAACCTTTGATTATATTGATAATCACCGTCAGAATCCGTATGGCCATTTATATATAAGCGCATTGATAGATCTTGCTTAAGATAATGCCCAGCAATAGTGAGTTTTTCATGGTAATGGCGGGTTAAAACATCGGAGTCGATATCAAAGCTGTATTCATCGTTCAGCAAGTTAAGTAAGAATAATTTTCTATTAGACTGTATCTGTTGTTCATTCAAAGCAAAAGAACGAGTCGATTTATTACTGCTGTATTTTGTCGAAGTATTGCCACAATCAGTATGGCGTTTTATGTAGATTAAACGACGTTCCAATTCGTCCAGTTCGCGCTGGTAAATAATAATCGTATTGCGCGCATCTTCTAATAAATGGCCATCAAGTTCGCGGCGAGAACGCCTTGCCATCATAGAAACTTCACGGACTCTTGCCGGTAGACATTCCTGACCACCTCTTAATACTAATGTATCCAGCTTCAGGCTATGAATACTCCACTGAGTTTCTAAATCTCCTTTTGATTTATGAACGTGCCCCATGTGCATGTCAACTTGATCATTATAATATTCATAACTAGTATCAACCTGAGCATCGCCACCATGGCCATGATCAGGCCAACTGCTGCAACCTGAAATCGCTACTGCAAGAATACTTATAGAAACGTTTTTCATAATCAAGCCCATCCCATCATTATTATTTTTAAAGGAATGCCGGTTAACTCACCGCTGACTTATCGGCTAAATAATGATTTAACGTAATATATGTATTAATAGTCTGACTGATTTTTAAAATTTCAAGTAATTCTTTAGGTTGGCCAGAGACCCCGACCAACGACATTTTATGCTGCTGTGCAACTAAACGCTTATAGAGAAAAACAATCGCGCCAATACCCGAAGAATCGATGAAGCGAACTTCTGTTAGATCAACAACAACATCCGATCCTTGTACAACTAACGACTCAAACAACTCTTTTACATCGCCAACCGTATTCACATCAAAGTCGCCAGAAACTGAAACTACTTGGTCGTCATTGCATTGATAATTCATGATGCTCATAATAATTACTCCAGAAAGTTGTATTTACAAACTAGATAAAGCAAAGCTCATGCCAAGTTAAATATCCCTTTAATTTCAATAAGTTACAGAAATTCACTAGGATTTCATTGTCATTTAGCAAGGAGAAATAAAGAAGGGTTTCTAATTTGCTTTGCAAATTGCAAAGCAATCATTAGCCATCAATAACGCGAACTAAGAGGAGAACTAAGAGGAGAACGAATAGGAGAAGCGTGAATGTAATCCCGATACTGCTCAGGATCTCCTTCTTCCCCAGCCTCAGCAGCACGTACAATGTTATAGGCTTCACGAGCGCTGACATAATGCAGCTTGATATTGCGTCGGTCGGTTTCTGTTTTTAAATGGTCAAGCATTGGCCCTAAATGCAATTGAACAATATCAGGGCTTTGAATACCGTGGGAGTACAACTTAACAAAACTCCACTCAGGCTTACCCTCAACATGAATATGGCTATCTACCCAACGCTGAATTCGTTTTAACGACGGCAATGCATAACTTTCTAAAGCCCCATATTCAAACTCCAGATCCCAATGAAAAGACAAAGGCCCCTGAAACATCAAAAACGGATCAGCTGGCGCAGGGCTTCCTACCTTTACTCGACGGCCCTGTTCATACGACTTAGCCGCTAGGGTATCTTGCACGTAATACAGTTGGTTAATCATCTTGCGAGGCTGTGCAGGTGAGCCCAAAGTTGAATAAGTCATATCCATGTAGCCTCCTGCTTGTCTAAGCTGAGTTATTTCATTATCGACTCCACAGCCCGTTCCACGGCCATTATCCAAATCCCAATTACCAGCTATAAATGCAAAACGAGGCGACGAAGCATTAAACGCTTTAAAAGCCCCCCCCTGCTGAAACCAATTCACTGCCTCTACCAACTGAAGCTGATATTCATCCGCCGTTAAACAAGGCTTATGCCAATGAAATTCAATCTCCCCCGCACCGCGCTCAACTTCAACTTGCAGGCGCTGCAATACCGCATCATTTCTTTGGTCAAACGGATAAAACCAGTTATACACAAAGCGATTGCCATAACTATCATACTTGCCAGCAACCGCTTGCTGGTAATCATTTAGCCAAGCTTCATTCGCTTTAATGGCCGCCTCTTGCTCAAACCCAGGCTCATAATGATCAACCACAATAAACATCAAATGCTCTATATCATTTGAATTATTAGTCGCACTGACCTGCTGCTGTAAATAATTGGGAAACCAATAAGCATTCCATTTCCACAATTTATAACCGGCAAATGCTAGATAAATGAAAACCACACTTAATAGCAGTGCTAATAAAGTAATTGCTGCACATTTCGCAATACGTCGATAAAAAGTCATTATTTACTCTCCGTCTAAACAAGCTATTACACCAGTTACTACACCAGTTACTACACATGAATTAATTTTTTAGCCTGCTGGCGAACCGCAATACTTAACGCCAGCAAAATATAAATTGGCCAAGTAAAGCCTTGAGTTAAAAAAGTACCCGATGCAATAAACCCCGCCAACCCTGCCAATATCGATTGTGCACTGCAAAACAATACCGGCGAACACAAACCACGTTCATACAAGGGCTGTAAATTATTCACCGTTTGATACATGGATTTAACCGTTTTAATCACCAATACCAGAAATATCCCTAGGCCGATGTAGCCTGTTTCCGCCAATACCCCAAACCAGGTACTGTGAACCGCATGGTTCATACCATCCCAGTGTGGGGAATAGAAAAAGTAATTCATGGTAAAGTTATCTAGCCCTACCCCAGAAAAAGGATGGGTATTGGCCATTTTAAATGCCGCCTGCCAGGCGTATAAACGCCCCTGCGCAGACTCATCAACACCAGACTCCCCCGCACCACCAGAGCTGCGATCAGAAATACCGGCAAAGAGTACCAATACCAGCATCCCAACACCGCCCAAACACCCCACCAAAAGCTTAGAGCGAATTTTATAAAAGGCGAATACACTGGTAACCGCTACGATCGCCAATAACCCCCCACGGCTTTGAGTCGCGATAATGCCGCTAGCAACCAAGAAGTAACCCACAACTCCCAAGCAACGGCTAAAACGCCCCCTGCCCTGCGTTACGGCCAAGCCCGTCGCAAAACTGATTGGAAACGACAAGACCAAGGCCAGATCATTAGGGTCACCTAAAATTGAATCGATATCCCGGCCAATCGTCACCCGAGTTCCCTCGACCAAGCCAATACCATTGGCTTTATTATTCAACGCGACCAAAGCAATGGCGATACCGCAAATAACAATCATATTGCAGGCAATGGCAAACTCCTTTTCAGTGCGGATTAACCAGGCAATAGCAAAGACCATAATGGCAATTTTTACGTAACTTCCCGTATAGGCAGCAATCGCTAAGCCACGGTTGCTCGCAAAGGCAATGCCTAACGTCACAATAATAAAGAAGGCTAAAAACCAGCTTAATTCAGGGGTTAAAAAAGGTTTTATCGAGCGGGTTATGATCAAGTGCCAAGCCAATGCCGATAAAGATGCCAGCGCCATTAATAAAGGAATTTTAAACGGCATCAACATTGGAAAGGCTTCATGAAGACGAAAGAATGAAAATAATATAAAGCCTAAGCACACGATAAAAGGAAGCTTTAATACCAATACCAAAGCGATAGGCACAATGGCTAATACAGTAATCACCAATGGATGAGGTACAACAAACCAAATTGTACTGAGTAAGCAAGACAATGCCGCCGCGATCACCAGCTTTACCCGACTGTCCTCCTGCAACGAAGTCTGCATCACAATATCACCGCCTTAGCTTGAGCCTTTTGAATCTTTTGCTGCGATCTATGTTTTAACAATTGAATGGGATTTGGAATAACGTTAACAAAAATTAATATCACCACATAGACGAGGGATAACAATAACCCCAATGAAAACTGCCATACTGTGCTCAGGGGCTCTAAAATAAACGGTAAGAAAAACGAAGCTTCCATGTTCATAGCAAACTGAAAAGCAGCAACGAAGCAGCAACCCAATACTAAAACAAATAGCCAATTACGATGTTCATAAGGCAAGAATAAAATCTTTTGGCTGTAATAATAAAATAACAAAAGACGCACACAATACACCGCAAACAAAACACCCGCCGCTGCCCAAACGCCATAATCTTCAATCAATAATACATAACCAATTACTGCAAAAACAGCGCATAACCATTGCACCCACATCTGGCTAATACTGCTATTAACAAAGCAACCTAAATTGAGTAAATCTCCGGCGTTTTTAACCATATTGACCGCCAATAAGGCCAGTACAATCAGCGCAGCATCATGATAAGCCACGGGTAATATTAACTGCATAAATGATGGCACCGTAAGCATCATTAAAAACCCTAATAACAGCCCCAAGTTCGTACCGAGCATGGCATACTCAGCGCACTGTTTTTTTCCAGATTGCTGCTTTAATAATACAAACCGATAGGGAAACCACCACAAACCAAAAGGCTGCATCAGTAGCCCTAAAATCAGTGCAAATTTCACCGCAATGGCATAAACCGCTAACGACTCGATCCCTACTTTATCGGCTAGCAACCAACGATCTAGGCCCGTCATCGCAAACAGACCTAAACGACCCGCAACAATAGGTGCACCATAACGTAAAATGTCTAAACTCTTTTGCCAGCACCAATGCTGCGCCATCTGTTGCCATTGATAAGGAATTAAGCAAAGAACCAATAATAAACTCGCGATTGCACCCGCTATTAAAATAGCATCAATACCATAATCCAACTGCAACAGAATAATCACCATCGCCGCTTGGATCAGAGCTTTCACCACATTTAAAAAACAAAAACGTTTCGCCAAAGACTGCATCCGCATTAAGGTCAGTGGAATCGCGATCAATCCTTCCAAGAGCGCAGGAAAAGTAATTAATAATAACTGGGTCTTACTGATATTAGCCGGCAAGATACTCACAATACTCTGCGCCGATAAGATAATGGCGACCATCGCCAACAATGCAACGCACACAGCTAAAGCAAAGCAATTTGAAACAAGGCTTTCAGTTTCACCCGACTCTTTATTCGCTAAACCGACAAACCTGTTTAACGCTTCTACCAAACCAAAACCAATGATAATAGTCGTGACATCGGCGAAAATAAGCAATATCTCTAGAGTACCGTATTCAGTAGGGCTCAACTGACGAGTTACATAAGGAATCATCAATAATGAAACCCCCTTCATCATGATGATCCCCAGCGCGTAATACCCAGCTTGGTTCAATACTGTCGCTTTCATAATGACCTCGCTATATCTCTTTAATGACTTGGCAATTTTGAAAAATCATTGAAAGCCTTGCACCTTGCTGTTTGGCTGAAAACTCCGACATCACTTTGTTATAGCCTTGCTCAAGTTTGCTTTCGATGATCTCACTAGGTCTAGGGTGTTCAAGTAAATCCTGAAGATCATAGACCTTAGGCCCCAAGACCGGTTGTAACTGCGCTAATGACACTGCATCCAACGAAATATAATCCAATGCAACCAGTAGCTTTAGCAAGGTTCGTGCTAGATCTTCGGGATCAGATGAATTACTAATAAATGCACAATCAGAATCCACAAATTCTCCCGTTGCCATAATATCGGTAGTCAATAAGGGCAACTTCAAAGCCAAAGCTTCTTTAATTACCAGTGGTCCTGTATCCATAATCCCGCCCTTCACCTTGCAAAAAGGCAAAACCATCGCCGCATACTGGCTGCTGTTCTGCTGTACCCATACACGGCTAACTGCCCCAAGAAAATTAATCGAGTCGGCAATACCAAAGTCCCGTGCCATCTGCTCTGATTCAATTTTCATCGGACCATCACCAGCGATATCAATTAAAGGTCTTAACGAAGGAGGAAGCTTAGCCATAGCCTGTATTAAATGAAGAATACCTTTCGTTTCTGATATACGACCTAGATATAACAGTTTTTTTATTTTCGAATCAGTCGCGACGGCTTTGAAAAATGACATATCGATACCGCAAGGGACTGTGTATACCTGTGCGCCAGGAGTGAAATTATTGAAGTCAATTTGCATACGTTTGCAAACTGCAATTGAGAAATCTGCATATTGCAATTTCAGGGCTAAATCACAAGGCGACTTATACACATCAGAACCATGACTGGTAAAAGATACCCTTAAGCCTAAAAACCGAGCCGCTACTATCGCAGTCGCGGTAGAGCACAAAGCAAAGTGCGCATGAATATGCTCACAGCCCGACTTATTAACCCAGTAAGCTAACTTAAGTCCTTGTAAAATTAAGGAACGTGGTCGTATTCCCTGCTGCGAAAAAGCAAACTTAATAGCCTGACAACCGCTGCCATAGAAGTTCATAAATAGCTTAAAAATCAAAGACATAAGCATCCAAACTTTAACACTACGAAGATCAACCATGGCATCATTAATCACCTCATCCCCGACTTGGCAATCCTCCTTACTGCGTTCAAAGCAGATCCCCTGAACCTCGTGCCCACAGCTAATAAGTGCCTTCATTTCAGTAGTAATAAAGGTTTCACTTGCAATAGGAAAAACTGGAATCACATACGCTATCTTCTTCATAATTTAATCCTCTGCCTTAGTTTCATACCGTTCTTTACGTTGGCATTGAGTTTGCAAAACAAGCTATATATTCAACAAATTGCAAGTCAGGTGCCAAACAAAGAAATTAGTTTTAACGACAAAAATTATGAAAATTCAGAATTCAATATGAAGAGGTTATTATGAAAAATACTCAGCAACTATTAAAGATAATTCCAGCAGATGTGAAACCACTGATCAGTGTCGTCATACCGACACACAACTGTTTAGAATACTTACCCAAAGCGATCGAGAGTATTTTCGATCAAAATTTGAATAACATCGAAATTCTAATTATTGATGACAACTCAACGGATGGAACATGGCAGTGGCTACAAGAACAAAAAGAAATACACCCCCAAATCCGGCCCTATCATCTACGAGGTGTAGGATCGGCACGGGCTAGGAACTTTGCCTTGAAGAGAGTAAAAGCAGAGCTAATTGCCTTTTTGGATGCTGATGATTATTGGCACAAAAACAAACTAATAAAGCAGTATCGCTTTCATCGTGATAATCCTAGTGCGGTATTAAGCTTTACTAATTACCACCATACCACGCCAGAAAAAACAGACCTAGGTGACTGCTTTCACTACTGGCCTCATTTTAAGAACCTAATTAAAGAAGATGCTGACTTTCACTTCCTCTCTCAACCAACAGAGCGTATTTACAGCGAAAATATTATTGGCACTTCGTGCGTCATGATCAAAACCAAAACCTATAAATTATTGGGTGGTTTTGATAATCAATTAAAATCCGCCGAAGATTGGGATTTATGGTTACGCTTCAGTAAATTTGGCAAAGTCGGTTTTTGTAATGAAGAATTAATGGAATACCTTGTTCGCCCAGGATCTAAAACAAGTAACCGCTTACGTCGACTTAATCAGATGCAGGTCATTATGAAACGTTACCGCAACTATGTACGTCGCCATAATATATGGTCGGTTTTACAAGCGGATGGCCGCTTAGAAGTAGGCTATGCAGAACATTATGCAGAGCAGCAACAGTTTATGCTTGCCTTTATGCATCAATTTAAGGGGTTTATCTACAACCCCAGTATGCGGAATTTGAAAGCCAGCGTTGCCTTTATTTGGCATGGAATACAACAGCGTAAAATGAAGAAAGTTGCTTAATCTTGAGTTAACTCTGAATATTCACGATAGCCGAAGGATATATGGCTATTGTGAATCTAATAGGCTTACTGTTTCTAAGTAAATAAGCTTTTAATTCTTGCTGGATTATCAGTTGCTCTTACCGGAAGAGCTTTAATCATGAAGTAAGAAAAACTCATAACCAACCTCCAATAGAACATCCGTAAAGCGATATAACCCTGAAGTAATGATATAGCTACACCGAAGGTATGGGAAGTTCAGGCCTTATTTTTGGTTATATCCTAGTGTCCGTTTTACAGGTGGGAGGAGGTCCAAATTACGGCAAAAACAGCCCACTAAAGTGGAGTTAGATTACTTGCTATGAGCCATATTATCACTACACTTAATATCTGATCGCCGCTATCTTGCGGTTGCAAAGTGAGCTTACATTGCTAGATTGGAGTTGCTGTCCGAGTTACGGGTATTCGTTGGTTATAAATATTCACCTCGATATCAGCTATTACCCACACCCTTATTACGGCCATTAACGATGAATAGCATAAAGACGTAAGCGTTTTAGTGAGAATCAATTTAATGATTTTACTTTGTAATTTATTTAGTTCTGCCAAGCTAGCAATACTGCTTTCCCTACTAATGGCCGAGCTTGCCTTTGCAGCGTCACCACCAAGAACCATTGTTCTTGGCGTTACTGCCCCCGCCTTGAAAAGTTCACAAGTGCAACTTGCAAAAAGAATCTTTAGCCACATTTTTGAAGAGCTAGGTTATGAATTGAAGGTAGAGGTTTTACCCTCTATTCGCCTTGCTAAGCAAACGGAAACAGGTGCCATCGATGGAGAGTTGGTTCGTATGTCAGGCTATGGAGGCACGCGCCCACACCTAACAAGAGTTGATGAACCAATTTTTGAATTCGCTGTCGCCGTTTATAGTAACGACGCACATTTAAACGTGGTTAGTTGGAAAGACCTAAAAGGTCTGAACGTTGGCTACAGGCGAGGTGTGAAAGTAGTTGAAAATGAGTTGATTAAAATATTCAATAAAAATGATCTAGTACAATTTACAGATATCCCCTATGCCTTAAAAAAATTATCACTGAAAAGACTAGACACCTATATTGGGGTCGAATCCCTCACAGATGAGTATTTAACAAGGCAGCCTGAGAAAGTCGTGTCAAATATCTTCAAAGTATCGAAGCTGAAAAAGGAAAGCGCACACCTATTCTTGGGTACAAGCTTATATTATCTTGCCCCTAAAATATCTACAGCTCTTAAAAAAATTAAAATATCAGGAAGGTATGATGAAATAAAAAATAATAAAAATAACACAAATAATAAGCCAAAGCCCAGCGCGACTGAATCCCCCTAAGTAATCGTTTTCATTCACTGTTGTTAATAGATCCCGTATTTTTTGACAATACGCATCAAACGCATTGTTATAGCGAAATAAGTCCAGAAAACATCCCAAGTATTTCCATAAAAGCTAGCGAGGAGCGAGCGGAAAACCACGCAGAGGCTTATGCAACATGCTTTTGTTATGTTTATTTTTCATAAACGGGAAGATCAGCATCATTGTACTTTCTATATTCGGATTTTATAGTTTCTATTGAAATATTCTCACCCGCCGCTAACTTTCGTAAAAGTTCTACAAACCATTCAGCGCCTGCTTCTTTAAAATGACTAGACCACTGAGGACTAATTGCATTATCAAGTGATAACAAAGCACCGTCCAGGCACCATTTATAGCCTTCCCATAAATGTATCGGTTTTTCAGTATCTGGCCGATAATTAATACCTACTGGGTACTTGGGATCCTTTTTGGGGTGAGTTAAAGCTATCTCATACTCTTTCATATTCACTCACCTAAACATAGCGCTTAGTTTAACCGTCCCAGCCCCGCTAGGGGCGAACACCAACATCTTGTTACGTGATGCTTTGTAGTTGTGAAAGTAAATCAGACTTTAACTCCAACGCCTCTTTAACAGGAACAACTGCTCTCTTACTATTATTGCAATTACCTTCCTCTGTCCAGAGGAAAGGGAAAAATGAAACACACTGGTCAGTTGATATTTTTTGAATGTCATTTTTCCAGCCCTCCCATCGAAGGCCTTCATAAAATTCATTTAGATCACAATTAAGTAGCCAACCAAAAAAGTCAGAATATTTAACTTCTAAATCTTCCCACTCCATTGAATCAGAAGACCAGTAATATACAGAATTCACCTCGCCGGAGAATGCACCACCATTTATTGCAAAAAATCCCCCAGCTGCATCATCGGCTATAAGATAAATTCCACTACCATTGCTGTTTTCATTCCAGCTATTCACATCTCTGGGAAGACTTTTGTGACCAGAACCCAATATTCTAATCCATCCATGATCTATTAAGACGCCACCAGTATGATAAATAAGACTGCCAAGAATGGATCGTGTAGAAACCTGCACGTCTAATAGTATCTGTGAACTGTTATTCGATGGCGGCAGTACCACGACTTGATTGTTTGAACCTACGACCCATTCTTTCATAACATCGAAAAAAGAATCTTCATCAATTACCAATGCTTCCAAAGTTTTCATAGTTTATTCACGTAACGTTTTAGCTAATGGGCGTGCGTCTAGCACGTCCAATGGAGGCCGTCTTTTTGGCCGTAATGCCTTTCAGCGTATTGTTATGCTTGAACACCACGCAAATACATATATACGTTCTTCGCAAACTCTATACGGTTTTTGCAAAACAAACACCAAACCACGAAGGGAGTTATTACTAGTGATATAAGAGTACCGAAAGACCAATGCATCTTCATACCTGAGCCAAAAGCTACTACAAATAGTAAGAGCGGTATCATAGATACAAGTGTTGTTGCATATCCTCGCCAAAAATAGCCCCAGATACCGATTTCGATTTCATGATAAGGAGGCTTTTTGGAAGTTTTACCCTTTCCTCTTATATACCTAATGCAAATCAAGATATACAGAGGCTGCAGGATAGAAAAGATATAATCTATAAAAATAGGGTATTGTCTGGAGTATTCAGTACTGCTATTAGCTGGCTCGATTCCTACCATAAGTAGCATTAAAGCAGCTAATAAGAGCCAACTCTTCAGCAACGTAATTTCTTCAAAGATCCATTTATTCAAAATAATTTCCTTATAAAAGCATAACGCCCGCATAAGCTGCGGAACATATTGGACGCTTTTTTGCATCATTTTGTTTTAAGCAAAAAATCGGACAATGTGAGACGTCAGATTTAATGCGCTTGTTATACCCCAGCACCGATACTAACGTCTGTAAAACCAGCTTTCTCACAAGAGTCTAACAAATTCTCAAACTCTGTAACGGAAGCAGATCCTAAGTCAACGACAAACTCCCAGCCAGTTTCAGTAATAGAAGCGTCTGAAATAAAGTGAGCACAGTGGCTAAGATAACCACTTGGTTTTTCTTCAAATGCTTTAAGAAACCAATTTTCAATGTGGATCCAATTAGGTGAATCTAATTGCAAACCAGTAACGTTTACTTGAACATTATCCCAAGTGAAAGGGGCTAGCTTAACTAATAATTTATCAGACCAATTAAACGAAAGATTCGCAAAAGAAATTTGGTTTGAGCTATCTACTGAAATATTAGTTTGTACCTTTTCATTTACACTTACTATATCCATTCGATTAGGAGAGCAAATTAGATCTCCAGTACGTACCGCCACTCCATCTGAATTTAGCATTGCAGGTTCAGGATAAATTTTAAATTTATCACCTTCTTCTTTAATATTAATTTCTAAGCGTTCTACATATAAAGCTCTTATTTTGTCTAAAAGTTCACCTATTTTCATGAATTACCTCCAAGGGGTATAACGCTTACATTTGCGGCGGTTTTGTAGCGAGGCACGAGCGGAAAAACCGTCCAAGCCACGCAGTGGCTGATGCAACATGTTCTTGTTAACCCTTTATAAGCACACAAAGGCATCTCGTGAAAAATAAAAGATTACAGCATCCAATAACTCTTTTTTAGAATTACTTGGTTTTTGCATAGTGTAATTATCTATAACATCTTCAATTTGATCGAGGTTTAAAAAATAGTTGTAGCCATTGTTGATCAGGCTATCTTCAAAATCATCAAACTCTTCATCCGAAAAATCTCCGGTATCACCAATAATTGGAGATAATTCAGTCGACAACTCTATCTCTTCACTTTTGATCCGATCATCAAAGACAAGCCAAAAGCCAAGCCCCCGATTATTGATACATTCATCAATCCAAGCCTCGATTGATTTCGATTTCCCTATGAGTGGCTCAATGTTCATATTATCTCCAGGGGTTAACGCCCGGCTCACCGAGCAAATTTTTGATGGCGGATTTTGTGCGTGTTTTTGCACAAAAGGTGACAGCGGAAATTTGTCCGATGCAGCCGTTTGTTAAGCCTTGCATGCTTCAAGATTTCCATGCCCGATTATCATTTACACTAAACGTATTGAATAGGCCTTCATAAGATGACCCATCAACTGCATTAATTTCCATAGCAGTACCTAACTTTACTGAATTAAAAAGCGTCTGAACTGGATCTGCAAGTGCAGGTAAATTAAGAGCCTTAGATATTAGTTTCTTTTTACTAAGAATTTCTGGCTCATCCTCAAGGATTTCAGCGTTGAGGAATGGGATAGCCTTGCGCATTTCTTCTAACTCGCCACCTGCCGAGAATTTTAGTAAATCACGCCAGTACGGCAGAGCAACCATGACAGTAAGAAATTCTGTTAAGTTTTCTGCTACCTTTCCGGCTTGGCCTTCGGAGCTTAGGAAGATCACTGAAGATTTTTCAGGATCAATTTTTTCTTGGATACAATAAGCACCACCAGAACCATCTTCAGCTAAAACTACGAGCTCTTCAGATAGAGATATTGGCCAGTCATTTGATAATAGATGCGGCTCGCAGATTTCAAAATCAAATGGCCACCCCAAAGTATCAACCACGGCAGAGTTTTCAGTTAAATGCTTATAGATAGATGGTACGTTCATTACTCTCCTAGAGGCTTAACGCGCAGCTAAGGGGCGCAGTTTACTGCGTCCATTCTTGAGCGTCTTGTTAGTGCTAATCTCGTACAAACTGAAATCCTCGTTCTTTAGACCAACTATTAACAGCTTTTTTTAACAACTGCCTTGTACGCTGACTAAAAGCTTTATCTTGGGATGCATTAAATAGCATTTGAGCAGTGTTTTCAGACAACTCTATATTTGGTATCCATTCTGCTGCCATCTCAGCCCAACGCGACATCCTTTGTTCAAAAGAAAATATTACTGGAATATGAAAAGGAAATGTTTCTGCCAAATTTGGCTTAAGTCCACTCTCTGTTAAGCCAAGTCGCAATAGCTCCAGCTGATGTTCATAGCTCTCTCCGTAACCCTTTTCCATAATAGGCAATAGCATCAATCCAGATTTACCTTCACCAATTTTGATCGGGTTTTCTTTGTCGATGTACCAGTCGCCATTAAAATATGATACGTATGCGGACCAGCCCCCTGCATTTGTGAATATTGGTCCAATCCATTTCATGACTTGAGCTCTCCTTGAGCACTAACGCTCGCATTTGCGGCGGTTTTGTAGCGAGGCACGAGCGGAAAAACCGTCCAAGCCACGCAGTGGTTTATGCAACATGCTTTTGTTAGCTATTTTCATATGTACAACAGAAGTCCAATAGCTCTTTAGCATAGTTCGCAGTTTTATCATCAGGGTGGTTAAGATACTCTGAATATAGATTTCTTCCACTGAATGCTACCTTGCCTATTTCAGGTTCAGATTTCCAAGTAATTGCACAAATACTTAAAAAGCATAAAAGCTCTCGTATAAGTGGAGCACCTATTGTTTCTAGGTTTGAGATGTCTTCATATTTAATGATTGCGATAACACACTGCATAACACTTGGTGTACAAGAAAAAACAGAACCTTGATGATATGCGGAACTATAGAGAAATCCATTTACTGCATCATCTCGTTTGTCCTCGTTTTCACCAACTAGATTTGCTAATTCTCTGGGCGCGTCCAATGCCTTTCCATAAGCGTGCTGCAAGCCTTCCCAGTTAATAGAATCGATCAAAGTAGTATTCACGAGATTCCCTATTAGCACTTAACGCTTTTGTTGTGGGGCGCTGAAAGCGTCCAAGCCCCGCAGGGGCTGAACCACCAACTTTTTGTTAAGTGTTTTACCACTGGGATACATTTAAACCTCCAGTGGTTTCTATTTTCAGCTTTCTAAGCTCGCAAACCACGTACTTATATATTTTCTCTGTTTCAGATACCTGAAACTCACCAAATAAATTTAAACCAGCAAGCTCGTAGATAAGATCTATAGCCCTATAAGTTTGGCTACTTTCATCTTCAGAATCTCCCATTGCCTTCCGGTAATCACTTTCCCACTTACCAAGATCTCCATCTTCAAGATAAAAAGGCATGCTTTTCATCACAGTAATCATATTGCTGTGATTCTCTTGCAAGTTATCCACTTGAAGTTCTAGTTGGCTCGCTAATGTTGAGATGACTCTACAAAGTGACATAAATATTTACACTTAACGCTTTTGTTGTGGGGCGGTGAAACGTAGCGAGGAACGAGCGAAGTTTAACCGTCCCAGCACCGCAGGTGCGTACACCAACTTTTTGTTAGGTTCATCTTTGTGCATACCAAGCCTTAACTTTTCTCGCGGGTCTTTCAAACTCTTGAAAAAGATATAACTCTCCTCCATCGTGTAAATCTCTGATCAACTCCCAAAACTCATCTTCAGAGTCACACTCACTAAAGACAAAATAAACATCATCTTTATAATTGGCCTGTGAAATCCAGATAGTCTCTAGCCCAGAATACTTGCCTTGATAGAACTGGTCACCCTCAGGGTAACAATCAGGCCACTTGGCAAGGTAGTTAACTGATTTTAAACTTAACTCTTTAGATACTGCCTTTAATTCAACTTGAAACTTATCCTCAATTGCCTTGAGTGATTTAGCCTCAGCGATTCCATCGTGATTTGGATACTCGGGACGCTGGCAACTTAATACTAAGTAAGAGAAGTCAGTATTTTCATCTACTTCATATAGATTGGCTATATCTATAGCTACTCCCATATTGCCTCCTTGAGAACCTAACAGTGGGTTATGCGAACGCCGTTCGCATAACCTCTTATATCTGGGAAAGGCGAACGAAGAGGTTTTTTCTTTGAAATCATACAACTATCCCTGTTAATAATTCACGTAACAGTATATTCGTCGTTCGCTTTTGTCAATTTTGATATCACTCACTGTAGGTGTTCGCATATCCCGATATATCAGGATAAGCGAACCACATTTAGATATGACCTCCTCAACTCTCCTCAACTACTGCCCTCTACCTAAGATCATCACCTTGATGGTTGCGAAGACAATACCAATATCGGCTTTGAGCCAACTATAGACCGAGGTAAGTGATAGTGAATAGGATAAATCGTACCCTAACTTGTTTTTAACGTCTTCTAGGCACTCATCATAACCTTGGTGAACTTGTGATAGCCCTGTTATCCCTGGTTTGATGCCGTAGGTACGGTCGGTGAAGTAAGGAATTTCACGCTCTAATCGGTTACAAAAACTAGGGCGTTCTGGTCGTGGCCCTATCATAGACATGTCCCCACGGATGACATTGATAAACTGTGGCAACTCATCCAAGCGTGTTTTACGCAGGAACTTTCCTACAAGCGTAATGCGTGCATCGTTTTTTGTCGCTAATCTTGGGCCACTCTCAGTCTCAGCATCTATGCTCATGGTGCGAAATTTTAACATCATAAAAATTTCAACACGGTTAGGTAAGCTTTGGCCAATACGTAATTGTTTAAAAAACACAGGTCCCTTACTCTCTAGTTTGATTGCTAATGCGATTAATGGAAATAATGGCACGGTTAATAGCAACCCAATAGAGGCTAATAACACATCAAATATCCTCTTATTGTGCAGGACATTATTTGGTACAAAATTAGCGGGCATTGATCGTTGCTTCAATTGATTCAAGCTTAGATCTATACCTTTGATATTGACGTTGCTATTGCTATCAATATTGCTATCAACATTACTATTCATTACTGTTGAAATGCTCACGTTCATATTCATAATAATCACCTGTTTGTTTATTTATTTATTTATTTATTTCAATATTAATTTTTTTCCAGCCTATATTTTGTTCTTTCCCTAATACTTT